>Ga0163144_10021244_pt1 | contig 12909 bp, 10 predicted proteins | sample OliLak19BULKMAT1_FD_123175 | JGI IMG/M metagenome (GOLD analysis project Ga0163144, IMG submission 123175) | Freshwater microbial mat bacterial communities from Lake Vanda, McMurdo Dry Valleys, Antarctica - Oligotrophic Lake LV.19.BULKMAT1 | ecosystem: Environmental > Aquatic > Freshwater >...
ACGAGCAGTTTGTCCGCTCACCTTGTTACTCACCCTTGCAGAATACCTATTCAGCTGCAGGCTCGCGCCGCGTGACCAGCCAAACTGCTTCGTATCAAATTGAGAAAATAGGTAGTTAGACATTATAGTTACCATATTATTGGGATTTCGTTTCTGTTTCGTTTGTTACTTCCACCTCGATCGTATTGGTCTTGGCGAACTTATGAGTGAAGAAGTTGATCGTGTTGGCCGTCTTCGCTCGCAAGGTATCCACAACGCTTCTGGCGCCCAGAGCGACCTTGCTAAGAAAGGTCGGCTGATCATCTTTGCGGACCAGTTCACCGGAAACGTTCGAGCGCGGGGGAGTGGCAAGCGCCCACACGCCGATGATGATCGCCATTGACAGCACGGTTAAGCCGATAAGCCACCGAAGTTTTCGGTTGTTGCTTGAGTGCTGGAGATCGGTGATAAAGCTGTTAATACTCATTGGCCTTGGGGTACGTGTTGCGTAGTATGTGTTATGTGATTCCTATCGCTCATTTTTGAGAATGACGACCTGCATCTTATCCGTAAGCTCTTTCTTCTTTATGGTGAGTTTCTCCTGCTCCTCCGACTTGTAGCCGTTCTCCTTCAGGAAGACGGCGACCTCATCAGCTTTGCGCTTGAGCCCTGGAGTGGCGAAGAATGAACAGACAATCATCTTCGGGTCTATCTGGCGGATGAGCTTTCCGGCTGCCTCCTGCTCAAGGAACGGCTTACCGCCGGCTGGCACAAAAAGGATGTCGATGTTTTCAAGTTCCTCGAGTACCTCCTGATCCTTGAACTCGCTCATGTGTCCGACAAAGCCAAGGCGCATCTCTTCTGCCTCAATAACGAAAACGCTCTTAAGATATGCTTCGCTGGAGTCCTGCATGAGCGGCCAGCCGTTAATGACAACGCCTTTTATCTCATACTCTCCTGGGCCGCTGATGACCTGCTCTTCGCTGTCAGTCGCAGCCATCGGCTTGCTCGTTTCGGAATCGATGGCCGGCATGAGCGTCTTGATGACGATATCACTTTTGCCGCGCGGGGGAGTGAGCCCGATGGAGCTGTCGAACGGATCAACGACTATAGTGAGCCCGCCGGTTTGAATCTTGAAGCAGCCTTCGCCGTACCAGTTAATGACCATAGGAAGGTAAATAGTATCTAGTGAATAGTAAATTGAAGGAAAACAGGAAGCGAATACGGAAAGCAGTCGAATGTGGCTGCGAAACTACTCGAGCAGTATAGCGAAATTTGAGGCTTAAAACAAGTCATTTTTTCTCAGTCGTATTTGACAAAATATTACTTTTTTGATATACTATATCTGCTCAAGAGGTCAGCCACTCGCGACCAAGAGCACATCGAAGCGACACGCTTGCGATGTAATCAATGCGAGTTTCACGAGGATGTGGTGGCCTATGGCAAACACCGGTAAGGCAGTCGGTTCGCGGTATTCGGGTGTGACTAGGTCACGGCGTGATCGACAGCTCGACAGCTCGACAGCTCGACATGATCGGCGCCTTCGACGCCCTCGCGGCACCAAGCGCAGCGGTAAGAAGTAGTCGGCGTGACCAGCTTGCGCCAGCGGGGCCCGGGAGATTCTCCCGAGCCACAGTCTTTTTAGAGCCCTTACAGGCTTATTTTTATTTCAAATCAATAGTTTCTGTCTGTAGTTTCACGCGATATCGAGGGCCCCTTCGTTCGAACGAAGGGGCCCTCGACTGCTTACAGATGAATATAAAGGGCTATATACGCAATTAAAATTCCCACTGTCATTCCGGCAAACACCTGCCAAAAGGTATGATATCGGGATTTTATTATCATTATTGTTACAAGAGCAATAAGAGGAAGAAAATATATAGCACGGGAATCAAGGAATGTCATCAGAAAGAATAAGAAATTTGTAATTCCAGCGACATGAACACTAATTTTCCAAAAGACAGTAATGCAACTTAGAACAAGTGCCAATAGGAAATAATTGATTGCAATATATTTGAAAATCTCAGGACCACTGAATATAAGTGTTAGAAAAAGGTTAATGCCGTATATAAGCGTTATGATAAAAAATGGGAAAATTCTCTCGTGCCTGTTGATAATATTTTGGTCAGATATCGTCTTATTTCTATAAATGCAAAAACCATACAGCGTTGGGGCGAAGGAGAGGAAGAGAAAGGCCATAATCGTCCATTCCGTATTCTTTCCGTCGGGTTTCACGAAATAATTCAGTAGCAATAAAACCGCTACCAATACAGGAATTTGAAAAGTGAGCGAAACGAGCTTCTCAAATATCTTTCCCATTTGATATACAAATAAACTTGTTTTGAAAACAGACTAGTTTTTACGAACTCTTTTCTGCTATTTCTTTCTGAATCCGTTCCACGATATCCGCAACGCTCATCGTCTTGAGGTCACCCTTGGTCGAGTGTCTCACCGAAATAGAGCTTGCTCTTACTTCTTCCTCCCCGACGACGAGTACGTACGGGATTTTTTCTACCTGAGCGGCGCGGATGCGCTTGCCGAGTGTCTCGTCGGAGCCGACGAGTTCGGCGCGCAGACCAGCAGCTTGGAGTTTCTTTAAAACTTCTTCACCGTAGCCTTGGAACTTCTCGGAGATGGCGATGACGCGCGCCTGGACAGGGGAGAGCCATGTAGGGAAGTGTCCAGCGTAGTGTTCGATGATGATGCCCATGAAGCGTTCGAGCGAGCCGCTAATAGCGCGGTGGACCATGACCGGGCGCTCCTTCTTGCCGTCTTCACTCGTGTATTCGAGCTGGAAGCGTTCCGGCTGGTTAAAGTCTATCTGGGCGGTGGCGAGCTGCCACTGACGGCCAATTGCGTCCTGCGCGATGAAGTCAATTTTTGGACCATAGAACGCAGCCTCGCCGACACCAATCTCGTACTCTTTGCCGAGTTCTTTAAGAATCTCCTCAAAGCTCGCGACTGCGTTCTTCCAGTTTTCTTTACTGCCCAAATACTTTTCCGGGTGAGCGGGGTCGTCAACCGAAAGCCGAATCTTAAGTGGCATGCCGAGCGCCTCGTAGAACTTACTGACAATTTCATAAATGCCCTTAACCTCTGCCTTCACCTGATCCATACGGCAGAAGATATGAGCGTCGTCTTGGCTGATTGAGCGGACGCGGGTGAGTCCGGCGAGCTGTCCGGTGTTCTCGTCACGATAGACAGTGGCGACTTCAGAGAAGCGCAAAGGAAGGTCGCGGTAGCTGCGCGGCTTACTCGCGTATATCTGGGTGTGGTGCGGGCAGTTCATCGGCTTCATGATGAACTGAGTCTCTGTCTTCTTGCTCTTTATATAGAAGATGTCATCCGCGAACTTGTCGAAGTGGCCGGAGGTCTTGTAGAGGTCGACGTTCGCCATGTGCGGGCTCCAGACACGCTGATAGCCGTACGGTTTCATTAAATCCCAGACGAAGTCGATGATAAGTTGGCGCATCAAAGTTCCACGCGGGGTAAACATCGGTAGACCAGAGCCGACGAGCGGGGAGAAGGTGAAGAGGTCCATCTCTTGCCCGAGCTTGCGGTGGTCGCGCTTCTCCGCCTCTTCCATCATCGTCACGTAGGCGGTGAGCTCTTCTTTGGTACCAAAAGCGAGACCGTAGATACGGGTGAGCTGCGGATTCTTTTCGTCACCACGCCAGTAGGCGCCGGCGAGCTTGGAGAGTTTGAATGACTCTGCGTCAATTTCAGCCGCTGGATTCTCGCAGTGGCCACCGCGGCAGACATCTTCGAATGAGCCCGCCTTGTAGGTGGTAATCGTTCCACCGGCTTTGACGATATCGTCGATGATTTCATCCTTGAACGGGTTGCCCGGGAAGACGCTCTTCGCATCGGCGCCATTGCCCCACTCCTTTCCCTCCATCTTCTTCCAGTTCGGCAGGATCTTCTTCATCCGCTTCTCGATGCGCCCTAAATCCGCTTCGCGGATCGGGTTAACAAACTTAATGTCGTAATAGAAGCCGTTTTCGATAACCGGGCCGATAGCCAGCTGAGCCTCCTTCCACTCGTCAAAGCTTAAGACAGCTGCGGCGAGCAGGTGGGCGAGGGTGTGGCGCTTGTGGTCAAGGTTTTCCATATAGATGTAGTTTACAACTTCTTTACCTCATCGCAAATCCCCAGTAGCAGAGATTGCTTCGCAATCACGCTACGGGGCAGGCATTCCTAACGTTCTACAGTTTTTTCACCTCATCACAAATCATTCCTATATTGCCGTTTCGGGTTGAGACCTTGCCGACGAGGATGACGACGCTCCCTTCCGTCCAACACTCCTGAGTCTTTTTGAGTGTTTCATTGAAGACGACCACCTCGATGCCGTCGGTGGCGTCCTCAACGTGAGCAAAAAGCATTGGCTTGCCGGTTTTAGTAAGGATATTTTTTACCCCAGAAACGAGTCCGGCGATGCGATAGCTCTTGTCGCTGTCGTGTTCCTTAAGCACCTGCTTAATCGGAGTCGGCTTGGCTCCGCTCAAGCTCTCTTTGTGCATATTGAGCGGGTGGTCAGAAACATAGAGTCCGAGGAGTTCCTTTTCCCACGCGAGCTTCTCGGCACGTCCGGCTTCTTTGACGGGCTTGAGTTTTAAAGCGGCGACTGACGGCACATAACTCGAACCGAAGAGTCCGCCCTGTCCGCTCCCGGCCGCTCCCTTTTTAGCGATGGAGGCGAACTTAATAACATCCTCCATATTTTCGAGGATCTGATTGCGTTCAACGCCGAAGCCGTCGAGGGCTCCGCACTTGGTTAACGACTCAAGTGACTTTTTATTGAGGTCCTTGTGGAGTACGCGCGTAAGGAAGTTGGCAAGGTTTTCTCCGCCCGAGGCGGATCCGCCTCGGGCGGAAAACTCGCCACTCTTACTGCGCTCTTCGATAATTGCCGCAATGATATTGTTACCAACGTTTTTAATCGCGTTCATACCGAAGCGAATGTTCGCACCTTCTGGAGTGAATACTGCGGACGATTTATTGATATCGGGCGGGAGCACGATGATATTCATCTTCTTCGCCTCATCAATAAGGAAGCTGACGCGCTCAACGTCGCCACTGTCAGCGTTGAGGAGCGCGGTCATGAACGCTTCCGGGGAGTTCGCCTTGAGGTAGGCGGTCTGATAAGCGATGAGCGCGTAGCAAGCGGCGTGAGAGCGGTTGAAACCGTAACGGGCGAACGGCGGGAAGAGCTCCCAAATCGCCTCGGCGGTGCGCTGTGGGATTCCGTTTTTGATCATACCGTCGACGAGCTTTACCTGTTGCTCATCGAGGAGCTTTTTAATCTTCTTACCGATAGCTTTACGTAGCGTATCGGCTTGAGCCAGGGTGTAGCTCGCGAGGTCGCTCGCGATGCGCATCATCTGCTCCTGATAGATACCGATACCATAGGTCGTGCGCATGATTGGCTCGAGCCTCGGGTGGAGATAGCTGACCTGCTCGTGGCCATGTTTGCGGGCGATGTATGAAGGAATAAGTTCGATAGGACCCGGGCGGTAGAGGGCGACCATCGCGATAATGTCTTCGAGCTCAGTCGGCTTCAGCTCCTTGAGGTAACGTCTCATTCCTCCCGATTCCAATTGGAAGACACCGGTCGTGTCGGCGCGCTGGAGGAGCTCGAACGCCTTCTTGTCATTGAGCGGAATGTTATCGATATTAACCTCGGTGCCGGTGAGCTCCTTAATGATGCGCAGCGTCTCTTCAATGATAGTGAGGTTCTTGAGTCCCAAGATATCGATTTTGAGGAGACCGAGGTCTTCAATCGCGTGCATCTCGAACTGAGTGACGGTCACGTTCTCATCCTGCGGAGCGTGCTGCAGTGGTACGCGCTTAGTAATCGGTTCCGCGGCAATAACGGTACCGCACGCGTGCACCGAGGCGTGACGAGCAACGCCTTCAAGCCGGCGGGCGGTGTCGATAATCCTTTTCGCGCGCTCATCTTTTTTATAAAACGCGGCGAGCTCCGGCACGAGTTCGAGTGCCTGGTCTAAGTCTTTCTGGAAGGGGATGAGCTTACTGAGCTGGTCGCAGAAGCTGTATTCGATGCCCATCGCGCGACCAACGTCGCGAATCGCAGCGCGTGCCGCCATCGTTCCAAAGGTGATGATGTGAGCGACGCGGTTCTCGCCGTATTTTTCTACCAAGTAGCCGAACACCTCGTCGCGGCGGATATCAGTGATGTCGACGTCGATATCCGGCATTTGGATACGCTCCGGGTTTAAGAAACGCTCAAAGAGGAGGCCGTAATGAATCGGATCGAGGTTGGTGATGCCGAGGATGTACGAGATGATTGAGCCGGCGGCCGAACCACGGCCGGGGCCGACAACGACACCGCGGTCCTTCGCCCAGTTAATGAAGTCGGCGACGATGAGGAAGTAGTCGGCAAATCCCATCTTCTCAACGACTGAGAGCTCGTACTCAATACGTTTGCTAACCTCCTCGGAAATGACCGAGTAGCGCTTTTGGGTCCGTTCTTTCACGAGCTGGCGCAGATATAGCTTTGAGTCGATATTGTCTGGGGTATCGAACTTTGGAAGAAGGATTTTACCGAGCTCGAGGGTAAGGTTGCAGGCTTCGGCGATTTTGACCGAGTTTTCAATCGCCTCTGGATACTCCTTAAAATGCTTCGCCATATCGTCGCCACTAAAGAGCGAGAAGTCGTCTTCAAGCGCGAAGCGTTTTTCATCGGTTATCTTTTTGCCCGTCTGAATCGCAAGGAGAACATCGTGTGCCTGCCGGTCGTCAGTATTGAGATAGTGGCTGTCCTGGGTCGCGACCATAGGGATGCCAAGTTTCTTCGCAAACGCGATTTGCTTCGGGAGGACCGTCATGACGTCCTTAATCGCCGTGTGCGCCTGCACCTCCATATAGTAGTTATCCTTGCCGAAGATATCCTGATATTCGAGGGCTATTTTTTCCGCCTGCTCGTTGCTTCCTTTAAAGAGCGCCTGGGCGAGCTCACCGCCGAGGCAGCCCGAGAGGGCGATGAGCCCTTCGTGCTTTTCGCGCAACATCGCCTTGTCCATGCGCGGACGGTAATAGAAGCCGTGCATGTAGCTCTCGGTTACGAGCTCGATAAGGTTTCGCCACCCGACATCGTTTTTGACGAGCAGGATGAGGTGATAGTACTTGTCTTCGTTAACAGTCGCGCTCTTATCAGTGTGGTCGCCCGGAGCGATATACGCCTCGACGCCTAAAATCGGTTTAATGCCGGCGGCTTTGCATGCTTTATAAAATTCAATCGCACCGTAGAGGTTTCCGTGGTCGGTGAGTGCGATCGCTTCTGCTCCGATACTTTTCGCCTTCTCGACCATGTCTGGAATTTTGCTCATTCCGTCGAGGAGGGAGTAGTGGCTGTGCGTATGTAAATGAGTGAACTTCACCATATGAAATTGTATTTAGTTTTCAATCTTCAACCCAATGGTCGAGGATTTGAACATTTTCAGTATGCTGGATTTATATGAAATAGAAAAGGGATTTTACTCAATTGACGGAAGGTAAGTATTAGTTTATTATCATCTTCACGGAATGGATGCCGCTCGGGTTCAAATCCCGCCACCGGCTCCACCAAGCAAGACGTCTTCTGTATAGGGGCTCTCGTTTTCGAGCTGGCGGCGGGACCTCCTCCGGCGCCAGCTCCCTCCCAATTCGGGAGCCCCGCTTATGACTGAGGGTGCTCCTGCGGGAGCCCGGATTCGTGTCCGGTGTATGCGACGGGGGTTCATGACCCTTTCGGCAACAACCTTAGTGGGGGCGGCTCGTGCTTGCACGGACCGCCCCCAACTTAATTCATTTGCCAAAATATTGCTCGTCTGGTATCTTCACTACATCGTAAATCTAACAGACGAATACCCGCGCCGTCTGGCGGGGTGTAGGTTTGTTGGATAAATTTAGTAAAATTTATAACAAACCAACATGGGTGGTGTACCTCCTAAACATTTAAGTAAGTCCAAAGTCGGCCGTCGTCGGTCGCACCTCGCTCTCAAGAAAGAGAAGGTCTTTGTCTGTGCCAACTGTAAGGGTCCGCTCCTTCCTCATCGCGCCTGCGGCCAGTGTGGATTCTACAAGGGCAAGAAGATAGCGAAGTAATGCGCGTTAGAAAAACGACTCGATCCATTGGACTCGAGTCGTTTTTCATTGTAGAATCTTTTTAGAACTTTAGTTCAATGTACCTTCACATTCATGGCTAGTCGCCAATTAGCACGCTCAATTGTCCTGCAGTCGCTCTATGAGTGGGATTTTTATGCTCACAAAAACGACCTGGTCGCCATCGTTGAACGCAATCTCGCCGAGTTCGGTCCCGGACTTGATGAGATTGAGTTTATCTGGCGCATCGTCAAAGGCGTTGTGCAGCATCAAAAGGAGATTGACGTCATGATCCATGAGGCCGCTCCCGAGTGGCCGCTTGATCAAATAGCGCTTATCGATCGAAACGCCCTGCGTATCGGTTTTTGGGAGTTGCTCTATGCCGACCGAAAAGAGGTGCCGGCGGCGGTAGCCATTAATGAAGCTATTGAAATAGCCAAAAACTATGGAGGCCCGAACTCGGGCAAGTTCATTAACGGTGTGCTCGGCACCGTCTATAAGAAGATACAGAAATCAGCGAATAACGAATCAAAACACGAATAAACGAATGGTCCGTCATTCTGACGTAATCGGAAGAATCCAGATCCTTCGTTTTACTCAGGATGACAAACAATAAAATCATGGATTTAGAAAAACTCGAAAATCAAATAAGCTATACATTCAGGAATAAAGAGCGACTCAAAGAGGCGCTGACTCACCGTTCTTATTTGAATGAAAATCCGGCGTGGAAGCTGCCAAGTAACGAGCGCTTGGAGTTTTTGGGCGACGCGGTGCTTGAACTCATCGTTACCGAGGAGCTCTATAACCGCTACCCGGATGCACAAGAGGGCCAGATGACGAGTCTGCGCAGTGCACTGGTGAATTACGTGATGCTTTCCGAAGTCGCCCGCGAGGTGCAAATAGGCGGCCACATCTTGCTTTCAAAAGGGGAGGCGAAGGACACTGGCCGCGCCCGTGACGTTATCTTGGCTAACGGGATGGAGTCGCTGATTGGAGCTATCCACCTCGATGGCGGATATGAGCCGGCGCGCAAGTTTATTAAGAAGTTCATTCTGACCCGTCTCGACGAGGTGTTCAAGAAGGGACTTTATATTGATGCAAAGAGTTTATTGCAGGAGAAGGCGCAGGCGGAGTTTAAGGTGACCCCGAGCTATCGCGTTATTGAGAGTAGTGGCCCTGATCACCGCAAGATATTTAAAATTGGTGTCTACTTCCACGAGAAGCTCATCGCCGAAGGTAGCGGTCAGGCGAAGCAGGACGGCGAAGTCGAAGCGGCGAAAAAGGCGCTCGAGTGGGTCGCGAAAGAGGGGGTGAAGGAGGGGCTGAAGAAATAACTTACTCAAATGGGGATAAAAGATTTTTTATTACTTAACGACTATCCTGATCGAAGACCCTCTATTGGAAGGCGTTTCGTGGGTTTTTAATAGATTTTTTAATTCTTCTTTTGATCTTTCTCACCTTTACTCGAGACTTTCCATCCGAAATGATGCTCGTGATGATACTATTCTTGACACTCTATCTATACGCTCCTTTATTAATGATGCTGACCGGAGCGACTCTTGGTCAGCGTTTATTGGGTATGCGGGTAATTGATCCCTTAATAGGTGGGCGGCCGACTTTTGTGCAAGGATTAATAAAAAGTTTGTGGGCGTTTTTCTGGTGGGACTTTCCAATTGTTCTTCTTACTGAAGAAGCTCGAAAAAATCCCATATGGGATAAACGAGCTCATGTGTCGACGATCCTCCGCTAGATTACGCATTACGGTTGAGTTAGAATAGATACTAATGTACTTAAAGCGATTAGAGCTTCTCGGGTTTAAATCCTTTGCTCAAAAGTCCACGCTTGAGTTCCCTGGGGGAGTGACGGCCATCGTCGGCCCGAACGGCTCGGGAAAATCGAACGTAATTGACGCTCTCCGCTGGATTCTGGGTGAGCGTGAAGCGAAGAACATCCGCGCCGAAAAGAGCGAGAACCTTATCTTCTCCGGAACGCCCCAGCGCACACGCAGCGCGTTCGCCCAGGTGGCGATCACCTTCGACAACAGCACGAAGTTCTTCCCGGTGGATTACAACGAGGTGACTATTAGGCGCCGGGTGAGCCGCGACGGCACTGGTGAGTACTATATTAATGACGCTCCGACGCGACTCCGCGACGTTATCGACTTTTTCTCCAAGGCGCGCCTCGGCACAAAAGGATTTTCAATCATCAACCAGGGCAACAGCGACCTCTTTATTAAGGCGTCGCCGTCTGAGCGCCGCGTGATGCTCGAAGAGGTGCTCGGTCTTCGCCAGTATCAGCTTAAGCGTCACGAGTCGGAAAATAAACTGGATACGACGCAGGACAATCTCGAAAAGGTGAAGGCGCTCATCGAGGAGATTTTGCCGCATCTCAAGATGCTTCGTCGTCAGGCGACTCGTTGGGAGAAGCACGCGACCGTTCAGCAAGAATTAAAAGATTTAGAGAACCAGTACTTTGCATTTAAGATTGCGCAGTTTAAGAAAGAGCTTGAGAAGATAGACCCGGAGATTCACAAGATTGAAATCGAAGTAGGAAGTAAGAATAAAGAATTAAAAGCGTTGCAGGACGAACTTGTTCGGATTGAAAAAAACCAACCGCAGGGCGATAAGAACTTCGACGCGTTTAAAAAGCAGCAGTCGGAGATCCTCGGCCGCCGCAGCCAGATTCAAAAGGAGCTCGGCCGCCTCGAGGCGGAGGTGGAGTTTATCTTAAGCAGGCCGAAGGCGAGCGTGAAAGAGACGGAGTTAATCAGCTTGATTAAAGACGTAAAGCGTATTGTGAGCGAGGCGATAGCACACGAAGACATCAGTGCGATTAAGGGAAAGTTGAAGGCGATAACTGAACGCATTGATCAGCTTCTTGAGGGCGGCAACCGCGAGGTTGAGGGCAGGGTGAAAGAGATTGAGAAGGTGAAAAAGACCTTTATTGATGAGCTTGAGAAGCTTGAGAAGAACTTGGGCGAGCTGGGAAACATGGAGAATAAGCTCGCGGGCGAGATGCGCGAGTTTAATGTTATTTTCAAAAAAGCATTTGAGGCTGTCGAGGCGAAGAAGGGTGAGATTAACGTGCTTGAGAATCAAAAGAACCGCTTTGGGTTTGATAAAGAGCGGGTGACCCTTCAGCTGAATGACTTGAAGCATCAGGCGACGCAGTTTGGCCGAGATTTTGCCGAGTTCGATAAGCCCAACTTCGCCGAGGCTTCGCTGGGCGACCTCAGCGCCTTTAACGTCACTGAGGTCGAGCGCCGTATGCTCCGCCTTCGTGGTGAGCTTGCGAGTATTGGAGAAATCGACCAGGCCTTACTGAATGAAGCGAAAGAGATGGAGGCGCGCTATGCGTTTCTCTCAACCCAGTCTGCCGATCTCACGCAGGCGATTGAAGACCTCAAGAAGCTTATTCAGGAGCTCAAGGAGAAGATTCACGCTGAGTTTTCAAAGTCGCTCACGGCGGTCAACGAGGAGTTTAATAATTACTTCCGCTTGATGTTTAACGGTGGCAAGGCGAAGCTCCATTTGATAAAGAAACCCAGGGCCGTGATCCTGAACGAAGATGGTAGTCATCCTGAGGGAACCGAAGGATCTATAGATTCTTCCCTGCCCGCCTTTGGCGGGGCAGCTCAGAATGACAACGAATTTGACGAAGGTGGACTCGATATCGAGCTCTCTATCCCGCGTAAGAATATCAAAGGGTTAGATGTGCTCTCGGGCGGTGAGCGGAGCTTGGTCTCAATCGCTGTGCTCTTCGCGCTCATCTCGGTCTCACCTCCGCCGTTTCTCGTGCTCGACGAAGTGGACGCCGCGCTCGATGAGAACAACACGAAGCGCTTTGCCAATCTCATCAAGAGCTTTTCCGGGAAGACCCAGTTCTTGCTCGTCACCCACAACCGCGCGACGATGGAAGCGGCGAGCATTCTCTACGGTGTAACGATGGCCGACGATGGTGCGTCGCGGCTGCTTTCATTGAAAATTGATACTGATGAAATCCCGGGGGAGGTGAAGTAGCTATTGATATCACGTTTAATGCTTTCGAAATATGATTGAAAATATACCAACGGGTGTCCCAACTCCAGAGAGAATGCCAGCTACTAAGGAAACGAAGGATAGGTTCCTTGACCTTATAAAGAAGCTTGCAACTCGTCTTAATAAGGATGGAACAGAGTTTATTTTTAGCGCGATATTACCGGATGCTAGAGAGATGACGGGAGGTGTCCCATCGGGGCCAGAGCAGATCAGGGGCGGAATACTTGCTGACTTAAACTGTCATAAAGAAATTGAATTCGAGGGTAGGTCTCATGACCAATTCATTCATTACGAGCTGTTTGCCGATGGCCGCCTTGAAAGGACTTTGGACATGCAAGACCCCGATAAGCCATTATTTGGAGGCGCAAAGGATCTGAATGATTTGATTTTAAAGATTGCAAGAAGAGAGCTGCCATCCGATATTGCAGAAGATATCCAGCGAGCCTCCGATGATATCAGTGCTACCGAAGAGGAGATGGGGGAGATAAATGATCGACTGGCGGAGCTGACAACATAGAGAGGCCCTAATTCTGCTATTTCGCTGTTGTTGACTCTTTCTCCAATTTCGATTATTATTTCCTTCATGTTATCTATCCGTTTAAAGCGTATCGGCAAGAAGCACCAGGCGGCCTACCGCGTGGTCGTTTCTGAGCGCCGCCACAAGATGGTGGGCGTGCACACCGAAGACCTTGGCTGGTACAACCCGGGCCAGGACAAGGGCGAGTTTAAGATCGACCGCATTAAGTATTGGATGAGCACCGGTGCGAGCATCTCTGACACGCTCCACAAC
>Ga0163144_10021245_pt1 | contig 12909 bp, 10 predicted proteins | sample OliLak19BULKMAT1_FD_123175 | JGI IMG/M metagenome (GOLD analysis project Ga0163144, IMG submission 123175) | Freshwater microbial mat bacterial communities from Lake Vanda, McMurdo Dry Valleys, Antarctica - Oligotrophic Lake LV.19.BULKMAT1 | ecosystem: Environmental > Aquatic > Freshwater >...
CGGCGCGGCGATCCAGCCGTCGGTGCCGGCGCCGAGCTCGGCGCGGCCTCGCAGGATGACGCGCTCGCCCGCGCGGGCCGAGCCGGTCGCGACGATCGCCGCGCCGGCCCCGAGGCCGGGCCCCCAGCCGAGGTCGAGGCCGACCGCGCCGCGGCGATCGTCGCGCGCGGCCTCGATCGCGACGCTCGCCGAGACCGCCGCGAGCGGCGCGTGCTCGATCATGTCCGCCGCCCGGTGCGGCGCGCGGGGATCCACCGCGGCGGCGCCGCCGATCCGCAGCGGGCCCACCGGGCCGCCGCCCGCCGCCGCGACCACGCCGCCGTGCGCGAGATCCGAGACCGCGAGCTCGCCGCCCGCGGCGCCGCGGCCGATCCGCAGATGGGCGCCGGTCGCCGGTCGGTCCGCGATCGCATCGGCGATCAGCCCGTCGACCAGCGCGGCGCTGCCGACGCGCAGCGCGCCGAGCCGGCCGGCCGCCAGGGCCACGCGCCATCCGCGCGGGTCGCCGTCGAGCCGCGACGCCGCGCGCTCGTCGTCATCGCGCAGCACGAGGTAGCGCAGCACCGCGAGCCAGTCCGCGACGTCGTCCCAGTCCTGGGTCGCGACCTCGTCGCCGATCACGCGCAGCCGCGCGCCGAGCCCGAGCGCACCGCCGTCCCACGCGACGTCGCCGCGCACCTCCGCCGCCGACACCGGCGACGTCCCCGCCATCCCCGCCCCGACCCCGGCCGACCCGCTCCACGTCGCCTCGTCCGCCATCGCCGGCGTCGAGATCAGCAGGAGCATCGTGGCCAGCGCGCGCATGGCCCCGACGATCCCGCCGCGGCCCTCATGCGGCAACTTTTCGCACCCCACCCCAGACCCAGCGGTCAACGCCAAGGACGCCAAGGCCGCCAAGCTGAGATCCAGAGGGTTTTCGGCCGCTTCATGCACCGAGTGAGCACATCGTCTCCCTCTGTGCACCAGACGGCCGAAAACCATCTGATTCTCAGCTTGGCGTCCTTGGCGTCCTTGGCGTTAACCGCTGGGCGTGGACCTGCTAGGGTCGCGCCGATGCGCGCGCTCGTGATCTTCGTCGTCCTCGCGATCGCGGCGCCCGCGTTCGCGGACGAGGTGCCGGTGGAGCCGGCGCCGCCGGCGGCGAAGCTCGAGATCAAGCCGGGGCACGCGGAGATCATGCCCACGCCGATCATCGACGACAACCCGGTCGTCGGGCACCCCAAGCCGAGCGGCTACTGGACCGGCTACCGGCCCGCGCGCGGTGGCGCGTATCGCTGGCGCATGATGGCGATCGCGCTCGTGGTCCTGGGGATCACGATCTTCTTCGTGGCGCGCATGCTGCGCCGCGCCTCGCGGCGCCCGGTCTAACCCCAGAGCTAGTCGCCGGACTTCGGCGGCTGCAGCATCCCGTCCTTCATCCCGGTCTTCTTCGACGGATCGTCGGTCTTGGGCGGCGGTGGCGGCGGCTCGAGGTCGAGCGCCGGCTCCTTCCCGGGCGGCTGCTTCGGTGGCTTCGGCATGTTCCGGTATAGCTCCGGAACCGCGGCGGCCTACTTCTTGAGTGGGTTCGTCGGGCGCGCGTTCTTGAGCGCGCGCTTGCGCCGCGCCATGCACGCGTCCACGGACTCGGTGCCGTCCTTGACGAACGTCAGCGGCGTCACGATCGCGAGGTCGTACTCCTCCTGCGTCAGCCGCCCACGCTTGAGCATCAACGCCAGGATTCGCTGGATCTTGCTCTCGGTCCACTTGCGCAGCGTGCCCTTGCAGTACTGGTCGTAGCGCGCCTTCGGCGACGGCAAGATCGACGAGAAGAACGCGGTCTCGACGGGGTTGAGATCGCGCGGGTGCTTGCCGAAGTAATGCATCGCCGCCGGGCCGATGCCGTAGATCCCCGGCCCGTACTCGATGATGTTCACGTAGATCTCGAGGATCCGATCCTTCTCGAGGAACGTCTCGATGTACCAGGTGAGGAACAGCTCCTGGAGCTTCCGCGACAGCGTCTTCTCCCGGTACAGCAGCGCGTTCTTGACCAGCTGCATCGTGATCGACGACGCGCCGTACTTGAAGTACCCGGCCTCGAGGTTCTTGATCAGCGCGCTGCGGAACTCCTTGGTGATGAACCCGCGGTGCCGATAGAACGACGAGTCCTCGGTCGTCATCAGCGACAGCGGCAGGTACTTGGACACGTCGGTGATCGGCACGAAGTCCGGGTTGTCCGGCCCGACGATGAACGACACCCACTCGCCGCGCTCGACCTCGACGTAGTGCTCGAACTGCTTCGCGAGCCGCCGCACGTCCTCGGGCCCCTTCTTGCCGCGGCACTTGAACAGCCCGACGTGCCCCGCGAGCACGGTCTTCTCGAGGTCCTGGTTGTAGTCGACGGCGATGCGCAGGTCGGTGTCGAACGTCCCGGTCAGCTGGAAGCCCTCGAGGTACGGGACGAGCTCGGTCGGGATCGCCTCGAGCACCTCCTGGCACGGCTTGGGCGGGATCACGAGGCGCACGTCGAACGCCGCGCGCGCGCGACGCGTGCCCGCGGCCTCGAGCCCGTGCGGCAGCGCCAACCAGCCCTCGAGGTGGAACGGCAGACCGCGCGCCGACAGGTCCGCGCGCGCGAGCGTGAGCACGCGGCTCGCGCGATCGAACCCGCCCTCGATCTCGCCGCCGACCTCGAGCGCGTGGACGGGCTTCTCGGCGAGCATCGGGTGATCGATCGTGAAGTCCTGGAGGTGGAACCCGCCCGCGAACGTCGCCGCCGCGCCGGTCAGCTCGACGTGCAGCCGCGCGTCGACCGACGCCGACTCGTAGTCGACCACCGCCGAGCGCTCGAGGATCGGCCGGAGCCGGTCGAGCGTGAACCGCTCGGCGTCGAGATCGAGCGCGCCCTGGAACGTGCTGGGCTGGATCCACCCCGAGGCGGTCCACAGCCGGCCGTCGACGCCGCCGTAGCCACCCTCGAACGCGACCGCGAACCTCGTCGGATCCGCGGCCTCGGGCGCGACGCTGCCGACGATGCCGGTGAGCGACAGGCCCTTCCACAGCGCCAGCTCGCCGCCGCCGACCTCGAGGCCCCGGCCCGCGACCGGGTGATCGAGGGCGGTGATCTCCGCCGCCGACGCCGACGCGCCGAACGACGTGACCGCGCGCGCGTCGTGGAGGTGCAGCGTCGTCGGCTGGCCTCGCGCCCACCCGCCGTCCATCGCCGCGACGGTCACGGTGACGCCGCCCGCCTCGTCGGTGAACGTCGCCTCGCCGGCGCGCAGCTCGATCCTGGTCGGCCGCAGCGAGCCCATGCCGGTCCGCGGCTTGCCGTCGCCCTTGTCGTCGCCGCTGACGCCGAGCCGCTCGAGGATGTCGCGGAAGTTGTCGACGCCATCGGGGCCGCGGCGCGCGCGCACCGACACGCCGTCGATCACCACGGCGCCGACCTTCGCGTCACCGGTCAGCGACGCCCAGAAGTCGAAGTCGACGTCGATCCGCGCGATCGTGACCAGCGGCGCGTCGCCGTCGTCCGGGCCGTGGACCGCGACGTCGCGCAGCACGGCGTGGCCGTGCGTGATGTCGATGCCTCCGACGGTGATGTCGCGCCCGAGCTTCGCCTCGAGCTTCGGCACCACCTTGTCCTCGACCATCCACTTGCCCACGCGCGGGTAGATCACCCACAGCCCCACCACGGTCAGCACCGCCAGCGTGGCCAGCACGATGCCGGCGATCACCAGGTGTCGCCGCGTGGGGCGGTACCGCATCCTTGCGTGCTATCGCACCCGACGGGCGACTGCAAGCCGCGACGACGTCACGTACGAGGGGGGAATACTACCGACAGCCCACGGCGTAGATGATCCCCGAGCTGCTGTTCACGGTGCGGGCGAACATCAGGAAGTCGCCCACATCGACCGAGCCCTTGGTGTCGACCCACTTCTTCGTGCCGCTGGTGATCCCCACGCCGAGCGCGGTCCGCGCCTTCTTCTTCCTGGTCGCGGCGGTGATGGTCTTGAGGTTCACGTCGACGTTGGCGTGAACGACGTTGAACGTCTCGGTCGCGCTGCTCGAGATCGCGCGCGATTGGCGGGCCGACTGCTTGAAGGTGTTGAACGCCGAGAACGGCATCTGCGACAGCTTCTTCGCGAGGTCGGTGAGCGCCGCGTCGACCGACGGCGCCTTGGTGTTGGACGCTTCGATCTCGACCACCTCGCAGGTGAGCGTGTCGGCGTGCGCGGCCGGGGAGGCCACGACGAGCGCGGCGATCGTCGCCATGGTCAGGCAAGCGGTACGGAGCAAGGTCATATCCCCTCCAGCGTGTCGTCCGGTGTCACCCAGATGACGGTCGTCTGCTCGCCATCTTCACCTTCGATCGTGAACACCGTGCCGGTGCCCCCGAGAACCTCGAGCGACTCGACCTCCGCGGGCGAGCCGGTGAGGATCATCGGATCCGCGATCGGCGGCATCGGCGGCACGGGCTGCGTCCTCACGGTCGGGATCGAGCCCGATCCTTCGGCGACCACCGGCCGCCTGTCGTCCGGTCCCGCCGACGGGCGGAGCACCAGCGCGATCGCGGCCACGGCGCCGGCGCTGAGCGCCCCGGTCAGGACGTGGCCACGGTAGGTGTCCACCCACCGCGTGATCCGTGCCCACATGCCCGGCGAGACCTGCGGCGGCGGCCTCGACGTGACGGCCACCGGCGGCGCGTCGCGCGCGATGCCCTTCTCGATCTCCGCCCACATCCGGCTCAGCCGCGGCTCGACGTCGTCGGCCGCCAGCTCGAGGTGCGAACGCACCAGCTCCGTCGACTCCACGAGCGCGCGGACCTTCGTCGCCGCGACCGGATCGCGCTCGAGCTCGGCGTCCAGCTCGGCCCGCTCGGCGGGATCGAGCTCGCCGTCGGCGTACTGCATGAGATCGATGTCGGGCTTCATGGGGTCGTTAACCTGCGGTCCGGGAGGCGTGTCGCGTGGCCCGCGGTCATGGTGTCGAGCCTCTGACGTGGGACCGGCCGGAGGTTTCAACGTCACCTCCAGAATCATCGGGGTCGGGATCCTCGGAGGCTTCGGAGTCGGCCTTGTCCTTTTTCCCGTTGCCTTTGGCCTCCAGCTCTGCAAGGAGCTCGGGCGACGGGTGATCGACGAGGTCGAGGAGCCGCCGCTGCATGTTCTTCCGGGCGTGGAACAGCCGGGACATGATCGTTCCCTTGGAGCAGCCCATGACCTGGGCCATCTCCTCGTAAGAGAGGCCCTCCAGCTCGCGCATCACCAGGACCGCCCGGTGATTGTCCGAGAGCTCGGCCAGGGCTTCCTCGATCCGGGCCCGGATCTCCTTGTCCATCAGGGCGCGTCCAGGATTTCCCCCGATGATCCGCGGGACTAGGTCGCCCTCGCCCACTCGCGAGTCGTCTTCCTTGACCGTCGCGTCGCTGAAGTCGACGACCTTGCTCCGGCGAGTCTTGCGGATGTGATCGATCGCGAGGTTCATCACGATCCGGTACAGCCACGTGTAAAAGCTCGAAGTTCCTTCGAACTTGTCGAGGTACCGGTGGGCCTTGATGAACGCGTCCTGGACGATGTCGAGGGCGTCGTCGGGGTTACGGACCACGCCGTACGCCAGCGAGTACGCCCGGCGCTGGTAGCGCTCGAACAGGGTTCGGAACGCCCCGCGATCGCCTGCACGCGCCGCATCGACCAGCGCGCGATCATCGACCGCGGCGGGCGCCGGCTCGGCACGCGCGGCGGGCTTGCTCACCACGGAGACTCTATACTATCTGGACGCTTCCGGCGCTGGGAGCCGGCCCTTCTCGTGGACTCGCCTGATCGCACCTCCGCGTCCGACATCCGGACATTCTTGGCCCGCGTCCGCGGCCGGCTGCGCCGCCATGACGGCGCGCGTGCGGCGCTCTACGCGATCGGTGGGCTGGTCGCGCTCGGCCTGATCCTGCCGCTGGCGTCGCTGCTCGCGATCGGCTCGCGGACCACCGCGGTGACGATCCTCGCGATCGCGTTCCTCGTGGCGCTCGCGCTGGTGATCGGCGGCGTCCTGCTCGGCGCGATCCTTCCTTATAGGAGGTGGCGTCCCGACAGCGCGGTGGCGCGCTACGTCGGCCGGCGCGAGCCGCCGCTCGCGAGCGATCTGCTGAGCGCGGTCGAGCTCGGGCCGCAGCTCGAGACGCCCGCCGCCCGCGGCGCGCCGTCGCCGGCGCTGGTCGGCGCGCTGGTCGACGCGACCGCGAAGAAGATCGGCGGGCTCGAGCCGCGCGCGCTCGTCCCCGATCGGCAGGTGCGCTACGCGATGTTCGCGTGCTTCGGCGCGCTGGCGGTCCACACCGCCGTGCTCGCGGCCGCGCCGCACGCGATGGTCCGCGGCTGGCGGAAGCTGCTGGTCAAGCCGCGGTCGCCGTTCGCCGGCGCCGCGCTGACGCCGACGCCGCTGGTCGGTGACCTGCGCGTCACCCTCGACTTTCCGGCATACACCCGCCGCCCCAAGGCGGTGCTGCCGTCGTCGTCGGGCGAGTTCCGCGCCCTGCCCGGCACCCGCGTCGTCCTCGAGACCCGCGCGCTCGAGCCGGTGACGTCCGCGACCGTCCTGATCGAGCGCGACGGTGTGCCCGGCGAGCCCGAGATCGTCACGCTCACCGTCGACGGCGATCAGCTCCGCGGTGAGCTGCTCGTCGACGGCGCGATGCGCTACCGGTTCGAGGTCGAGCGCCCCGATCGCCGCCGGCTGGTCGAGACCACGCCGCGCGCGATCGAGCTCGAGCCCGACCTCGCGCCGCAGGTCCAGCTGCTCACCCCCGGCGACGATCTCGACGTCACGAGCATGAAGCGCATCGAGCTCGGCATCACCGCCGAGGACGATCACGGCCTGACCGAGCTCGAGCTCGTGTGGACGTCGGGCGGCGAGACCGTGCGCAAGCCGCTGTCCCTGGTCACGAAGACGGACGACGGCGGCGATCCGGCGCGCGTCCAGGCCAAGCTGGTGTGGGATCTCGCGGAGGTCACGCTGCCGCCGGGCGCGCGCGTCGACTACCACGTCGAGGCCACCGACAACGACGACGTCCGCGGCCCGAACATCGGCAGCTCGCGGGTGTTCCACCTGCGCGTGTTCAGCCCGCGCGAGCGCCACGAGGCCAACCTCGCGCGCCAGCAGGAGCTCGCCGAGAAGCTGATCGCCGTGCTCGGCGGACGCCTCCCCCACGCGGCGCAGAGCGCCGACGATCTCGAGCTGCGCGACGAGCTCCACCGCGTCACCGCCGAGGCGGTGGTCGAGCTGGGCACGCTGGTCGCCGCGTACGACAAGGATCCGCAGGCCGACCCGCACCTCAAGAAGGACCTCGAGGCGATGCGCGGCCGGCTCGACAAGCTGACCACCGCCGAGGCGCGGATCGACGCCAAGATCAAGCGCGCGGCCACCGGGCCGACCAAGGGCGCGGGCGCGAAGTTCACCGCCTCGGACAAGGCGATGGCCACCGAGCTCGAGGACGACGTGATCGCGCTCGCCGACTGGCTCGATCGCGAGCGGCTCGAGACGCTGCTCGACGTCGCCGACGAGATCGCCGCGCACCGCAAGCGCCTCGACGAGCTGATGGAGGAGTTCGCGAAGACGGGCGATCCGCGGGTCCAGGCCGAGATCGAGCGCGAGCTGCGCGCGCTGGAGCAGTCGCTCGCCGAGCTGGCGCAGAAGCGCGCCGGGATGACCGCCGACGTCCTCGATCAGTTCGTCAACCCGAGCGCGATGCAAGACCGCGCGGCCGGGGGCTGCGTCGAGGAGGTCCGCGCGCTGATGGACGCGGGCAAGGTCGCCGAGGCGCAGGCGCGGCTCGCGCGGTGCGGCCAGGAGCTCGACAGCGCGCAGAACGCGATGGAGAGCGCGCTCGAGGATCTGCGCGGCGATCGGTTCAGCGACGAGCAGCAGAAGCTCAACGAGCTGATGGGCGAGCTCGCCGACGTGGCGCAGGACCAGGCGGAGATCGCGGCCGAGGCCGACAAGATCTTCGAGCGGTACGCCGACGAGGCCGACGAGCTGATGGAGGATCTGGGCAAGGACGCGAAGCGCAGGCTGTCGTCGACGCTGGAGAAGCTGCGCGACCGGATCCACGACATCCCGACGCCGGGCCTGACGCCGTTCGCGCAGGAGGAGCTCGACATCGTCGACCGCCGCCTCGACGACCTCGAGCACATGCTCGACGACGGCGACCTCGCCGAGGCGCTCGCGATGGCGCGGCAGGCCAAGCAGAGCCTCGACACGGTGACCGCCGAGCTCGAGGCCGCGCTCGAGGACGATCCGACGTCGCCGTGGGCCGACGAGACCTCCGAGGCGCTCGACGCGGTCGAGCACGCGCACCCGCCGGCCGACAAGCTAATCGAGGAGCTCGGCGAGCTGTCGCCGTCGCCGGATCAGATCCTCGACCAGGACGACAAGGCCGCGCTCGATCGCCTGCGCCGTCGCCAGAAGCTCAACCAGGATCGGGCTGACAAGCTCGCGCAAAAGGCGAACGAGCTCGGCCCCGAGCTGCCCGGCACCGCGGGCGAAGAGATCGGCGGCCGCGTCGAGGACGGCGCCGGCAAGATGGGCCAGGCCGAGCAGCGGATGAAGCAGCGCGATCCGTCGGGCGCGCGCGACGCCGCGCGCAGCGCCGCCGACGCGCTCCAGCAGGCGCAGCAGCGCGCCCGCGCCGCCGCCCGGCAGCAGCTGTCCGACGGCGGCGCCGGCCTCGACAGCGAGCCGATCCGGATCCCCGGCGCCGACGAGTACAAGGCGCCCGAGCACTTCCGCGAGGACATCCTCGAGGCGATGAAGAAGCAGGCGCCGTCGGGCTACGACGACATGATCCAGCGGTATTACGAGGAGCTGATCCGATGAGGCGCCTCGTCCTCGCCGCCGCGCTGATGATGCTCCCGTCGCAGGTCGAGGCGCGTCGGGGCAAGTCTGTCTTGGGCGAGGTCATCAAGGCCTCGCGCCTCCTCTACAGCGGTCGGATCCCCGAGGCGCGCACCGCGGTGGCGGATCTGGTGAAGCGGCAGCCGGACGCGGCGGAGGTGAAGTGGCTCGACGCCGAGCTGTCGTTCCACGAGGGCAACTACGCGCAGGCGATCACCAAGCTCGACGGCGTCACCGACGACGCGGTCGATGGCCGCGTCGGCCAGACCCGCGGGCTCGCGATGACGACCGCGGCGGCGACCAAGCACTTCATGTTCCGCGCGTCGTCGGGCGGCCACTTCGTGATCTGGTACGCGCCCGGCCCCGATCAGGTGCTCGTCGAGCTCGCGGGCGACGCGCTCGAGGCCGCGTACACCGCGCTCGGCGACGATCTCGGCCTCGAGCCCACCGAGCCGATCCGCGTCGAGCTGCTCGGCGCGCCCAAGGATCTCGCCGCGACCTCGCCGCTCACCGAGGACGAGATCGAGACCACCGGGACGATCGCGCTGTCGAAGTACGGCAAGCTCATGGTCGTGTCGCCGCGCGCGACGCTGACCGGCTACGCGTGGATGGACACCCTGTGTCACGAGTACGTGCACCTCGTCGTGTCGTCGATGTCGCACGACAACGTGCCGGTGTGGATGCAGGAGGGGCTCGCGCGGTTCGAGCAGGAGCGGTGGCGCAAGGCCGGCGGCGCCGCGCTGCCCGCGCTGGATCAGCAGCTGCTCGCCGCCGCGCTCAAGAACCGCCGGCTGATCGATCTCGACGCGATGCACCCGTCGATGGCGAAGCTGCCCAGCCAGGAGGCCGCCGCGCTCGCGTACGCCGAGGTGCTGACGTTGATCGCGTGGATCCACGGCCAGGTCGGCTGGGAAGGCCTGCGCGAGGCGATCACGCTGCAGCGCGACGGCAAGAGCGCGCCGCGCGCGGTCGCCGAGGTCCTCGACATGACCTGGGCCAAGGCGCAGAAGGCGTGGAAGGCCCACCTCAAGACGCTGGACTTGTCGGCGGGCAAGGGCCTCGCCGGGCGCGCGACCGGCAAGCGGATCCGGTTCGACAAGGGCGGCGAGGCTTCGGACAACGTCGGCGTCGACGAGGTCGCGAGCGCGAAGGGCCGCAAGCACGCGCGGCTCGGCGGCCTGCTCCGCGCGCGCGGGATGCTCGCCGCGTCGGCGATCGAGTACGAGAAGGCGCTCGACCACTCGCCCGGCGATCCCTACGTCACGGGCAAGCTCGCGCGCACGTACGTCGAGCTCGGCGAGAACGTCAAGGCGGCCGACCTCGCGCGGCCGCTGGTCGCGCTCGACGAGCACGATCCCGTCGCCGCCGTGACCCTGGGCGTCGCGCTCGCGGCCGAGGCGGATCACGAGGGCGCCGCGGCCGCGTTCGAGCTGGCGCTGCGGATCAGCCCGTTCGATCCCGTGGTGCGATGTGGCCTCGCGGACGCCTACGAACGCCTCGGTGACGACCGCCGCGATCGCGAGCAGGCCGCGTGCGAGACGTTGAAGTAGACTGCTGCGTTCCCGCGGAACCTCATGTCCCAGATCCCTCAGATCCCTCAGCGACCGACCCTGCTCCCCGACGTCCCTCTCGATGGTGAGGTCGAGGACTCCCTGCCCGTGGCCGAGCCCGCGAAGGCCGCGCTCGAGGCGGACCTCGAGGCGGTCGCCGAGGTCGCCCGCGCCCACGATCAGATCATCCGCGAGATCGAGAAGCGGATCGTCGGGCAGAAGAAGGTCGTCGAGCACCTGCTGACCGCGCTGTTCGCGCGCGGCCACTGCCTGTTCGTCGGCGTCCCCGGCCTCGCGAAGACGCTGCTGATCAGCACGCTCGCCGAGACGCTCAACCTCAGCTTCAACCGGATCCAGTTCACGCCCGACCTCATGCCAGCCGACATCACCGGCACCGAGGTGCTCGAGGAGGATCACGCCACCGGTCGGCGCGCGTTCCGGTTCATCCGCGGCCCGGTGTTCGCGAACCTCGTGCTGGCCGACGAGATCAACCGGACGCCGCCGAAGACGCAGGCCGCGCTGCTGCAGTCGATGCAGGAGTACCGGGTGACCGCGGGCGGGCACACCCACGAGCTGGCGCTGCCGTTCCTCGTGTTCGCGACCCAGAACCCGATCGAGCAGGAGGGCACCTATCCGCTGCCCGAGGCGCAGCTCGACCGGTTCATGTTCCAGATCGACGTCGACTACCCGAGCGCGGACGAGGAGGAGGAGATCGTCCGCCAGCAGACCTCCGACTACCAGGCGGAGCTGTCGCGGGTGCTGTCGCCGCAGAAGATCCTCAAGCTGCAGGAGGTCGTCCGCCGCGTGCCGGCGAGCGATCACGTCGTGAAGTACGCGGTGGCGCTCGCGCGCGCGACCCGCCCGGGCGACGCGATCCGCGGCTCGACCGCGCCCGCGTTCGTCAAGGAGTACGTCGCGTGGGGCGCCGGGCCGCGCGCGTCGCAGTATTTGATCCTCGCCGGCAAGGCCCGCGCGATCCTCGACGGCCGGTTCGCGGTCTCGACCGACGACATCACCGCGCTGGCGCGCGTGACGCTCCAGCACCGCCTGATCCTCAACTACCGCGCCGAGGCCGAGGGCATCCGCCCGGGCGATCTGGTCGATCGCCTGCTCGGCGTGATCGTGCCGTAGTGCCGACGCTCGACCCGGTGGCGATCGCGCGGCTCGGCGCGCTGCCGATCCGCGCGCGGATGATCGTCGAGGGCGCGCTGAGCGGGTTGCACCGCGCGCGCCAGCACGGCTCCAGCGTCGAGTTCGCCGAGCACAAGGAGTACTCGCCCGGCGACGAGGTCCGGCACATCGACTGGAAGGCGTACGGCAAGCTCGATCGCTACTACATCAAGCAGTACGAGCAGGAGTCGCAGCTCACCGTCTACCTCGTGCTCGACGCCAGCGGCTCGATGGAGTTCGCCGGCGGCGGGCCGCGCAAGCTCGAGTACGCCGGCACGCTGCTCGCGGCGTTCGCGTACCTGGTCACGCAGCAGTCCGACAAGGTCGGCCTGCGCGTGTTCGGCGATCCCAAGGTCGACGTGCTCGTCCCGCCGCGCGGCAAGGTCTCGCACCTCCACGATCTGCTCGCGGTGATCGATCAGGTGATGAGCGGCGGGGGGCGCGGCGACGAGTCGCCGGCGGTCGCGCTCGAGCGCGTGGCCGAGCTGGCGCGGCGCAAGCGCTCGCTGATCGTGCTCGCGAGCGACCTGTTCGACGCCGAGGACCGCACGCTCGCGGTGCTGCGCCGCCTGCGCGCGCAGCGCCACGACGTGATCGCGCTCCACGTGATCGATCCGCACGAGCGCACGCTGCCGTACGAGGGCCTCACGCTCTTCCAGGCGCTCGAGAGCGAGCACACGCTGCTCGCCAACCCGGCGGCGATCCGCAAGGAGTACCTCGCGCGGATGGACGCGTTCCTCGGCCGGGCCGCGCGCGAGTGCGCCGAGGGCGGCATCGACTACCACCTGCTGAGCACGGATCGCCCGCTCGAGGCCGCGCTGCTCGACGTGCTGACGCTGCGCGCCCGCAGCCACGCGGTCCGCGGCACCGACGCGTCGCGCGCCGGAGATCCGGTCCTGGAGGGTGAGGGGTGAGCTTCCTCGCGCCGCTCATGCTGGTGGGGCTGCTCGGGGTGATCGTGCCGGTGGTGATCCACCTGATCGGCCGGCGGCGCGCGCGGATCGTGAAGTTCGCGGCGCTCGACTTCCTGATGGCGTCGAAGCGCAAGACCGCGCGTCGGCTGCGGCTGCGCGAGCGGCTGCTGTTCATCGTCCGCGCGCTGGTCTGCCTCGCGATCCCGCTCGCGCTGTCGAAGCCGGTGACGAGCTGCGCCAGCCACGGCCCGCAGGTCGCGCGCGGCCCGCAGGCGGCCGTGATCGTCATCGACGACTCGTTCGCGTCGGGCTACCGGCTCGGCGATCGCTCGCTGCTCCGCCGCGCGATCGACGAGGGCAACACGATCCTCACCCAGCTCGGCCCCGAGGCCGAGGTCGCGGTGCTGCGC
>Ga0163144_10021247_pt1 | contig 12908 bp, 10 predicted proteins | sample OliLak19BULKMAT1_FD_123175 | JGI IMG/M metagenome (GOLD analysis project Ga0163144, IMG submission 123175) | Freshwater microbial mat bacterial communities from Lake Vanda, McMurdo Dry Valleys, Antarctica - Oligotrophic Lake LV.19.BULKMAT1 | ecosystem: Environmental > Aquatic > Freshwater >...
AGATCGGACTTACGAAGGGGGTTGCGCAGGCGGATCACGAGTTCATCACGAACGTAACGGGAGGAGTGATAGTTACGATAGAACTTGATGATATGATCGGCGGCATCGACCGCGTCTTTGGCGAGGTAATAGATGCTCGTATCTTCGGGGCTGATCCAGCCGCGTGTGCCCAGCTCGGCACGGACCCAGGCATCCCAGTTTTTCCAGTAGTCGCCGCCGGCCCCCTCCACGCAAACGATGGGCATGATGGCGGCTTTGCCGGTCTGCACCAACGTAAGTGTTTCGTAGGCTTCATCCATCGTGCCGAAGCCGCCGGGGAATAGGACTACGGCCTCGGCTTGGCTGAGAAACATCAGCTTACGCGTAAAGAAGTACCGAAAGTTAATCAGTTTTTCGTCGTCTTTAATTACGTGATTGGCGTTCTGCTCAAAGGGCAGGCGGATTGCCACTCCGAAACTCGCATCGCGCCCGGGGCCGACATGGCCGGCCTGCATGATGCCCCCGCCCGCGCCGGTGATCGCCATCCACCCGGCCTGGGCCATAAGTTTACTAAACTCGACACATGCGGTGTAGTCAGGGTGCGATTCGCCGGTGCGTGCCGAGCCGAAGATTGTGACTTTATGCGGCTCTTTATATTTGCCGAAGATCTTGTAGGCATGACGCAACTCTTTGACAGCGTTGGTCATGAGCTTTAGTTCACCGCTGTCGCGGCCGTCGGGGATGAGCTTGAGCGCGGTGTGTATCAGCTCGCGGACAAGGCGGGCATGGAAAGCGGGAGCATTGCCGCTGACACTCGCCACCAACTTTTCGACCTGTGCGAGAATCTCAGGCGCATCCGCCACCCGCGCGGCATCGTTCACCGGATCGGCCGGGGGGGTCAGCGTCGCGTCAGGGGGAACATTTGCGGGGCGGTCGTGGAGGGGCATGGAGTGCAGTGTAAGTGAGCGGTCAGCGTGAGGGTAAGGGGTCCGTCCGAAAACGCCAGCCGGTCCCTAGCAAGGATACGCCGTCACCTTACCGTGGAAAGTGCTGGAGGCCCGCTGGAGCCCCGCCGTGGAAGTATGCAGATTGCGTGAAATCCGCACCAAAGAATCAGGATGAGTAGGAGGTGCGGTCGCGTTCGACTACCCTTTATGCATGTTAAGTAACGAGCTGACCCGTCGCCACCTCATCAAGCGAGCAACCGCCTTCTCCGCGGGTTTCGCGGGGCTTCACCTGCTGTACGCAGCAGGCCAATGCGCCGCGGGCGAGGCGGTGAGAGCTCTCCTGCAATCGCCCGACGACGACGCTGGGAAGGCGACTAAGGTCGCGGAAATCGGCTACGGGCCGCTGACGAAGGATGCGGCGGGAATCATTGACTTGCCCCTAGGATTTAGTTATGCCGTGATCGCTCGACGCGGCGATCTGATGAACGATGGTCTTTTGGTGCCGGGGCAGCCGGACGCGATGGCGACTTTTCCGGGGTCCACTGCTGATCGGGTGATTTTGGTCTGCAACCATGAGCTTTCGGTGGGGTCTGAGAAGTGGTCCGCTTTCGGCAAGGACCTCGAGCACTTCAAGAAGATTGATCCCTCACGGATTTACGATGCTGGCGCGGGCATCACGCCCCCGTGTGGTGGCACCACCACGATCGTTTACAATGTAAAGGAGCGAAAGAAAGAGAAGCAGTTCCTGAGCCTGGCCGGAACAATTAATAACTGCGCCGGGGGAGCGATGCCCTGGGGGGCGTGGCTGAGCTGTGAAGAGGATGCGAGTAATGCCGGTCCGCTGGGTAGCGAAGGATCAAAGCGCGACGGTGCGCTCGAGAAGAGTCACGGGTATGTCTTCGAGGTCGCGGCTTCCGAAGCGATGGAGCTTGCGATTCCCCGGCCGATTCCAGCGATGGGGCGATTTAAGCATGAGGCATGCTGTATGGATACGCGAAGCGGCGTGGTGTATCTCACCGAGGATCGCGCGGATGGCATTCTCTACCGTTACCTGCCCAAGAACAAAACTAATCTGCACGAGGGCGGCACGCTGCAGGCGATGGTCGTGCGCGACCGGCCGTCGCTCAATACCAGTAATCTGGGCGAGACCGCGGCGGTGAAACCCGGCGAGCCGATGGCGGTCTCTTGGATGAATCTTGACGAGATCGACGCGCCGAAGGATGATCTGCGGCACCGTGGATTCGCTGCGGGAGCGGCCAGTTTTTCGCGGAATGAGGGGATGTGGTTTGGTAATGATTGCGTTTATTTCGCAGCGACGACCGGCGGAAAGAAGCAGAAGGGCCAGCTTTGGAAGTATTACCCCAGCGCCGCGGAAGGTAGCGCTGGGGAGGAGGCCGCCCCCGGGAAGCTTGAACTCTTCGTTGAGCCCAACGACGGGGCGATCATCGAGAACGCTGATAACGTTACGGTTGCTCCGTGGGGCGACTTGATCGTGTGCGAGGACGAAGCGGGAGATGGAGACGGATTGAACCACCTCGTGGGAGTTACGCCGCAAGGAAAGGTTTATAAGCTTGGAAAGAACGCGATGAGCGATTCTGAGTTTGCCGGGGCTACGTTCTCACCCGATGGCTCGACCCTCTTTGTTAATATTCAGACATCTGGACTTACCTTGGCGATCACCGGGCCTTGGAAAAGCGCGTAGTCTTTCAACAACATAAGTTTGAGGCATCATTAGTTTCGTCCGCGCGGTGGGAGCGACTTCGCTCGGCACGTTGTCGTGTGCGGGCGGCTTGGCTAAAGCTGACGGTGCGCCTCGCGCAGGCTACTTTGTGCCCGAACGAGCGCGAACCTGAGCCAGAAAGTTGCCCAGCAGCTTGGGCCCTTCTAACGTAAGATAACTTTCGGGATGAAACTGGACACCCTCGCAGGGTGCGGCGGTTGTGTCGGCGAAGACGCGGCGGAGGCCCATCACAACCCGCCGGGTTGTGCCGGTGGCGGCGTCCGTCTCATTGACCCAAGCGGACACTTTGAAACCGTTTTGCCCGGGTATAAGCGGCGGGATGGTTTCTTCGAGCACCACGAGCGAGTGGTAGCGCGTGGCGACAAAAGGATCTGATAGGTCCGCAAAGATGCCTTGGTTGTCGTGGTGCACCGGGCTGGTTTTGCCATGCATGGGGACGACATGACGTGTGACGGTCATGCCGTTACTGGCGGCCATGCACTGATGACCGAGGCAGACGCCAAGTATGGGCACGCGCCCGGCGAAGCGATTAATTATGTCGCTGGATACACCCGCTTCGTTGGGGGTGCATGGTCCTGGGGAGATGATAATGCTGCTGGGCGGTCCCCCGGCGTTGATCGTCTCGGCCTCTTCGGCGGTGATGCCATCGTTGCGGACCACGCGCAGGTCACGGTCGATGGTAATACTCCGGTCGATCTCTCCCAAGCGCTGTACCAGGTTCCAGGTGAAACTGTCATAGTTATCGATCAGGAGGATCATAGTGAATGCTTATGATATGCGGGCGGGGCAGAGGAGCAGGGCCGAAATGGAGAGCTAGGGCCGACGTGGAGTTGCGAGAGGGGGGATAGCCCGGACGCGGGAAGTTTTGTTTTAGTCCTGACGCCGGGTTACATAAGTGCTGAACTACCCCGGTCCAGCGCTGAATGGTCCAGCGCTGAATGGTCCAGCGCTTAATGGTCAGGCGCTGAATGGTCAGGCGCGCACAACCTCGCCGCCGCCCTTGACGATCTCGCCGATGATGCTGACCGTCTCGCCCAGTTTTTCAAGCTGTTCTTTGATCGATTCGGCGAAGGCCTTGCGGACGATGAGGCAGTAGCCAATGCCCAAGTTGAACACGCGGTACATCTCCTCATCGGTCACGTTGCCGTGACGCTGCAGAAAAGAGAAGATAAGCGGGCGGGGCCAAGAGTCCAGCCGGATTCTGGCATCAAGATCGGGGGGGAGGGCGCGACAAAGGTTGCCGCCGATGCCCGAACCGGTGATGTGGGCCATACCAGAAATTACGTTTTTCACTCGGTAGTTACGTTGCAGGCGGGTGATAGAGGGTGGGTAAAGTCGGGTGGGGGTAAGCAACACCTGGCCGAGCGTCATCGGCTTCTCGGCCGCCTTCTTCGTGGACTTATTGGCGACAGAGGAACGACGGCGTTTACCAGTGCCCGGGGGCGTGAGCTCTGGGTAGACAGCGTGTAGATCGAGCTTAGCCTGTTTCACGATCTCGCGGACGAGGGTGTAGCCGTTGCTATGCACGCCATCGCTGGCCAACCCTAATATTACATCTCCGGCCTTCACCTGCGTGGGGCGCTTCACACGCTTTAACTCAACAACACCGACGCAGAAACCCGCGAGATCAAAGTCCCCCGGGCGATACAGGTCGGGCATGTTCGCCGTCTCGCCGCCGATCAGGGAGCACTCGCACTTACGGCAAGCCTCGGCGATGCCGGATACCAGCTCGGTGAGAAAAGCGGTATCCACGGCCGGCGTCGCGATGTAATCAAGGAAGAAAAGCGGCTCGGCCCCCTGCACGATCAGATCGTTGACGTTCATCGCCACGAGATCAATGCCGATGGTGCCGTACGACTTCAACTCGGCCGCCAACTTGATCTTGGTACCTACGCCATCGCAGCATGCCACCAGCACAGGGTCCTTGTAGTTACGGGCAAAGAGACCCCGATTATAATCAAGACGGAAGAGGCCCGCGAACCCGCCGGGGTTGGGGATCACGCGCTGTGTGAAAGTCTTGCGCAGCATCGAATTAAGCGATTCGGTGAAGGCATCTTTCTTATCGATGTCAACGCCTGATCCGGCGTATGTGAGGTTCGTCGCTGGTCTTTTGGCCATGGATGCCCGCCCGAGCCGGTTCAAAGATCGTAGGTTGTAACAACTCCGACGTATGATTACATTAGACCGTGAGAACTTCCTTGGTCTTTTCATCAACGCGAGCATCGACGTCTTTCTCGAACTTTTCCAGCAGTGCTTGTATCTCTTCTTTGAGCGTCTTAATCTCGTCCTCGGGCACATTCGCCGCCGAGCCCTTGCCTAGCGTGTCGGTCAGCTTATTGGCATCGCGCCGAGAATTACGAATTACGACCTTTGCCTCTTCCCCCATCTTTTTGATCCGAGCCGCATCCTTCTGCCGCCGTTCGGAGCTCATGGAAGGAAGCTGGATGCGGATCTGCTTGGCCTCGACCATCGGGTTCACGCCCAAGCCGCTCTTTTCGATCGCCGATTTGATAGCACTTACAATCGTGCTATCGAAGGGCTTGATGAGAATCTGAGTAGGCTCAGGGACGCTGATCGCCGCGAGTGCCTTCAGATCTGACATGCTTCCGTAGGCTTCAACCTTAAGGAACTCGACCATCGCGGGGGAGGCGCGGCCCGTTCGCACGCCGCGTAGCTCTTGTTTGAGGTAGTCGAGGGCTTTGTCCATACCTGCCTCGGCCGTGAGTAGAATCGTGTCAGGATCGGTCATGGCAGATTCTACGGCGGGTTAGGGTAAAAGGCATCTCTCTCGCAGGGCAATATAGCACGAAGCTGCAAGAGTTCGAGCATCGGAAAACACAGTGCCTTGAAGTGCTAGGCCAGTTTGCGGCGGCCATAAACGAACCACTCCGCGCAAAGCAGGGCCAAGGCGATTCCGATGCACACCGGCCACAGCTCCGCCAGCACATCCGTCCGAGTTGAGCCAGCGACGGAAGTCGCTTCCTGAGATTGGCCCGCACCAACAGCGGCCAGTTGCGGGTTCGGGGTGGTCGCCAGCGGCAGCGGTATAAGTAGCGATTCACTGCGGCTCAGCAAGTTCACCGCGATTAATTGGTCGATTCCGTTCACCCACCGGGTGGGGGTAGCGGCTGCGCCGTCGGTCAGCACGCTATAAACTCCGGTGAGCGGGAGGGATGATGCGAAGAGTTCAACCGGTTCAAGCAACTGATCGGCTGTTTCGGTGGCCTCCACGGCTACGGACCGGGGTATCTTGACGGTCGTTGGGCCGGAGAGGTCGATCACGGCGCGGGCTGGCGTTTCCGGCGAAAGCCGAACCACGACGGGTTGGGTGGTGCGGCTGAATCGGCCCGCCGCGTCCTCTGATCGGTTCATAAGGAATTTGAGCACATCGGCAACGAAGACGGAGAATGAGGCTTGCAAAGGCCAGTTGGTTCGTGCGAGGTCAAAGGCGGTGGCGACGTGCCGATTGATACCAGCGTCGCTGACACCCCAAGAAAAGGAGATCAGAACCGGGCCGTTGCGGTTTGTAACGATTTCCTCGATGGCGGGGCGGCCCGTCGGGGTAATGGCGAAGTGCGAGAGATCGTCAATTATAAGCGAATCTAGAGAGATATGGCGTAAGAGTTGGTGGCCGCGTTGCCAGAAGAAAGTGGTAGCACCCGGCTCGCCGGAGACGTTCTCTGCGGGGACCAAGGCAACGCGATTAAACGGCGGGATGCACCCCAACGAAAGACTAGCGAGCGCTGGAAAGGCAGGCGGCGTGACCGAATCAAAGATAACACAATCAAAGTTGACCAGACCGCCCGAATCCAAAAGTGCTTGGTAGCCTTCAAGCGTAACCGAGGTGAAAGAGAGGCTTTCGACCTCGGAAAGGACATCAGCGAGCAGCACGCGCGCTGAAGATGTGGAGGCGGCGGGCTGTACCAGTAGGAGCCGTGGGGGTATGGAGGCGTCAATCACCATGGCCGCGGCGTTATCACTTGCGAGCGCATCGGTCAGGTCAATGCTCACCGTAAGTAATCCGCGACCTACCTCGGTTAGTTCAAGCGTGGTGGTCGCGGTGGTGGCGTCACCCTCGACGGTAACGACGCGGCGGGCGAGCACCCGCTCATTGAGTGTAACTGATATCGGGACGTCATCGCGCACGGGGGCGATTGAGCCGCGAGGAATATTGCTTGATATCTCGACAAATAGCGTGAGCGACGCGGGCGAGAGCGTGTCACCGCGCTGCGCGGAGAGCAATGTGACTCCCCGATTAGCGGCGAGGGGTACGGGCGGTAACGCCGCAGGGAGGGCGGGCTGATTAGGATTTGTTGCCTGAGCTGCGGCGGCATCTGGCGGAACACTCGAAAGTGTCGTAGCTGTCGTGACTGTCGTAACTGGCTCAACTGGCGTGATTGGCGTGACTGGCGAAGCGGATGGCGCGGGCGGGGGTCCGAGCAGCACGCAGCGAATGGGGTGAAGCGAGCGAAAGCGGATTTCCCCCGCTTCATCCTTAGTAAACGCGGAGGCGGGGACTTCGAGCACGCCATCGGTGTAAATGATGATCGACGCCTGCGGTGGTCCGCTCTCCTCCGAAGCATTCGACACGATTGTCTTTGCGAGGTCGAGTGCCCGCTGAATGGTCCCCGGCTGATCGGTCGCTTGGATCCGGTCAATCGACTCCGAAGCGATGCCGGGCGAGGATGTCCAAGGGCTTGCCAAAACTGCATCGGCGCTAGACGCCACCACCGCCACGCGGCGATCGGCGCGGGCCGCGAGGATCCGCTTCGCTTCGACCACCGCAGCGACTTTCGCGCGGCTCAAACGTGAAGTGGTTTCGCCAGTGTCAACCGCGGACATAGAAGCCGAGTGGTCAATTACCAGAAGCGTGAGAGGCGAAGTGGGTGATGGGTCGCGAAGCGCGGGACGGGCGAGGGCGGCGAGGAGCGAGAGTAATATAAGTAAATGAAGCAGCAGCAGCCAGGAGGGGCGCGGCCGCTGAAACGGCTCATTCGCTTGGAGATCCTCCGGTGCGCGCAGCCAGAACGCGATGGTGCTAACGCGCAGCGGCCGCCGCCGCAACTTAAGCATATAGAGCACGAGCAGGATGGGCAAAACCACCGAGGCGGCCAGCAGGGCGTTTGAGGGCGCGAGGAGCATCGGAGCTTAAGTGGGGGGCGGGCAAGCGGGGCGGCACCGCTGTAATATTACCTCTGAAAAACCGGGACCGCCCAAGTGTAGTAACACACCCTTCGTAATAAGTTATCATCGGCGAGGCGATTGTTCCGTGTTGGAAGAACCCCATCCCGGCCCCAACTCCGGCGGTGGGGGCGCAACGCCCGCAGCGCGGGGCCCTTTGCGAAGACCCGCGCCTGGTGCTCGGCCCCACGCCCAGATAAAAATCTCCCGCGAAATCTCGCGGCTGGCATCGGGCTTGGTGGTTCCCGCTTCGCGGAACATCGCGCGCGTTTCAACGATCAGATCGGGCATGTCTGAACCTTCGAGCACTTTCATGCAAAGGTGCCCACCCACGCGCAGCACGTGAGGCACAAGCTCTAAGACGCGGCGGCAAAGCCGGGCCGACATATGGTCATCGCCATGCCCGGTAGTGTTGGGTGCCATGTCCGAAAGCAAGACATCGGCCTTGGCGCCGCCGAAGAAACGCAACAGCAACTCGCGGTCCGCCTTGAATGCATCGCCCACGATGGTGCTCACGTTTGGACCGAAGATCGGCGCGACTTCCTGGAGATCGATGCCCACCGCCTGCCCTCGCGGCCCGATGATCTGCTCGGCGACTTGCAACCACGAGCCGGGTGCACAACCTAAGTCAATCACGCGATCAGAGGAGCGGATAAGCCGCCGCTTCTCGTTCATCTCGATGAGCTTGTACGCAGAGCGAGCGAGATACCCCTCCTCCTTGGCGAGTTTAAAGTAATGATCATGGAGCACTCGGGGCTTTGGCATAGGGAGAGTTACTTGTCTCGTGTCGCACGATGCTTCACTCAGCACGCGGCGTAATCAATCGTCGTCGTCTTCTTCCGCATCGCCCGCCGATGTCTCCGCGTCCTGGCGCTCTTCAATCCAGTACCGTTGAATGGTCTCAAGAATCTTCTCGTTGCACGGGTGGCCGGGTTGTTCGGCAAAACCCGGCAGTGAAAGCACCAGCCCTTTGAGTTCGACGAATCCGATCCGCAGCGGGTCTTTGGTCGGAAAGTGCTCGTTGAGAAACTCGCCGATCAACTCTACATCCAACCAATGCAGTTCCTCGGGCTTCATCGCTACCTGTCTCCGAATTAAGTCATAGCCTTCATGGCCGTCTGGGCTTGGTCTCGCCAAATCGCGCCGCTAGTGGGGAATTTCTTTCACTGCGTTGCGGTTCCAAGAGGGCACTCGAACAGAAATTGGCCCCGCACCCTGAATAACGCACTGGCAGGAGAGCCGACTGTTGCGTTGAAGCCCTGGAGCTTCCTCCACGCGGTCTTCTTCCGCTTCCGTAGACTCCGCCAAGTGCTGATTGCCCGATTCAACATAAATATGACACGTCGAGCAAGCGCAGACACCCCCGCAAGCGTGCTCAATATTAATTCCGTGCTCCATCGCCAGCTCGAGCAAGCTCTCCCCCGTACCCCCCATGAGCGTGAGATCCTGCTGGGCGCCGCCGGTCAAAGCTGCGGCGTCTTCGAGAATAAACTTGACGGGAACGACCGGCGGACCGTGCTCTCGGTCGGAATGCTTCATGTGCATAGGCAATAGTAGGGGGCGCACGCCGCCGAATCACTTAAGCCTCTTCGCCAACCGCCATCGCACAGCGATTGGAGGCGGCAGCGCGCATGAATGCTCGCTGTGGGCTTGTTACATTGGGAAGACCCACGTCCCAGGCCGGATTCTTCCCGCGTTCACCGCTCCGGTAATAGACGCCACTCCGGAGGGCACTCCGTCCTCAGCGAGCGCGCCGAGCACGGCCCAGCACGCCGCCTCTCTCGCAGCGATCGGCACGCCCCACTGATCTGAGGTAGAAATCGCGAATCCCAAGCATTTTCCAATGCTGCTCGCCAAGTGGCGGTGCTTCGATCCGCCCCCTGCCAGGATCACCCGAGTTTCGGGAAAGATCACAACTGGTGCATCCGACGTCGCGTACTTGCCTCGCCGTGTCGCGCCCTGATTCCCGACGTTGCACTCGTCGCGTAACCGCGCCGCAATGGTTCGCGAGATGGCTTGGGTGGCGGCCGCGGCGACATCGTTTGGACTGTGCTGGCGAAGCAATGAGGTCGCCAAAGGCTCGACCGCATCGTCCGTCCCCAAGCTGCGGCCCGATGTGGACTGCTCCGACAAAATATTCATCAGACTCGCAACGAGCCGCGGGTTGGCCGTGCCCGCCGAGGCGTGCGAACCGCCGGTGTCAAAGGGTTTTCCCCAGCCCGCTACCGCGATGGCGTTGAGGAGCAGGTTACACGCGCAGATGTCGCCCCCGGTAATGACGGGAGGACGATTTGCATTGGCGGCGGAGGGCGAGGTGAGTGCCGTAAAGTTACAAAACCCGCCTAGGTTAATTATAATAGTGTGCGGAGCTCGCGGTGCGCGCGAAGAGGCGCCACGCGCGGGTCGTGCCGTGGGACGAAACAAAATCGAATCGGCGAGCGGAGTAAGCGGGGCTCCCTGGCCGCCGCACGCGATGTCGGCCGCGCGTAAGTCCGAGACCACCGTGCAACCGAGTTCAAGCGAAAGTTGCGTCGGGGCGAATGCTTGCCACGATAGCGGGGATGCATGAAAAACCGTCTGTCCGTGTACACTGATAAGCGACAGCTTCGGCGATTGGTGCGACCGTTGTTGCCATTCCCTCCACAACTTTTTACAAGCGCGAACGTGGAGCGTGCAGAAGTCAGCCTGCATCGCGGCGATATCGCCTGTAGATCGTGGAACCTGCTCAGCGAGCGATTTAAGTTGGGGCCGCAGACGGCCCATTCCTACCGCCAGACTCGAGACAATCGATGCTCGCATCTGCAGGCCGCGTCCCTCGATCTTAACGAGCGCGACATCGAGGCCATCGAGGCTCGTCCCCGACATGCAGCCGATCACGTAACGTGAAGGACGGGGAGAAACAGCTTCGCGTAACTTCGCCATAGGTGGGTATCTTAAGCGGATGCAAGAGAACTTCGGAAAGCAAGACTTTTAACCCTTCTCCACGGATCGCTCTCGACTTAAGATACGCCTGCAAGAGCGGGTTCCTCAGGAATCAAGCGAACGAAGGGTCCTCCGGCTCACCGGCAGGGTCTCGCGCGCTGGCGAGGCCGGTGCTCGTGGCGCCGCCAGTTGAAAGCAGTGCCGCTTCAATCTGGTCAAAGAAACCATCGCTTTGCACAAAACCTCCGCTGCGTGAACGCACGTGCCATAAGCGTCGGTGCTCACCGCGGACCGCCGCGAGTTGAGCTGTAAGTTGCGAAAGCGTTGCCGCAGGGATGCCGGTATTCGCCGTAACATCGCGCCGGAACGCCGCTCTGCCCGCGGCATAAAGCGCGTAGCCCGCTGTGTGCCGGAGTTCATCGGTCATTAGCGAGTTCGGAAGCGTGGGGCAACGAGAAGCAAGCGCATCAATGCGGTCGAGCGCTTCAAACCAGTGAGCACGAGGGCCGATGTGCTGGAGTTCATCTGTACGTTTGAACATGTCGATGAAGATCGCCGTCTGATTTAGAAGTCGTGTACGACTCGGGTGAGAGAGAGGCCCGCACGATTCGCGGAGCGGCAGGTCCGCGTCACCCAGCGCCTCAAGCCATGGCGCAGCAATATTAAGTTTATCATCAAAGAGGTGGAGCGATTCCGCGGCAAGGTCGATCGGCTCCGCGGGGTTCCACGCGGCTTGGGCGGCATCCGCGAGCGCGTGTAACGTAATCGGCCACTGCTGGTGATGCCCGGTATCGCCCCAGTCGCAAACCAGAAAGCCCGTGGCTCCGAACGTAAGTCCGTGCTGCGCTGCGCGCGCGATGTTGCCTCTTCGCTCGGTGCTTCGGCCGACAAGTGACCGCCACGAAGAGGTGCCGGGGCAGACCCAGAAGGGGCGGCCTTGAAGCAACCGCCCCCACGTTTCAAAGGGCGAATCGGGCTCATACCCCCAGGCCAGCGAAGTTAAATCGGGCGGAATAGCCTTCACGCACTCAGGGTGGGATAGAGCGATATCGGCCCAAAACTGCGCCCACCGGCCCCGCTCGCGGCACGCCGTGGCTACTGAGTTCACGAACTCCATGTACACCCGCTCCCGGCCGAGCAACGCAACTTTTTCTTTGGATCGCCCGCTAGCGATGTCGTACACCTCATCGCAGCCAATGTTAACCGTGCGGCTGGAAAAGCACGGTAGTAACTCATCGAGCAGCGATTCCACGAATGTAATAGAACGTGGATCGGTGGGGCACAGCGAGAAGGGGCCACTGCGGGGCCATACGTCAAACACCCAATCGCCGTGCGTCTCCGCGAGGTGGGCATAGGCGGGCTTGTTGAGCCATGAGCCAAGATGCCCAAAGCAGTTTTGATTGGCCGCCAACTCGATCCCCCGCTCGCGGCACGCGACATCCAGTCGGGTGACTTGTTCAGCGGTGAGGGGGGAAAACCCTCGCCACACTTCCCCATGCGCGGCGTAGGCGAACGTATGTTCCGTATAGAGTTGTAGATGATTATATTTCAGCGAAGCGAGTGTATCGATAATCGACATAAACTCTGCCATCGTGGGGATGCGGTTGCGTGAAACATCAAGCATTACGCCGCGTGTTGCGAACCGCGGGGCATCGTCAATTCGCTGCGCGGGGATGCAATCCGCATAGACTTTGCGTAGCTGAATAAGCGTTTGAACCGCGTAAAAAGCACCAAGAGCATCTCGGGCTGTGACTTCAACTTGCGCTTGAGCACGCTCGGCCGTGATAAGCAGTGAGTAGGCCCCGGAGCCGCGCATGCTGCTGTCAAACTGCATTCTGATCGTCGCGCTTAGAGGAGAATCCGCGAGGTGGGCATTCATGCCCCGCTCAAGTAGGCGTTTCAGGCCGACCAAGAGGTCGGATTCGTCAGCATGGTCGATGCCAGAATACGAGAGCCGCGTCGGCAGGCACGCCAAGCCGCCAAGGAATGTGACAGCGTTGGGGGCGGGAAGGAGCATAGATTGTCAACTGTATCTGTCAGACTTTGAAGAAGATCTGTTGGCGGTACAGCGCAAGATGCACGAAATACCAGCATACTAACGTAACTAAGGCGAAGCAGAGAGAAGCATTGACGGGCGA
>Ga0163144_10021248_pt1 | contig 12907 bp, 9 predicted proteins | sample OliLak19BULKMAT1_FD_123175 | JGI IMG/M metagenome (GOLD analysis project Ga0163144, IMG submission 123175) | Freshwater microbial mat bacterial communities from Lake Vanda, McMurdo Dry Valleys, Antarctica - Oligotrophic Lake LV.19.BULKMAT1 | ecosystem: Environmental > Aquatic > Freshwater > Lake...
CGAACTCCAGGCGCCTGCGGATGATGGCACCCAGCAGCAGCGGCAGCACGAAATGCACCCACACCACCATGATGTAGTCGGGCGAGTTGCGGGCAATTTCCACGTGCACCGTGCCTGCCCAGCGCACAACCCGGAACCGACTCACGCGCCACAACGCCGCCACCAGTCCAGCGGCCACAGCCAGCACTGCCGCGCAGGCGAACACCCCGAGCGTCATATACAGGCCCTTGAGTAGCACGACCCGGTATTCCCATAGCAGGGCCAGGTCCAGGGTTTCGCGCAGCGACTCCGACATGGTCGATTAAGCGTCAGCGCGGCCGCTGCGCTTTGTTGAGGAACTGCCGCAGGCGCTCTGTTTGCGGACGCTCGAACACCTCCGAGGGCGGGCCCTGCTCCTCGATCAGGCCGTTGTGCAGAAACATGACATGGTCTGAAACCTCACGCGCAAAAGCCATCTCGTGCGTGACCACGATCATGGTCGTGCCGTCGCGCGCCAGGTCGCGCATTACGGCCAGCACCTCGTCGGTAAGTTCGGGGTCCAGCGACGAAGTTGCTTCGTCGAACAGCATCACTTTGGGCTGCATGGCCAGCGCACGTGCGATGGCCACACGCTGCTGCTGGCCACCCGACAAGCGGGCCGGGTACACGTCGGCCTTGTCGGACAGGTGCACCCGCTCCAGACAGCTGCGCGCAATGTCGCGCGCGTGCGCGCGCGGCATGCCGCGCACATGGCGCGGCGCCTCGACCACGTTCTCCAGCACCGTCATGTGCGGCCACAGGTTGAACTGCTGGAACACCATGCCCAGGTCGCGGCGCATGTGGTTGATCTGCGCCAACGATCTGGGTTTGCGCGGTGCAGACTTGCCCTCCTGGAAACACAGCGAGATGCCGTCGATGAGCACGTCGCCTGCGGTCGCAGTCTCCAGATGGTTCACGCAACGCAGCAGCGTGCTCTTGCCGGAGCCGCTCGCGCCGACCATGCTGACAACGCTGCCGCGCTGCACGTCGAAGGAGATGCCCCTCAGCACCTCCAGCGCACCGAAGGTCTTGTGCAGGTCGGTGACCCGGATGGTGGGTATTTCTGCCATCTGGACATCAATTCCTTTTCAAGAAGTGGTGCTCAGAACGTCGACGTGGTGCTTCATCAGGCTGTCGGTCTGTCCGTTCACGCGCACGAAATGGGCCCAGAAATCCAGGAAGTTCTTCCATTCCAGATCACCGTAACGCACGGCCCAGCTGCTGGGGCGCTTGTCGATAGCGTTCTGTGGGTCGAATGCCACAGCCCAATTGGTGCGTTTGGCCATCAGCTGGACGGCCACCTGGCTGCTCATCCACACATCGGCCTTCTTGGCGCGCACTGGCTCCGCGCCCAGGTCGGCCTGGCCGGTGGTGGTAATGAGCTTGGCGTTCGGGAACAGGATGGGAATGCGTGGCTCCTCGCTGCCGCCGGAAACCACCGAGAAGGTGACGCTGGGCTTGTTGAAGTCGGCCAGAGTCTTGAACTTGCCGGCGTTGTCCTTGTGCACCATCAGCAGACTGCCCACTTCGTACAGAGGGCCGATGTAATCCACCGCCATCGCGCGCGGGATGGTGTAGGTCAGCGCGGAGCCGAACACGTCGTAGTCGTTGCGGCGCAGCGCTATGGTGGCGTTCTGGAACGTGACCTCCTTGAACTCGAGCTTCACGTTCATGTCCTTCGCCAGTTGCGTTGCCAGATCGAAGTAGATGCCACCCAGGTCGCCGGTCTTGGCGTTCTTGTAAAAGAACGGGCCGGTCTGCGCGTAGCCCACGCGCAAGGTGCCGGAGGACAGGATCTTGCCCAGCGTGGAGTCCTTGTTGATGCCGCTTTCCAGCGTTTGCGCGAACGCCGAGCGTGGCGTGACCACCGCGCCGAGCGCCGAGGCCACACCTCCCAGCACAGCCGCGCTTTTCAGAAAATTCCGCTTGTTGTTACCGATGTTGTCCGTCATGACTAATCTCCAGTTGATCAATGAATGAATGAATGAAAAACACAAAATCGCCCCTGCCCGCCTTCTTGCCTACCGCTCCCCATGCACCCCCTGTCGCCCCGTTCTCCTTGTTTACACGCTCGCCGGTACCTGCAACACTTGCTCGACCACGCCGTGGCGCACCGCAAATATTTCCCGGTGCAGAAAAACCGTCGAATCCGAATATCCCACTGCCAGATCGATGCGGTCACCGACCAACAGGCCAACGACATCCCGGTCGCAGTCCAACGTCAGATGTTCGGCAGCGGGCGCCGTGTGTACCACGCCGGGCAAGTTCGTGGCCCGGGACAAAGTGGGGTACACGCCGAGGTAGCGCCAGCCCGCGTTGCACACCACGCGCCGGGGCGCCGGGCGGCTCAGCACGGTTGCGCGCAAGAGCAGAGCCTGCTCGAGCGGCATATGGAATTCGGTGCGGTAGCGCAGGTCGCCGAAAACGCCACCACCGGCCTGCAACTCGGTGACGCCGGGCAAGGTGCTGGTGACGGTGTAGGTGCCCGTCCCGCCGCAGCTGACGATCTCAACCGGCAGGCCGGCGTCCCGGCACCGGTGGGCGGAGTCGGTGAGCAGGCCGACTGCGATGCGGATGGCCTCCTGTTTGGCCGCTGGATCCGCAATCCGGGTAGTCTGGCCTTCCCAGGCCATGAGGCCACAGAACGTTAGCGCCGGATTGGCGCGTACCGCGCGGGCCAGCCGGACGGCGGCATCGCCGGGGGGCACACCAGAGCGTTTCAGGCCTACATCCACCTCGACGACCACAGGAATGCGCGAGTCCACGGCAGTTGCCGCCGCAGCCAGCAGGGCGAGATGTTCCGCTGCATCGACCGAGACGATCACGCGCGCCTGGCGGTTCAATGCGGCCAGCCGCTGCAACTGACCCGGCGCCACCACCGGACTGGCTATCAGCACCTCCTGAATGCCCGCAGCCACCATGGTTTCGGCTTCGGTGATGGTGGCGCAGGTGACACCGCTGGCGCCGGCGGCGATCAGGCGCAAGGCGAGCGCTGGCGCGCGAATGGCCTTGACATGGGGGCGCCAAAGCTTGCCCCCTTGCGAAATGATGGTATGCGCCAGTTGCGCGACATTGCGCTCGAAGATCTCCAGGTCCAGAACCAGGAACGGAGTTTCGGGGAGGTCGCGCACAGCCATCACGCAGGTGCTTTCCCGTGTTTGCCGCCGGTGCGGGTGTTGCGCATGTGCTCGCGGTTCCTGCGGGTGGCCTGCAGATCCACCGCAAAGCCGCCACTGGTCAGCACCACGCCATAGTCGGACAAGGCAGCATCGGGCGTCACTTTGCCGTCGACCACATCCTCCATTACCAACTGGGGTTCGCGTTCCAGCGGGTCACCCCAGCCGCCACCGCCAGCCAGGATGGCCTCGTACAGTTCGCCGCGCAGAAAGGTGCGCATGAACTTTCCAGGCAGCTTCTCGCGTTCGCCCGATGCGCTGGTCAGGTAGTTTGCGGCAAACGCACCCTTGCCCCCCCCTTGCAGGCCGTAAGGCTGGAACTTCTGACGGTCGCTGCGCACCTGCAGCACCGCCTCGGGCACGCCGGTCAGCCGGTACGTGCGCACCATCCCCACGCCTCCGCGGTGTTTGCCGGCGCCGCCCGAGTCGGCCCGGAAGCCGTAACGCTCGATACGGACCGGCTGCTCACTTTCGACGACCTCGATCGGCGAGTTGGAGTAGTTGACTGCCAGCGAGGACAGGCCGTCGTTGGTGTCCTTGTTGGGGCGGCCGCCCCAGGTGCCGAACAGGAATTCCAGCAGCACGAACGGGTCCCGCTGCTGGTCGTAACCGGCGATAGTGACGCCGAAATCGCCCTGCGCACCGCAGGCGAACACCTTGTCCGGCAGCATCAGCGCCAGTGCGCCCCAGATCGCCTCGGTGGCCCGCATGGCGGTGAGGCCGCGTGCCGCCACCGGCGCCGGCGTAGTGGGGAAGACGATGGTGCCCGGTTCCGCGGTGACCCTCAGCACGCGCATGAAGCCGCTATTGGTCGGCAGGCCCGGGTCCATGATGCAGCGCACACAGGCCCAGGTGCACGACTGCGTCATCGAGAACGGCAGGTTGATCGAGCCCTTCACCTGCGGCGAGCTGCCGGCGAAATCCACCGCCATCTGGTCGCCCTGTTTGGTGATGCGGCAGCGGATGCGGATCGCGTCCTCGCTGAAACCGTCGTCATCCAGGAAGTCCTCGAAGGTCCAGTCGCCATCCGGCAACGTGGACAACTCGGCGCGGGTCATCTTCTCCGTGTAGTCGAGCAGGTGTCCCATCTCCGCGCACAGGATATCGGCGCCATAACGCCTGGCCAGGCCCTGCACTGCCAATTCACCACGCGTGCAGGCCGCGACGGTCGCCATGACGTCGCCTCGCACCTTGTCGGGCAGCCGAACGTTCAGGCAAAGGATCGCCATCAAGTCCTGGTTGAGGACGCCCTGGCTGAACAGCCGTACCGGTGGCAGCCGAAGCCCCTCCTGGTAGATCTCGGTGTTGTCGCAGGCGTTGCCACCTGCGACCCGTCCGCCAATATCGGTCTGGTGGCCGATGGCGGCGGAAAAACCCAGCAGCACGCCTTCGTAGAAGATCGGCTTGAAGACGTAGATATCCGGCAGGTGGGTGCCGCCGCCGGTGTACGGGTCGTTGGTAATGTACACGTCGCCTTCGGCCATGTCGCCCTGGAAGCGCGCGATGACGGCTTTGATCGTGGGCGGAAACGAACCCATATGCATCGGCAGGCACAGGCCTTGGGAGATCAGGTTGCCCACGGCGTCGATCAAGCCGGTGGAGAAATCCATCGCTTCCTTGATCACATAGGAGCGTGCGGTGCGCACCACGGTGGCGGCCATCTCGTCCGAGATCGCCGCGAACGCGTTCTTCAGCAGCTCCAGGCGGATCGGGTCGCGGGTGATGGTGGTGCTGGAAGCGGTCATGGAGGATTCATTGCAGAAGCGGCGTCAGGTCGATGTGTACGCTGCCGGTGGCGTCGCGCCGCACCCCGGCGCCAGGCGGCACCACGATGGTGGTGTCGTATTCCTCGATGACAAGCGGGCCGATGGTTGCGTCGAGCGACTCGCGGCGCACGACCGGTGTGTCGCACCAGCCCCAGCGCGGTCCAAAGTAAACGTTCCGGCTTCCGGCTTTGGCGGGCTCCCGCACACACGCCGCCGGGTGAATGCTGTCGGCACGTACCTCGATCGATTCGCCGGCCTTGGCCCTTACGCGCAGGCGCACGTTGACGATCTGGGTGGCTTCCTGCGGGCTGTGGTAACCATAGGTGCGATCGTGCTCCTTGTGGAACCCCAATACCGCCTGCGTCACGCGGTCGCCCGAAAGCGGAAATTCGACCGGTATACCGAGTTCGGAGCTTTGCCCGCGGTATCGCATGTCCAGCGCCAAATGGATTTCGCTGTCCGTGGCTGCAATCCCTTCGGCTGCCATCAATTCGCCCGCTTCGCGCTGCAATTCATCGGCCAGCGCGTTGAGCCGGGTGACATCGGGTGCGGCGGCGTCCATGCTGCAGGTGCGCACCAGTCGGTGCTCGATGCGCGTGAACAATAACCCGAATGCGCTGAACACCCCGGAGGCCGGCGGCACCACGATGTGCCCGATACCGGCATGCAGCGCCAGCGATGCGGCGTGCACCGGGCCGCTGCCACCGAACGCGACCATGGTGAAGTCGGACGGTGCCCGGCCGATCTCGCTGGTCACCGCCTGCACGGCTCGCACCATCGTGGCATTGGCGACCTCGTGAATACCATAGGCCGCTTCGTGCACGGCCAGTTCCAGCGGTCCGGCAATGCCTTTCTCGATTGCCGCCTCCGCGGCTGCGCGGTCGACAGGCATCGCGCCGTCGAGCAGGTGGCTGCGGTTCAGGAATCCCAGCACGACATTGGCATCGGTCACGGTGGGCACCGTGCCGCCAAGGCCGTAACAGGCCGGGCCGGGCACGGAGCTGGCGCTTTTGGGGCCGACGCGCAGCGCGCCGCCGGCATCGATCCAGGCCAGGCTGCCTCCACCGGCGCCGATTTCGGCCAGGTCGATCGCCGGCGCGCGCACCACGTAGCCGCCGCCGCTCAGCAGGCGCTGGCCGGCATTCAGTCCTGCACCCACTTCGAGCTGGCCGGTCAGGCGGGGTTCGCCGTTCTCGATCAGGCAGGCCTTGGCCGTGGTGCCGCCCATGTCGAAGGCAATGATGTTCGCAAAGCCGAGCATGCGGCCGAGCGCCGCCGCACCGACCGCGCCGGCGGCCGGGCCGGATTCGATGCAATAGGCTGGCAACTGGCGCGCGGTGGCCGCCTTCATGACGCCGCCGGCAGACTGCATGACCATCAGCGACGCGGTAGCACCAAGCTGGTGCAAGCCGATTTCCAGCGCGCCGAGGTAACTGTCCACCACCGGTTTGATGAAGGCATTGACCACCGTAGTGCTGGTGCGCTCGAACTCGCGGATTTCCGGAAGCACCTGGAACGATGCGGACACCGCGAGCTGCGGTGCCCGCGCGCGCACCAGATCGACAATGCGACGCTCGTGGGCGTTGTTCACGTACGAATGCAGCAGGCAGACTGCGATGGAGTCCACCTGCGCAGCCAGCAGGGTGTCCACCGCAACGTTGACGTCTTCTTCATGCAGGGGCGTTGTCACTTCGCCCATCGCAGATACCCGTTCCCGCACTTCGAGCCGCAGTGCGCGCCGCACCAGCGGCACCGGCTTATCCCAGTTCATGTTGTAGAGCTGCGGCATGCGCAAACGGCCGATTTCCAGCACGTCGCGAAAACCCAGCGTGGTGATCAGACCGACGCGTGCGCCGGTGCGTGTCAGCAGCGCATTGGTGGCCACCGTGAAGGCATGCACCAGGCGGTCGATGTCGGCAGGCCGTAGCGCTTTTGCGTCGACCATCTGCCGCACCCCATCCAGGATGCCGCGGCTGTAGTCATCCGGCGTGGACAGCACCTTGAGCGTATGGATGCCGGTGTGCGAGTCGGCCACCACCAGGTCGGTGAAGGTTCCCCCTACGTCAATTCCAATCTGGTGCATTGCTACCCTGTTGCGTCGTGTGTGTCGGCCACTTGCTCCGTGGTCTGTCGATGGCCCAATGTAGCGGTAGGCGCGCTTCGGGTGGTAATCGGATTTGCCCCTGCGCGTGATAAGATTTTTTGATCATGCGAGCTTCTCTAGCGCAACTCGAAGCCTTCCACTGGATTGCCCGCCTGGGCAGTTTCCATGCCGCTTCGCGCCACCTTCATATCACCCAGCCGACCGTCTCCGCGCGTATTGCCGAATTGGAGAGGCTGCTGGGCGCGCGCCTGTTCCAGCGTGACCGTCAGCGCGCGGAGCTCACCGCACGGGGCCGCGGCATGGTGGACGCGGTGGACCGCATGCTGCGCTTGTCCGACGACATCGCCCAGCAAGGCGTCGGCAACCGTACCTTGCGCGGTTTGTTGCGCCTGGGTGCTGTGGAATCGGTGGCCCTGTTGGCGCTGCCGCAATTGATGCCGCGCCTGGTGGCCGACTATCCGGACCTGAAAGTTGCACTGACGCTGGACGTAAGCTCGGAACTGAGCCGCAAGCTCAATGCGGGTGAACTGGACATGGCCATCCTGACCGACCCGCAGGTCAACGATGCCATTACCGTCGAGCAGGTGGGCCGCATCGAACTGGCCTGGATGGCCAGCAGCCGCTTCAAGCTGCCGCGGCGCGAGATCCGACCGGCCGACCTGCGCACGCTGCCGATCTACACCATGCCCAGTCCCTCCACCATCTATCTGCAGATGGCGCGCTGGTTCGCCACGGCCGATGTGGAGCCCGAACACGTGAACAGTTGCAATTCACTGGCGCTGCTGGCGCGTCTGGTGGTCGAAGGCCAGGGCGTGGCGGTGTTGCCCACCGAGCTGGTGCGTGCCGAGATCGCCAGCGGCGCAATCCGTGCGCTGGCCACCCGCCCCAGCGTTAGCGCCGGCATCATGGCGGTGGCCTGCAGCGGGCCGCCGCACCGCTACCGAGTGCTGATCCGCATGGTCATCAAGGCACTGAACGAAAGCGGGTTGATGGGGCCGTTGCAGCCTCTGCGCACTTGAACGGCATGGGTTGCTGGATTGCTAAAGTACCTTGTGCAGTGTCTTCACTTTGCAACCAAAGTGGGGGGGCTGCTGATGAAGACATCGACACTGACTCAGAATGGTATTTCTCCAGACGCAGTCGGACTGATTTCGCGTTTGGTTTGCCTTGATACCTTGGCCCTCGGGTCGTCAGGAAATAGGTAACGTGACTGTGAGCATTTTGCAAGGCAGAGCACGTGTTGCCAAGGAGACATCTGGATGGGGCCGCTTGGGTGTCGTGCTTGGCCTCAATGAGTTCCAGAGCGGCATCGTTTGTGTCAACGACTTGTCGTCGCGCCACAAGCCGAAGACAGAAAACAAAACGCCTGCATTGCTGGCCGATATTGAGGCCATCACGAAGCCCCAAAAGTCAGGCCGAACCGCGTTTGCGCACCACCCTGCACTACACCAACATGACGGCAAAGTCCGTACGTCATGCCCGCCCGACCAATGGGTGCACTGAAGAATCATTGCCAACGGTGCGTACCCTTCCAACGTTCTGAACCGGCAAGAATATCGACTTCAAACCGTTGCCAAAACCAAGGTTCAAAAAAGCCCGAGAAACCGATGCCATCTTCGCAAACGAGCGACTGAGCAATTCCTTGGCCGATGTCGATCCTGCTGTGCTACGACTGAGCATGGACACCAAGGCAACCTTGCATGTGGGTGGGTATTGCCGAGATGGCCAGTCCCGAGGGCGTATTGCGGTCAAGGCGTTGGATCATGGCATGCAGCCCAAAGAAAAACTGGTCCCCGGCGGAATCCTGGAGCCGGTGAGCGGCACAGCATTCTTGTTTTTCGGCGCCAGCAACAAAACCGACGACTCCATGGTTGATGGACTTCTTCTGTAGTGGCAGACAAGAAAATCGGCTCTCGCAAGGGTCAAGCAGTTGGTGACCAACCTGGACAATGGTCCAGAGTGCAGCGGGCGACGCAGTCAATTTCTACTGCGCCTGACGGAGTTTTCCGATATGACAGGGCTGTACATCAGGGTCGTCAACTCTTCCAGATGTATCGATACAGATTCTTGATCACGCCAATGCTCCAGGGGTCAGGTCGCGAGCCCGATGCGAAAGCCATCCCAGATCGCGTCGATGGCGCGGCGGGGCGCGAGGCAGTCGCCCACGGCATGGACTTCCAGGCCGTCCATGGCGCGCAGGCGGGTGCACAGTTCATTCTCGGCCACGCCGTACCAGGACATGACCACGGCGTCGGCGTCGATCCAGCGTGCTTCACCGGTCAGGCCTTCGCGAATCTGCAGGCGCCCGGGTTCCACTGCGCTTGCCGAGTGGTATTCGATGAACTGGACGCCGGCTGCGCGCAGCCGGCGCAGCATTGGCGGTTTGGAGAACGTGTCCATCTCGGTTCCGACCGCGACCGGCGACACGATGCTGACTTCGTGTCCCGCTGCGGCGAGTCCTTCCGCCGTGGTCAGGCATTTCCAGTCGGATTCGCCGGAGTCAACCACGACGACGCGCTTTCCCTGCACGCGCTTGTGGATGGCGTCGTGGACCGTGTACCTATGCGGCAGATCGGCGCCCGGGATTGCCGGCCAGCCGGGGCGCGATCCGGTGGCCACGACAATCACGTCGGCTTTCGAGGCGAGGACGCTTTCGACCGTGGCACGCTCGTTCCGGCGCACTTCGACCCCCAACTTGGCGATTTGGTTCTCGAGGAAGCGCACGCTGTTGGCGAACTCGTCGCGATAGGGCATGGCCGCTGCGGCGACCAGCACCTGGCCGCCCAGCCGGTCCGTGGCTTCGACTAGCGTGACTTTGTGGCCGCGCAGGGCGGCGGTCTCGGCTGCCTTGAGGCCGCCCGGCCCGCCGCCGATCACCAGCACCCGGCGCGTGATGGCAGCTTTCGCGATTTTCCCGACACCCCATTCCTTCTCATATCCGACCGCCGGATTGACGAGGCAGGCGATCGGCGTGCCGCGATGCGGGCCGCCGCGGCAGCCGACGTTGCAGGAGATGCATTCGCGGATGTCGTCGCGGCGGCCTTCGCGCGCCTTGTTGGGCAGTTCCGGGTCGGCGATCAGCGGCCGCACCAGGCAGACCGCGTCGGCAGTTCCACCGGCGAGCAGTTCCTCGCACTGCTCGGGGGTCACCAGGCGCGCGACCGCGAGCACCGGTATCCCGCGAGCGACCTGGCGCACGCCGCGCGCAAAGTGCGCGAAGGGCGCGCGCGGGAAGCTCATGTCCGGGATCATGCGATCAATGGATGCGTAGTTCGACTGGGTGACGCTGATGTAGTCGACCGAGATGCGGTCCAGCAGGTGATCGAGGATGGCGTTGCATTCCTCTGGATTGATGCCGCCGGGAACGAACTCTTCCGCGCTCACGCGAATCCCGACCGGCATGCCGGGCACTTCCTTGCGCACGGCGTCCAGCACGCGCAGCGGCAGGCGGCAGCGGTTGGCGAGCGAGCCGCCGTATTCGTCGTTGCGCGCATTGCTGAACGGCGAGAGGAATTCCGCGAGCAGGTAACCATGCGCCAGGTATACCTCGATCCCGTCGAAGCCCGCGCTGGCGAGGCGCCGCGCGGCCGAGCGGTAGCACTCCACCAGCTCGTCGATGTCGCGCTGGTCCATGACGTGCGGGACGACGCGGCTGGCCGGATCCGGAATGGGCGAGGGCGCCCAGAGTTCGCGGTGTGAGGCGAAGCCGTGGCCCTGGCGACCGAGGTGGGATAGCTGGCCGAAGATCTTCGCCCCCGCCTCGTGCACGGCGCTGGCGATAAGGGCATACGAAGGGATGGAATCGTCGGACCAGACTTCGTTGACCCCGGCAGCGGCGAGGCCGGTCGGATGGACCATGGACGATCCCTGGATGACCATGCCGACGCCGCCCCGTGCGCGCTCGGCGAGGTAGTGGGCCTGGCGGTCGTTCAGGTGAAAGCTGTGCCAGTCGACGAAGCGCGAACCGTGGCCGGCAAAAACGATGCGGTTGCGGATTTCCGTGCGGCCGAATCGTATCGGCGAGAACAGCAGTGGGTAGTAGGCGTTGCTCACGTCAATGTTTCCAGTACATCATTGTCATCGTCACCATTGCGCCACTCACTCGGCCTTGGCGCCCGAGTCCTTGACAACCTTGGCCATCACGACCATTTCATCGCGGATATAAGCGGCGAATTCGTCCGCACTCATGGTCGAGGCGTTGATGCCATCGCTGGCGAACTTGGCGCGAATCTCGGGAGACTGCATCGCCCGCATGACGTCGCCATGTATTTTCGCAAGGATATCCCTGGGCGTTCCGGCTGGCGCCAGCATGCCCCACCAGCCACCCATGTTGAAACCGGGCAAGCCAGACTCGGCGATGGTCGGAACATCCGGGGTGGTCAGCGAGCGCCGTTGTCCGGTCGTGGCAATCGCCTTCAGCTTGCCTGCCTTGACCTGCGGCATCATGGCCGACAGCCCCCCCGGGGTCAATTGCACTTCGTTGCCGAGTACCGCGGCCAGCACCGGGCCACCGCCCTTGTAGGGCACATGCAGAATATGGATACCGGCCATCGACTTGAAGACTTCCATCACGAGATGACTGGGCGAGCCGGCGCCACCCGAGGCATAGTTGAGTGAATCGGGCCTGGCCTTGGCAAGCGCAATCAACTCTCGCACGTTCGATGCGGGCAAGGATGGATGGGCGACCAGCAACAAAGGCGCCGTACCCAGCATGGCGATCGGCGCGAAGTCCTTCACGGCATCGAACGGCAACTTGCCGTACAGGCTCGGGTTGATGGTATGGCTACCCGCCGTTACCAGCAAGGTATAGCCGTCAGGGCTGGCCTTGGCCACCGCATCGGTGCCGATATTGCCGCCGGCGCCCGGCCGGTTGTCGACGATGACCTGCGTGCCCCAAGCCTCGGAAAGCTTGTTGGCCAGCAGGCGCGAAATGGTGTCCGTTGTGCTTGCGGGCGCAAACGGCACGATCAACCGAACCGCTTTGGAAGGATAGCCAACCGCTTGCGCCTGGGCGATTGCAGGCAGCAGGGTCGTCATGGCGGCGCCAGCCACCACTGCGAGAATTGTGCGCCTGCTGTAGTCTTTCACTACGGTCTCCTTGAGTATTGTCTATCCGAGATTGTCCGGTAGAAGATTGCATGCTGTTTGAGGGTCACTGGTGGCCGGCGTTGGCCCACAGTCCCTCGAACCAATGCCGCCGCTGGCGGGCCACGGCAACACGCAGCGTTGGCCGATCTGGTTTGATTTTCGGGTTATCCCGGAAGGCCTCCACTGCCAACACCTTGTGGTGCAGCGTGGCCAGCGTGTGATGCACGTTTGGCGCATCACGGCGTGACGAAACACGCTCATCCAGTTGTAGGCCAGCATGGTCACGCCCAATGCCGCCTCGGTGGCCGAGAAGTCGCGCAGCACGAAGCTGTCAAGGCTGAAATCGGCCTTCAACTCGTGCCCCCAGCATGGGCGCACTGCTACGGGTGCAAGTCCCGTCGCAAGTTGATCACAGCAAACGAAGCGAAGCGCAACTGCATGGGGGTGACCGAGTGTGGACCGCCGCTGCGCCCGGCTACTTCGGTATGGGCGCATTACAGCGCACCGGACTGGGCACCAGCCGGTAGCCAGCAGGCATTGCTGTCGATGCCCCAGCAGCAAACCACCACCCCGACAGCGCATTCCAGAACCACCCCACTCACCGGTGGCGCCCAATCATGTTCGCCCTCGGGCGCACATTGTGGCCGACGGCGCGAACATGCATGAAAGTGGCCGGTTTGAAAATGTCGTTTCAGAATTCGATAGAGTGTCTGCGGAGCGGGCGAGCAACCCTGGGTATGTGACTCGTCAGTGGC
>Ga0163144_10021249_pt1 | contig 12907 bp, 4 predicted proteins | sample OliLak19BULKMAT1_FD_123175 | JGI IMG/M metagenome (GOLD analysis project Ga0163144, IMG submission 123175) | Freshwater microbial mat bacterial communities from Lake Vanda, McMurdo Dry Valleys, Antarctica - Oligotrophic Lake LV.19.BULKMAT1 | ecosystem: Environmental > Aquatic > Freshwater > Lake...
AAGTCGGCGCGCTTAAGGTAATCGGCCCAATACAGCGGTGTAAGGCCATTGCTATCGGCCATGTCCGGTTTCACACCATGATTCAATAAAAGTGCCAGCATGTCAGGGTAGTTTTCGTCCACCGCCACGGCTAGCACATTGGCCCCCATGCGGTCCACACCATCGGTGTCCGCGCCGGCTTCCAGCAACACCTTTGCAACATCCAGCCGGTTGAGCTTGACCGCGTTCATGAGCGCGGTCAGCCCATTGCTGCCCACGGCGTTCACATTGGCACCACTGCGAATCAGCAGGCGCGCTACTACTACATTGCCACGCAGTGCTGCCGCCGCCAAGGGCGTCATTGCACCACCGCGGCCGTTCACATCCGCGCCCGCTTTGAGGAGTGTGCGCACAATCTCCACCTCACCCTCACGCGCAGCAATTAACAACGCTGTATTGCCCCATTGGTCGGCCGCGTTGACTTGTGCACCACGGCCAAGCAGGATTTTTACGTCTGCAACATTGCCAACAGGGATAACCTTCATCAACTGCAGATCCGTCGCCTGGGCGTATTGCTGATCTGGGTCGCGCTCAGCGGCTACCAATGCCAATTGCTCTTGTTCGGTAGTTTTGAAGCGTTGCACATCTTCCTGGGTCAGGAAATGATTTTCCAGACGATCACGGTAGGCAACATGCTGCGGACTAAGGGCGCAACCACCAAGAGCGCTTGCAATCAGTGCAATAACCAAACCCGGCTTGGCATTAAAACTTGGCATTGAAATACACCTGAATCACATCAGTAGACAGTGGAAGCCCAGAGATTTCATTACTTGACAACCAGCGCGCCGTCATCCACGTGTTCTTACCCAGACCGTATTGGCCGCCCAAGATATAGCCCTTGTTATTTGTGCCGCCCAGATGGAAGTTCGAATCGGTAAACGCATCCAGCACCGCATCTGCTTCCAAGTAGCGGTAGGCCAGGGAAACTTGCCAGTCATCCTTTAACAGCATAGTGGGCATCCCCACTGCCACCTGTGCCATATAACCTTTGGTCTGCAAATCCTTGTCAATGCCGCTGCGATCCAGCGTCTTGCCTCGGTTAAACCCGATGTTCTCCACATAGTCCACACCCATCACCACGTGCACGGGGTTGGACACATTTAAGTCCACTGAACCTGTCAAGTTCAAGAGTTGGTAGTCCGAAGCCAGTGCATAAAGATTAGTGTTTGTATTGCCATCGTTGTCGATGTTGAACAATGTATTGCCCTTCTGCCGAAAATCGGGTGCAGTCTTGTTAAATTGCGTGTCGTTCAACCCGGGGTTACGTACCCCACTGACATTGCGAAAGTCGTAATACGCTAGGCCAACTTTGGCACGGGTCTTGGTATCGGGCACCCACTCGGTTCCCACCTGCGCCCCCACCAGCCACTTGCTCGTCGCCTTGACCGAACTCGATTGCTCAATCTCCTGCAGCGGAAACGCCCCTACTGTGGCAAAAGGCCGCCACGCGCTGGTGCCCGGCAATACCGGATCTATCTGGGCGGCCGCGCCTTCGAAATTCAGGTCATCGTTCCACACCAAATTGGTACTAAACCAGGGGTTGGGTATGCGCCCGGCTGACACCGTTAGCCACGGCAACACGTCATCAGAATGCGCCTTAAGGTAGGCACGGTCCAGTACAAAGCTGTATTTGTTTTCGTACTGCCCCAGCGTCTGACTGGTAGACACCGGGCTATTGGTGCTGCCGGTTGTCAGGCGCAAAGCGGCCGATACGGTAGGTGTGGCTTTAGCGTTGATACCTAGTCTGGCCCGCATGAGTGCGCGATCCCTATCATCCAAGGTATTGGCAACGTTCTGGCCTTGCACTTGCTGAAAAAACTCACTGGCATTGCCCTTAGAGAATCGGTCGCCTTGGTAGCCCACCCGCATTTCCCCCTCCAGCTTCACCCGGTCCACCCACTCGGGCACGGCGTTAGCATCCCCCCAGCGCTCTACTTTGGCCTGCGCCACCACCTCTTCACGCACCTGGTCGGTGATCTGCTTCTTCACCGCCTCTGGCACATACTGCACACGCACTGTGTTCGCCTCGGCTTTCGGCTCGCTACTCTTCTGCGCCAACACGGTCTCTTTGGCCTTGGCCTCCGCCTGCTTCACCAGTTGGTCAGACTTCTCCTGCGTCAGCACGCCCTGCTGAACCAAAATTTGAATCAGGTTCAGCGTGGTCTGGCGCAGGGTTTCCAGCTCGGTCCGCTCATCGGCATGGGCGGCGCCCGCACCCAAGGCTAACGCCACTGCCAGGCTGGTTGCTTTGATCGTGTATCGCATCGTTGTACTCATTTGACTTCTCAATAAAATCCGCGCGTCACCGGGCGGTAATCCGTAATTTGATAGGCTGCGGCATATCGCTTGGCGCGCCTTCGCGCAGCGCAGGCAAACTGCGCAGGGCCACTTTGATCGCACTGTCCATATCTGCGTCATTGGTGGAGTCAATCAACTCCGCACGTGTCACCGCACCGGTAGGGCTGACCCACACATGGACCGTGATCCGGTAATCTGCCTTTTGCAGCCGTTTATCCTTGGCCATGGCTTCTTGAATTCGCTCTTGAATCCGCTCCTTGATCAAAGCGCCATACCAGGCAAACCGACTACCCGCCCCGCCTGTACCACTTCCAATCAAAGCGGTGCCACCTGGTTTCCCGACCAGACCAAAAGAGTCACCACCTGCACCGCCTGCGGCATCCACCGCGAGGTCAGGCCCCGGCGGCGGCGGCGAATCGGCCTGCTTGTCGGGTGGCTGATCCTGCGGCTTGGGCACGTCGATCTTTTGCTGCTCCACTTTGGGTGGCGGCGGTGGTTGGTCTTTGGGCGGCGGCGGTGGCGGCGGGGGTTTCAACAGCGATATTTCTTGTACCGCACGTTTCTTTTTTCCTTCCACCGGCTTAGTCAACTCCGTAATCACCCACCACAGAAGCCCACTGATCACCGCAACACCCAGGGCTATGAAAAATGCCCGTCGCCAGCGCCCAGCCGGCTTACCACCCGCGCTCACTTGACCAACCGCTGCGTCACAAGGCCGATTTGGTTCAATTCCAACTTGCCCAGCAAGTCCAGCACCTCCACCACCTTTTCATACTGCACGGTAGAGTCGCCCTTCACCACAATCGGAAACTCCTTCAAGCTGGCCTTGTACTCGATCAACCGCGACTCCAACTCTGCCAACGATGCCACCGGATACGCATCCAAATAAAGCGACCCGTTTTGCGCAATCGTGATCGCTTTCGTAGACGGCTTGGCCAGACTGGGCGTGTTGCTGGCTTTGGGCAAGTTCACCTTAATGCCCTGCACCGATGCCGTCGTCATGAGAATAAAAATGACCAACAAAACATACGACAAATCCAACATCGGTGTGATGTTGATGTCGTCATAGACCGCCCCATCGTCTTGAACTTTTGACATGGTCAGCCCCCGTAGTTCTCGGCCATTTTGGTCACGAACTCGTCGACAAAAACGTGCATGTCGTTGGAAACCCCTTTGATGCGCGTTGTCAGGTAGTTGTATCCAAACAGCGCCGGAATCGCGACGCCCAAACCAGCCACCGTAGCCACCAGCGCCGCTGCAATGCCGGGTGCAATCGCATTCACGTTTACGTCACCCGCTGCGGCAATGGCGGCAAAGGTAATCATCACGCCGACCACCGTACCCAGCAGACCCAAAAACGGGCCGCCCGAAATAGCAATCGTCAGCAACACCATGCCCTGGTTTAGCTTGCTTCCCTCACGAATCAACTGGGTGTCTAGACTGGCGCGAACCGCGTTAAACGAGCGCGCAGAAATGACCGGTATGCCCTGCTCACTTTGCATTCTGGAAAACCGGTGCTTCAACTCAGTGACGCCGACGTGGTAGATGCGGTACAGCGGCGAATGCTTGAACGTGTCCATCGTCTTTGCCAACTCGTCCATCTGGTCGGTGTGCGCATCTACCTTGTCGTCCAACTCAGCCAAGCCGCGTGACATTTTGCTGAACTCGTCTGCAAAAAGCGCATTGGACTTTTCTACGCGCGCCAACAACATGGCCTTACCCGCCATCACCCAAATAGCAATGAAAAACATGAACACGCAAATGATGACAACCACCCAACCGTCTACGGTGAGGTTGTTCATGGTGGTGGTGAAGTAAGAGGTGCTCTCGCTCTTTACCGTCGTGCTGTCCTCACCATACTTCACCAATTTTCCGCTTTGTGCCTGGGACTCGGCCTGCGCAGCCAACCATGCCCCGGAGCGCGCCACGGTTGACACTTGCACCTCATCCAATTCACCGACCAATCCACCGCCAATACGCAGCGTGGCGGCCGACACAAATGCACCCGCCCCTGTGGCGACGGATTTACCATCCACATACAGCGTATAGCCGGTGCCAGCCGTCACAGCAATGTGGTGCCACGTATTGACGGGCAACGCTGCACCATTTAGCACTTTGGTTCCGTTATTGGCCAGTACCGGAATACCGCCCGACAAACCCAATGTCAAACCACCCAATGACAGCAGCTCGCCGTCTGCCTTCTCGGGTTTGATCCATGCAGAGAAAGTGAACTCCTTGGCCGCCAGCAGCGCAGTGCTACCGGCCACCATGCCACCGTCGCCCGCCAGCTTGGCGCCACCGGCAACAACACCATCGGTCGAATAGGCAACTTTGGCCTCGCTGGCGTGGTTGCCATTTGCGGTGGCATCTTGTGGCAGGCCCTGGGTATCACTCAGGTGGTAGACCAACAGCTGTTGCGCATCAAAGCTGGTTTTGCTGTCTGCTACTGCTTGTGCCGCTTTGTTACCCGAATACAGCCAAATGTGTTGGGTGCTGTTGCCACCGGTCAGCTTAGGTACTTGCACCCAAACAAAACCCAGCTCGTTCACACTGTCAAAGCGCTCAACATGAAACTTAAGCTCAGTTTTTTCGTCCTCGGCCACCACACGAATGTCGGAACCGTCTTCTTTGGCAGAAAGAAAATCAAAGTTTCCAGAAGACAAGCGCACCAGCACCGGGACCGACTCCACATCCATCGGCACACCGGCTGCTTTGGTGTCCAGAGTCACTTGTTTGCGCACCGTCCAATCTTGGTTCCACCACGCTTGGGCGGAGGTGGGCAATATGATTAAGACAGCAACAATGGCGAGTAAACGTTTCATTTAATTTATGTAGTAACTGGCATGCAAAAGCTACCAAAACTTGAGGTTACAAAAGTACTATTGCAATTGCGTGACAAATCGGTTTTGTAGACGTCACTCTCCAAACCCGAGCACGTCCACGCGCACAAACTTCGGTCGTTCGATATTGGCCAAAGACTGTGCCGCTTTGCTGGCGTCAGATGCCGCCTGACTGAGGCCAGCAACCGTTTTGGAACTGTCGTTTCCTGACGAGGTGGCACCCGACGCGGATGCTGTCACGGCACTGGTGTCTGCTAACGGTACGCCGGTGGCAGTTCCAGATGCTTTGATATTGTCTCCACCCAGTACCACTCCAACAAAGTCGATATTGTTCCCCTGAATGCCTGCGTCACCCGCATTCACAGTTCCCTTTGGAGCGATCAGAGCAACGTCACCAGCCGCTACGCTGCCGCTTGAAAATGCACCGATTCCACTTCCTGAAGCCGCACCTTGTAACTCTTGTGTGACGTTTCCTTGACTATCCACTTTGATAACCGGTGGCGGAACTGCGGACGCAGTTTTCTTACCCTTGCCAGCGTCAATGTCGCCTTCGCTGGACCACAGCAGTATGTCGCCGCCACCCAATGTAAAGATGCGCGACTGATTAACCAGCATGTCGCCCCGAGCAAATCCCTGGACACTTCCCTGCGATGCCGCCACGATTCCTAGCGCGTTGTTTCCCACGTTAATCAGACCCGCAGGTGTATTGGCCAAGCCCACTATCAGGTCTCCGCCGGGAATCATGACGTCAATATTTCCACCCCGCTCAGTCTTGATTCGGCTGGCAAACAAGTTGATGTCGCCTTTGTAATTTTTGAAGCTGCCATCCGCAGCTTTCTCGCCAATACCGGGGAAGACTAAGTCGAGCGCCGCATAACCACGCTGAGCGTCACCAGCAAAGCCGCTGCCTGACTTATTGAAATCACGGCCCGTTGCACGCAGTGCAGTGGGCAGCATCGCCAATACACTGTCGCGCTGCACCGCACTACCCTGCGCTGCCAGTGCGCGCACCGCAGTCAACGCGTTGCCCGCATTCAGTTCATTGTTGCCAGTCAACCAACGGGCCAGCCATAAGGTAGGTTCATCTGTGGCTCCTGCAGCCAGCTTGGCATCCAGGCGAGTGAATGCACCTGCCGCATCCAGACCGGTGGATCCTGCCCCAGCCAAGAGACGAATATCCGCACCGTGGTTTGCCAAATTGGAGTTATCAAGGTCACCACGGCTCACGATGCCACCCGATGTACCCAAATCAATCGTACGACCAGCGGTTACTTCCAACTTACCCACTCCACCAATGCGAATACCATCTGAATCGGTTCGGGTTGCGCCTTGCGAGAAAACCACATCCCGAGCCGCCTCGACCACACTGACGTCACCCGCGTTCACGTTTTGTGCGTGAACAGTGAAATCACGCACATCGCGGCCAGCGCGCACACTTACTGCCTTGGGCAAATCGATCACTGTGAACTTGTTACCGTCGCCAAATGCTTGGGAGACACCCCGCACATCACCGGCATTGGCGTAAATCCTTACGGGGTCAGTGTCTCCCAAATGCACAGGGGTTGACGCATGCAATTGACGGCTGTCAGCCCCCAATATCGAGGCCGCGCCACCCGCCGGGCGCGTCGCACTGGCAACCCCTGCTACGTCGCGGTCACTCATGGTGACGATGGCGTTTAACTGAACCGCGTTTTGTGCCAGGAGCTCTAACTGCCCGTTGGCACTTGGCAACAGCGTCACACTACCGCCCGCCGCCGAGTCGTGCAGAACAACATCACCCTGAAATGCCTTTGCTGACAGCGAAGACGGCAAGAAAGCCAAGGCATCCGCACCATTGCCGGCAGATTCGGCGGTGTTGACGCCATTCGTTGGGTAGTAAGCAGCCTTCAAACCAGACACATCGTCACTGCCACTGGTATTGTGCAAAGTGACGTTCCCATCCAGACTTTCAAGAACTGCAGCACTGCTGTCTGCGTAGGTGGAGAACATGGTTCTGTTGGAACCCGATAGCCCAACATTGCCGGAATTGGACGTTCCTCCGACGGCCTTCGATTGCGCAAGCAAGTGCGGATTAACAATCGCGTGTATGTTGACGTCACCCTGTGCCTGCACTCGCGCAACACCATCTCCCAATGCGAGGATGGTGTACAGCGGCTTACCAAACGCCGTTTGCCCGGTTGATACTGCGCCGCCAACCTTTAGCACCACGTCTCCGTTATCGGCATAGTATTGGCCGCCCAATACGTCCCCGCCTGACGTAATCCGAACTGTCCCGCCACCGGTCTTAACCAGCGCTGCTGCATTGGGCGTGCTCGATGCCATACGACCCTGCGTGGGCGTGCTGGCTGAGAGGTTTTTTACCATTCCACCCGCGCTAACCGTCACATCCCCACCACCCAAAGCGCCAATGCCCTGCTGGAACTGATCGAACCGAACCCACCATGCAGGCTTTGTCGCATAGCTCGTTCCGTCCGCACTGAGGGTTCCCTGACGATACAGCCAATCCGAGTAGAGTTGCGTCGATGCGGTACCGAGCACGTCACGTGCCGCACGCAAGCTGACATCGCCACCACCCTGACTAAAGGCTGCTCTTAAATTGTTGGCTGTTGGGTTTGTGAACGACGGCAAGGCGTCCGCAGTGCGCCCAGCGGTGTAGACCACCGACCCCTTGTTTGCCAGCTTGATGTCTTGCCCGGCCGCAATGCGAATGTCGCCTGTGCCGGTACGAATCAGTTTGTTCGCTGCGAGGGTAAAGTCATTTGCATTGGCTACAGCCATTACATTCGCCGCAGCTCGGTCCGCACCGGCCACCATACGGTAGGACCATGAGTCCCCCGCATTCAGCGTCGCTGGGATGGTCCCGGTGGGCGTGGTATTGGGTGTGGCCGTGCTAAATCCGTCCGAGAGATTGCTGTTGACATTGACATTGCCTGCAGCACGCAAGGTCAACACCCCAGCTTCTCCACCAGCACGGCTGGTGCTTAGATTCCAGTCTGTGCTGGCAGCGCCGTTACCCAGCGTGATATCTCCATCAGACCTTACTTCTACACCAGAAACAATGTGAAAGTCAGCATCCGCAGCTTTGCCCAGACGCGTTTTGATATTGGTGTTGTTTGCGGCAAATGCTGTGTTGTCGCTATTAATGGTGGCCAGGCTTAAGGTCGTGCCAGCGCTGGCGCCAGTGGCCGTCAGTGTATTGATGCCGTTGTAAACCTTCACCGCCTCGACCGAGACCTTGCGCGCACCCGTAATGGTGCGGTCGACCGCAGCCACATTGACATCACTGCCATTGCGCAAGGCACGCAATGAGACCGAACCACCGCGACCACCCGCGCCGCCAGAAACATTGATGGTGCTGCCATTGACCAAATTGGCCAAACCAACGGAGCTACCAATCTCGATATCGCCACCGTCTTTTTTGGCGCCGGTAGAAACCGCATCCAACTTAGCACCCGCCAAAACATTGACGTCATTGTTGGCATACAACTCAATGCGCCCCGCCTGGTCGCCAGAGGCATCAACCCAGCCCGCAACATCGAGCTTGCCGTTGTCCACCGCAATACTGACTTGTTGGGCCTTGACTGTATCGCCCGCTGCCACCGTCACGTCACCATTGCGCGCACGCAGAAAGCGTTCACCGGCAAAGCTGCCCGCATTCAAAGCAGTGTTGATGTCTGAGAAATTGTTCAAGGTGCCAACATCCACCTCTGCGCGCGCACCGTCACCCCGTTTGCCTTTGGCATCGGCCACCGCAGTGCCAACCACAGTGTTGGCACCCAAGGTCACCGTGCCATTGACCGCACGCAAAATCAGCTTGCCTCCGTCGGCCCCTGCTGCGCCAGACACATCCACCTTCGCCCCTTCGGCAAAGACAATGTTGCCCGCTGTGCTCTCAAACTCGGCCGTTCCGCCCCAAGTAGGACGACTAACGTCGAAGAAGTCAACATTGCGCCCGGCTACGTTAACGCGCGCATTGGCGCCCACCATCAAAACGCCGTTGCTTGCCTTCACCTTAAATTGACCTGAAGCCATTTCCGCTTCGGAATCGAATAAAACCTGGGTGCCGGAAAGCGCCCACTTGGCACCCAAGGCGGTATCGGTTGCCAGTGCCCGGTCTGCAGTGCGCTGGGTCACCACCAATGCGTCGGTTGATGCCAATCTCTGGTCCGAAGCCCGCTCTCCACGCATGCGCGTAACATTCACCGTGGTGGCTGCAGGCGCACCGGCCGCGCCAATGGTGGTGGTGCCGCTACCCACGCCAACCATTTCATTGGCCGTCATGGTGACGGCGCTAAAACCTTGCACCGACTTATCACCCTGACCCAGCGTCAAGGTGTCCGCCAAAATAGCCAAGGCCCCGTTGCCTGGCGTTGCAGCGGCACCAAACGCCACTGCACTCGGGTTGGCCAAGGTCAGGTTTTTGGCGCTGATGGTTGCCAACTTGCCCGTGTTGTCCAGCCCATTCAAACCCGCCCCTTGCAAGGTCAGATTTTGCAGCGTTGGCTTGCCGTTGGCGTCCACACCGCCCACGCGCACATCGCCATACAAGTCGAAGGTGCTATAGCTGGTCAGCGCCAAGCCATTGAGGCTGTTCAGGGCATCGAGGTCTGTCTGACCATAGGTAATACCTTCGACAGGATCAGGCGCCGCACCAAAGTTGATGCGCGTTGCGCCCACGGCCAGATTGCCAGCCACTGCGACGCCATCTTTTTGGAACTGGGTGCTGCCTTTGAAGGCGTTGGTTTGGGTTGCGTCCAGCGTGATGGCGCTGGCGGCGCGCACCACACTGCCAACGTCGGCATTGAGCGTTCCCACCGAACGGTCTGGGCTGCCGCTGCGCTCAAACGCCGCCGTGGTAGACCCTGCCCGCACGAACGCACCATTGCCCGCCGTGGTGTAGCGCCCAGAGTCGCCCGCACTGCCCTGCGCGTCTATCACACTACCGGCCTTCAGCGTGATCGTATCGGTTGACGCCAGAATGACCTCCGCACCCTTGAGCGGATTCGCCGCATCGTTGGCCAAGGTCACCCGGTTTGCACCCACCGTGAGGGTGGTGGTGTCGCCACTGCGCACACGCGTTGCGCCCAACAAGATGCTATCCGCACCCAATTGGTTAATCTTGTCGATGTCAATGCGGGTATCACCCGGGTCAATGCCCGAAGGGTTGCCACTGGTGATGGCAATGTTTGGAGCGCTAATGTCAACCGATGCACCGCGCCCACCTGTTGCGGCTGCGGTGTTGTAGGTTGCATCCAGTCTAAGGAGTCCTTGGGTTGCTACGGACAACAAACCAGCATCCTGTGGCAAATTGTTGCCGCCGCTAAAAAACTGCGATGCGCTGGTCAGCGTGAGCTCTGAGCGGGCCAGAACCTGCTCGCGTGTCATCACCTGAATGCCGCTCCAATTGGCATCGACCGGTGCGCCGGTGCGGCTGTCGGTTACGTAACCAGCGGCCACGCGTACCCCATCTTGGCGGGTGTAGGCCTGACCGGGCAGCAATGCGCTGGTGTTGCCCAGCTTCACCGCATAGGCACCGGGCAAGAGCGCGTAGTGCGCTGGCAGCAGGGTGTAGGTGCCGTCGGCAAGCCCGGCTACGCCAGAGAGATAAACCGCCTCACCACTCGTTCGATCAAACTTTTCCTGTGCATTGGCGGGGGAGAATCCGCCCTTGTAGCTGGGCAAAATAGCGTAGGTATTGGTATCGGTCAAAATGTCTTTCGAACCACCCGGCCCCACGGTAAATTCATAAGCTTGCAGGTCGCCACCGCCGGCCAAGTTGACCGTTGCACCGGCCTTCATGTCTACCGATGCGCCCGACAAGCGCACTGATTTTTCGGGCAAGCCAGACAGCTTTATCTGCCCTGTGGGTACCCTTGACGGGTCGACATTCACAATCCAGTCGCTGCCGTTTTGCACTTGGCCAAATGCCGACACCGTACCCACAGCGGCGGCCACAGACGTCAAGCTGCCGGGCGCCAAGGTCAGCGCGTTGGTGGCCGCTAGGTCTATGCTGCCAAATGGTGCCCACAGGTTGCCCGCTTGCTCAATATCGGCTGCATCCACACGCAAGCGGCCCATGACCGACAAAGGCTGCGTAGCCTGCGCCCCAGCGTTGTCAAAGCGCACGGTCTTGCCGACCGCAGCGATATTCACCGCTGCATAGGCACTGGGTGCAACCACTGCGCCTTTAAGGGTCAGGTCAGCCGTTGTGTCAATGTTTGCCTTGTAGCCTGTGCCATCACTAACACCTGCCAATTGAACCATTTCTGATCCGGTTAAAGTGCTGCTGGCCATGCCGCGCAGGCGCAGGTTACCGGCAAGTTCTAATAGCCGTGCATCGGCTGTTAAGTTGCCTGTGGCGGTAAAGACGCCATCACCGCCAACCCGACCACCATAATTGCCCATAAGCAGCGCATCGGCATGCAAGGCGGCGTTGCCACCGGCCGTTTCAATGCGTGCGGCGTCGAGCTTCAGCTCCCGTATTGGCAATACACGGCCTGCGCCAAGGTCCAGGCCATTCTCCAAAACAATTGCGTCGCGGCTAGCGAACTTCATCTGATCAAAACCCGCTGCCTCCAACTTATCGGTACCAATACGCGCGCGTACCACTCCCGTCACCGGTATGGCCGAGGTTGGCGTCAAGCCTTCGGTCTGCGATGGCACGCTGCTAGCCAAGCTGAGCACGCGGGCATCAGTGTCGAAGCCAATTTGCCCCTCGATAGACGCGTTTTTCGACAACGCAATGCTGACTGCCCCATTTCTGTTGCTTGCGCTGCCGCCGTGCGCGGACATGGTGGCATCTAGCAAGATGCCTTCTTCAGCAAACACTTTCAATGCACCCGCATCGCTGCCTACCATGCGACCCAAACCGCCCTGCTCATTCAATACATCCAGCCGCACCGGGGCTGCACCCGATACATCGATGGGCGAACCCTCTTGCGCCACGACGTAGCCCGTCTTGGCGTTGAGGTTGACCGCGCCTCCACCCAACACGCTGCCCTGCGTTAGGCCACGTGAATCGACAAATGTGCGGGCTATGCCCGACGCATCCAAAACCGCTTGTTTACCCAACCACATCGTATTTTGATCGGGCGTGCCACTCGCAAAACCGGTGCTCCGGTCCAGCAAAATATCAATGTTGCCGCCATGGGCCACCAACGCTCCCTCAAGGTCTAATGTGTTGCGCGCCTCCAGGGCAATTTTTGCGTTGGGCTCGACTTCAATGCGGGCCCCTGTGTCAATCAACAGCTCGCCGGTTCCGGTGTCCTTGTTTTTTGCGGCCAAACTAACATTGGCGGCCTGCCGTAACGTGGCGTCACGCACAACCGTTTTGCTGAAATCAGTGAGGTTAGAACCAGTAAGGTTGGTACCCGCATCGGCATTCAATTCACGATTGAGCACCTGAGGGAGAATCACCGTATTTTTTGCCACCTCCAAGGTCGAGAGGCCAGTGAGCGCAAAGCTGGCAAAGCCGCCTTTGGTGAAGAACATTGGGTCAAGCGTCAGTGTTCCCAAGTCGCTCTCGGCGGTGCCGCCAATCTTGATGCGATTGGCGCTTAAGTCAATCTTGCCGCCCTTGTCCAAACCGTATGCCACTGCGTTGTCAGCCAGCCCTTCAATGGCAAAGGCCTTAACGCTGATAGAGCCACCCGTGCCTGATGTCAAAACGCCTGCGGCGTTCATTCGTGCGCCACCACTGGCGTCCAAGGTCACACCCGCACCCAGCTCCA
>Ga0163144_10021251_pt1 | contig 12907 bp, 12 predicted proteins | sample OliLak19BULKMAT1_FD_123175 | JGI IMG/M metagenome (GOLD analysis project Ga0163144, IMG submission 123175) | Freshwater microbial mat bacterial communities from Lake Vanda, McMurdo Dry Valleys, Antarctica - Oligotrophic Lake LV.19.BULKMAT1 | ecosystem: Environmental > Aquatic > Freshwater >...
GGAGATGTCGCAGTGGTCTGCATGCGTATCACCTTGACCGGGGACAAGGGGGACACTTTCAGCCCAAGTTTCTTATCACCGGCCCAAAAAAGCCGAAATTGGACTTTTTTCGCCATTTTAGAGTTATAACTCATTGATAATCAACGTTAAGATTCTCAAAAGGTCATTTGTCGTGCCTAATCATTAATTGTCGGACTTAACGAGCCTTCCCGCTTCGCTATCGTCGCCCTTTTGTATTTTCGGACCAAAATCATCAAAGGCACGCCCCTCGTGCGAGACCGGGGTCGGGTCAAAGGTCCGGAAAAAGGCGAAACAGGGGACAACAGTCAAATCTTCGATCTCCGGTCCCTTTCTCTCGCCGGGGGGTGCCCTAGGTGACGTGGAAAGCGACTTAAAATCCAATCCCTGGATCATCAACAATGCCCATCAGCCGCCGCAATCAAGTGATTGCGGCAAGCCCGCCGATTTCGAATAATGACCGGAATGAATCGGTTCTCTCTCGTCTTTATCCTCCTCTCTGCTCTCCGGGTTGACGCCGCCGATCCTCCGGCCGCTCCCGCTCCCGCTCCTGCTTCCGCCCCCACTAATCCGCCTCCCACGATTCAAGATCTCGCCTACGACGAGCACGATCTCACGAAGCTCGACTTCTGGCGGGCCGAGGGTGAAGGACCGCGACCGCTTTACATCTTTATCCATGGCGGCGGATGGACCTCGGGAGATAAGGCGGAACGATTACCGATCTTTCAGCCGTTTTTGAAAAGGGGGATCTCCTGTGCGTCCATCAACTACCGACTCACTCCGGGGAATCCCCTTCCCACTCCGGTTCACGACGCCGCCCGGGCCATCCAATTCCTCCGCTCACGGGCGGATGAGTTGGGCATCCGCAAGGATCGCATCGTCCTCACCGGGGGCAGCGCGGGAGCGTGCACGTCGCTGTGGTTGGCGTGTCATGACGATTTGGCGGACCCGGATTCCGCCGACCCGGTGGCCCGCGAATCAACTCGCGTGCAGGGTGCTTTTGCAAACGCCGGACAGACCTCGATTGATCCGCCGCAGATCCTGGATTGGCTCGGTCCGAAAGTGCTGGATCATCGCATGACTCCCTCTGCCGTCGGGGCCAAAGACTCGGCGGAGGCGATGGCGAACTACGCTCAATACGAGCCACTCTATAAGGAGTTCTCTCCGTGGAACCACGTCAGTTCGGACGATCCGCCGCTGCTCTTAAGCTACGACGCCGACACGACCCTGCCATCGAAGGACGCGGGGCATGGGATCCATCATCCGGTGTATGGCGTGAAGATGAAGGAGCGCTGCGATTCCGTTGGCCAGGAGTGCCACCTGTTCCTTGGCGGTGTCACCGACTCGAAGAAATACTCCGACGCGACTTCATTCGTCCTTGCAATCCTCCTGGCCGAGTGAAGCGATAGTTCCTTTAAAATAATCATGAGCGAACGCGTAGCAATAGTCACCGGAGCGAGCAAAGGAGTGGGGCGAGGGATCGCCTATGGACTTGCCGAGGCGGGATGGAAAGTCGCGGTGAATTACCACGGCGATCAGGCGGGGGCCGAGGAGACGGCGTCGCACATCGCGGCTGGCGGCGGTGAGGCCCTCGTGATCGGAGGAGATGTCGCGGACAAGGCGGCGGTCGAGGCGATGATCAAAGCGGTGCAGGAGCGCTTCGGACGGATCGACTGTCTAGTGAACAACGCCGGACGTCAAACCTTTGCGCCTTTGTTAGAGCTCGCCGAAGAAGATTGGGACAAAACGATTCGGACGAATTTGAAAGGGAGTTTCCTCTGCACCCAGGCTGTCGCCCGCGTCATGGTGGCCCAGGGCGGAGGTGGCTCCATCGTGAATATCGGGTCGGGAGCCAACAAGCAGCCCTTCCTGAATCTGGTCGATTATTGCGCATCAAAAGGCGGACTCGACCAGCTCACCCGCGTGAGTGCCTGCGAGCTCGGCGCCTATGGCATTCGCGTGAATTGCGTGGCCCCGGGTGCGATCGAGATCGAGCGGACCCGTGAGGAATCTCCCGACTACGCGGGAACGTGGTCGCCCCTAACGCCGCTCGGTCGGGTCGGGCAAGCCGAGGACGTTGCGCGAATGGTCGTCCATCTAGTCAGCGACGCCGCATCCTTCGTGACCGGGCAGACGGTCTATGTGGATGGAGGTCTCTGGACCCAGACGCATTGGCCGTATGAGACCACGTAGGAAACGTTCCGGCTAAGCCTCTACTTTGCGACCTTCTCGTTGTCACCGTGAGTGGTGTCGCCCTTGCCTTTTTTACCACCCTGTAAACTGACGAGGTAGGCGACGAGATCGCGAAGGTCGCGCGGTGGTAGCGCGGCGGCGAGCGGCGGCATGGCGGAAAGAGGCGGAGCAACAGTCTTTACTTCATTCCGCGGATAGACCGTCTTGGCACCGTCAAGGGCAATCACGGTTAGGTGGCTATCGGTTTCCTCGGCAAGCCTACCGACGACCGCGTCGCCGCTGTTCAGCGTGAGTGTCGTCATGCCAAATCCAGGTGCGATCACCGCTCCGGGGTTGTAAAGAGACTCCAGGATCTGCTCCGGTTTGAGTCGCTTGCCGACGTCGGTGAGTTCAGGACCCTGGATGCCCCCTTGACCGGAAATGATGTGGCACTGAAGGCAGGCTCCTTGATTGTGAAAGACGATGGCTCCCTTGGACGGGTCGCCCCCACTCAGACTGAGTTGATAGACTTCGTTGGGACCGCTGGAAGCGAAGTTGCTTGCTTCGGGAAGACCGAGTTCGCTGAGTGCCAGATAAAGATCGAGCCAGAGGGCGGGACGGGCGCTCTTTTCCCGATCGTTCCAAAGTTGGGAAACAGTCGCCGGATCAGCCTTGCTGAACCCGGCGATGGCGGCGTGGGCGACGATGAGTTTTTCATCGCGGATCGCTTGTTCGGCGACGGTTTGAATGTCTGGCAGTTTGATCTCAAATGCATGAGACATTGCGGCAGCGCGAATCTCCGGTGCAGAATCCGTGAGGAAGGCACGAACCACTTCGGAAAGCTCGTCGGTTTTCGCAGCGACATAGCTGTCGAGCAGCGCGACACGCAATGCGGGGACAAGGTCTGCGTTGCGGGATTGGGTGAGCAGGGTCACCGGGTCGAGGGTGATTCCTGACGCAGTCGCTAACTCAACCGCCAGGGTAATGAGTGACTGATCATGCTTCTCCGTTACGAAAGCACGGAGTGGTTCGCCGATGCTGTCCTGCAGGTCGCTCAGCTTTCGTTCGAGATGGGCTACGAGGGGTCGGTAGTGGCCGAGCACGGGATCAGTGGTCACGTGTGTTTCCCACTGTTGCAGACCGATCAAGGCTGCCTGACGAACGGAAAGAGCGAGGTCATCGTGACTTGCGAGGGCGAGAAGCTGCCGGGCTTGATCTGGGCCGCCGATGCGATAGTTACTAACAACGATACGGCGCTGGACGGTCTCGGGAAATGACGCGGCAGCCTCGCCGAGAGCCGCGAGGGCGAGACCGGCTTCACCATCCGCGGCGGTGGTGTCATAGATGGCTCGAACGACCTCGCGAGCGATGAGCGGGTCTGCGTCTGTGAGGAAATTGGCCAGGGCCGGATCTTCCCAGCGCCGCAGGGAGAGCACGGCACAGAGGCGCTCTTCGCGAGACGAGGAATTGGCCTTGGCGGCGGCTTCGGTGGGAGTGGCAACGGTGGCGAGCGACGCAACCAGAGCGTGGCGCAGCACGATGTCGGGAGCCGCTGCTCCGTTGGCTGCGGTAGCGGCAAAAAGCGCGGCACTGACTTCGCTGTCGGCACCGTCGCAGATTCTGCCGAGGGCGATGGCGGCAAGCGAGCGGACTCGCAGGGAGGAATCCTTGAGGAGCCCGAGAAGGGGCGAGCGGGCATCGTCCATGCGGGCATCTCCCAACACCCGGGCGGCATTGGTGCGGATCTCGACTTCGGGATCTTGAAGCAGCTTGAGAAGCGTGCTAATGGCATTCGCCCGAGAGGCGCTCGCGCTTCGGATCACCTGCCCGAGCCCCCACAGTGCATGAAGGCGGGTCGTCAGCGACGAAGTGCCTGCGGCCACATCGGTGAGGGCACCGGCTCCGCCCTCGCCCTTCGCGACCAGAGCGAACTGTGCCGCTTGGCGAACGCGTCGGTCCGGGTGGGTCAAGAGTTCGGTCAATGCCGGGATCTCACGCTGCTTAAAACCTTCCCGGAAAAGCTGCGCCACAGCGGCGCCCGCCTTTGCTTGCGCAGGGTCGCTCGGGCTCAGGACTTGGATGGAGCCATTTTGATTGACGCTCCAGCCGCCGCCGAAGTCGCAGATGTAGATCTTGCCATCGTAGCCGAGCTCAACATCGGTCACGCCGGTTCCTTTGAAGAGTTCTTTCTCCGAGGCGGCCATGTAACCGGCCCCTTGAGCTTGGACATCGATGAGGAGGCCGGTGCAGTTCTCTGAAGCACCTCGATAATTGGCGAGCAGAAAGCGATCTCGGAGATCGGGCGGCAGGGACTCACCGGTGAGGTAAGTCACGCCCGAAGGCCCCTGGGCCACGTGGGCTGCAGGAGGGTAAACCCATTGCGGCTGCTCCTCGTTGTAGGTGTCAAACATCCGCTCGGCTACCCACATGGATTTCGCAGGGCGGAAGCTTCCCCAGTCCAAATACTCGGCGTAGTGGTGGGCGGACTGGTGGGCCATGTTCCATCCCGAGTGACTGCCCTCAAGGGCATAGACCATCCGTGCTTTGTCGCCGATGTCTCCGGTATTGTCGAAAGTGAAGAGGTTGCCGAAGTTGTCAAAGGCGAGTTCCTGGGGGTTCCGCAGTCCGGTGCAGAAAACCTCGAAGCCTGAGCCATCCGACTCGCAGCGAAAGATCGCGCCCATGCCCCGCCCCTCAAGAACTTTCCCCTCAGCGGTGGTGACGTGGTAGCTCCGGTCTCCGATGGAGAAGTAGAGCCGACCGTCGGGCCCGCGCACGAGACCGTGGAGATCGTGCCCAATGAAGGATACCCGCGTTCCGAATCCAGTAGCGATCGCAGTATGCTCGTCGGCCACTCCATCGTCGTTCGCATCAGTCATTCTCCAGACGTTGGGAATGCAGGTGAAATAGACCGCGTCGTCGTCAGCCAAAATCGAGAAGCCGATCCCATCGAGCGTCTCCTTGAAGTGATCGGAGAAGAGCGTGCGATGATCCGCCGCGCCGTTGCCATCACGGTCTTCGAGTCGAATGATGCGGTCGGCCGTGCGGGTGAACCATCCTTCTGGAAAGCTGGTTTTGAACTTCTCGTAGAGTGCGAGTCGATCCTCCAGGGTGACGGAGCGGAAGTCGTCGGGGATCATCTCCGTGGCTCCGCGCAGATCAGGAGCCCCGAGCCAGAATCGATTCGCCTCAGCAACGAAGAGGCGGCCCTTCGGATCAAAGCCGAAGCTGCCGGGATTTTCGACGAAAGGAAAGGTCACCCAGGTGCTCCCGGTGAGGCCCGGATGTTGGATCAATCCGCGAAAGGTTCCAGGGACGTTCGGCAGCGCCGGCATATCCGCTTCGGCCACGGAAGGAAGCGGCTTGCCGCGTTTTTCGACCTCCGAGGGAGTGATGGCGAGCAGCGTGTTGGCGGAAAGGAGCAACAGGGAGAGGGCAGCGAAGCGAATCATGGTGAGAGGGGTAGGACGCTACCACGCCCAACCGGACTTGGAAAGACCACGATCTGGCTCGATTGATCGATCCAACAGGGGATGATGCCCGACCCAACAGGGTATGATGCCCGGCCCAACAGGGTATGATGCCCGACCCAACGGGTTATCATCACCACGCATTGACCTGCTCCCGGGTTTTCGCCCGGCTGAACCAAACCATCAAAAACACCGGCAGCACTGCAATCCAGATGAGGCTTACGATCATGCCGATGGTGGTAGCTACAGACGTGATTTGCCCGAGGGCGGCTCCCCCTTCGCTACCGAAGGCGTTGGAACTTTGCATGATCTCCATCTGCTCGCGGGCCATCGGGATGCCTTGGATGGTGCTGTAGATCCCTATTCCGATTTTGCAGAATGCCCAAACCAGCAACAGCTTCACCGCCACCGGGCGCTTTTTGATCAGATTGAGTCCACCGAAGAGCAGCAGCAATCCCGCACTGAGGGTCAGGACGGCCATGATGATTTGGTAGGGCATCATTTTTTCCACGTAAGCGGCGACGGCTGCGGGATCGGCTCCCATCTGCACATAGGGTTGCATTTGCTGCTTCAAGAAAATTGGAGTCACAAAGGCGGCTAATCCCCCTAGGCTGCCGAGCGACCCGAAGACGATCGTGATGATCCCGAGCGTCTTGGGCCAACCACTTCCGGGCTTGGCGGCAAGGTGAGAAGGAAGCGGGGGTGGCGTTTCGTCGAGCGGCATATCCATGAGGAGGAGAGTAGCGGGGTTTATTCGCAGTGGTCAAGCCTCAGTTGCCCGCGGTCTGACTAGCGGACACTCTGCCTTTCGCACCGGGGAATACAATATCTCCTGAGTCGAAACTTTGCTAGCCTCGCATCCCACTCCGCTTGATCTGCCGGACTTTATGCGAGAAGACTGATCGGGGACATTGATTCCCGCCGGTCAAGTCCCCTCGGAGATTCAAAAAAGGCATCCAGCCAATTCCGACCGGACGCCTCTTTGCTTTCTAAATCAGTCTTTTCAGGATAGGAGCCTTCAATGCCCGTGTCCGACATGGGAACCGCCGACCCCGCCCCACTGGAACTGAAGCTGAAACCAGACGGCGTTTTCGATCCCGATGGTCGCGTCCTGAACATGGTCGTATTGAATCCGGGCACGAACCCGTTGCTCAGGATCAACAAAGGCGGTCAGGGCCGCTGAGAGACGGTTCCGGTCGCTCAGCTCGGCCACTTCGACGGCGGAAACCCAGTCATGACGAAGCGAAACGGTTGTCCGGTCAGTGAGGCCATAATGAAGCGCCGTGGAGGCACCGCGATCACTGAAGTCCACCGCGTCACCACCTTCATTGAAGGCATCCACTCCCCGTCCGATAAACTCGCTCTGCAACATGAGGGCCCCACCGCAAAAATCCGGCCCGCCGTTTCCGTGATCATGACCGTTCCAGGTTTTTCGGAAACCAAATCCATAGACGCTAGAGTCAAGCCCAAATCCGTTTTCGCCATGGGCAAGGGACGCTAAGACGGTGACGCTATCATCGACAGGGAGGCGGAAGCGATAGTCCGCATTGAACACCCAGTCATTGAAACCGGCCTCATCGGCATGGACATGATCAGGGTCGGGTATACCACCATCGTCCTCCTCCTCGTGGGCATGGGTTCTCACTCCGCCGAAACTAAGAGTGAGAAGACCACTCGATGGCGTTTTCACAAGGATTTCACCACCCTGAGTAACCAACTCTCCTTCATTCAATAGACGGCTGTTGACGAGGTTCTGATTCACAAAGAGCCAGTCGTGGAGATGCCGGTCACCCTGAAAGCCAAAGGTGTTGAGAAATTGCCCGCCGCCAATGGCTAACACATCCGTCACATGCCAGTGCAGGTCGGCTTCTTCGAGCGCAGCTTCCCAGACTTCATCATGACCCTGATGGCCAATCCCACGCACCATGCCCGTGACCACCTCGTTGAAGTTCAGATCAAGGTGAAGTTCGATCCCCTGAATACTCACATCGTTCTGTGGATCATGCTCCGAAGTGGCAAAATCCTCCGCCCCGAAACCGCCGTCGAATCCGCCCGCCGTCGCGTTGACATAGAGGCTCGGCAACAAAAATCCCCCCATGTTCACCCCCTCGCCGGTCAGGTAGTTCACCTCGCCAACGTGGTAGACGAAGTCCGCCTCATCCACCGGAGTCGAGGCAGATTCCTGAGAATAGAGCGGCAACGCCAGGGCAAATAACGTCGTTAGCAGGGGAAAAAAGATGTTCATTTTCGGTTTTGATGATTCGCAATTTGTTTGCATTAGCCCCTTCCTCTGCCATAATGCAAACAGAATGCAACAGCTTTCTGCATACAGCTTGCGTTAAATCCCCCACTCGACCTATGAAGACCCTCGCCGCCATCGCCCTCCTCGGCTTCCTGCTATCTTCTGAAGTCTTTGCCGCCGAGGTGACCTACACGGCCGATATGAGGGGCATCGAATGCGCCGATTGCAAACGGACGATTTCCAGAGCCATCGGGAAAATCAGGGGAGTCAAAACGATCCTCATCTCAAAGGAGAGTGAGGAGAAGCACCGCCTCACCGTCGTCACCGACGGCACTCAGGACATTTCGAAGGCCGATGCCACCGCCGCTCTCGGCAAGGACTCTCATTACGAGATCTTTACCTGGAACGTGGTCCGCTGATCCGAGTTTTCCCTACCAAAGCCTTATATGAAAACGCTCCACGTTCTCCTCCTCGCCGTTTGCTTCGCGCCTGCCTTCACGGCCCGCGCCGCAGCACCGGAGAAACTCCGCGTCTTCGTGCCCGTACTGCCCTACGAGTATCTCTTCGAGCGCATCGGCGGCGATTGGATTACCGTCAAAGCCATCGTCCAGGAAGGCGGCGACTGCCACAACTACTCGCCCTCGCCCCGTCAGGTCGGCGACATCTCGAGGGCCAATCTGATCTTCTCGGGCGGCCTTAGCTTCGAGGGGAATTTCTTCGTCGCGCTCGGCGACGGCATCAACGCGCCGAAGGAATTCGATCTGCTCGAAGGCCTCGATCTGCTTGAGGGGACATGCAGCGAGTGCGAGGCGGCGAAAGCCGGAGGCAAGGAAAGCGAATCCCACGAGCACGAACACGAGCACGAGCATGGCGAGCTCAAGGACGCGCACGTCTGGCTGTCGCCGCGCATCCTCCTGCAACAGGCGAACCACGTCGCAGTGATCCTGAAACAACACACCCCCGCCGAGGCCGCTCCCGCGATCGATGCGAATCTCGCTGCTCTCAAGAAGGATCTGGATCAGGTCGATGCCGAGTTGAAAGCAAGCCTCGCACCGAAGAAGGGCCGCGCCTTCTACGTTTACCACGGTGCCTTCGCCTACTTCGCGGCCGACTACGGCCTCGTGCAGAAGGCCATCGAAATGGGCAACCAGCGCCCCAGTCCGAAACAGGTGACCGCGATCGCGAAGCAGGCAAAGAGCGAGGGCGTTACGACGCTCTTCGTCCAGCCCCAATTCGACCAATCCAGCGCCACCTCGCTCGCCGAGACGATCGGCGGGCGCGTGCAAACGCTCGACCCGCTCGAGAAGGACGTCCTCGCCAATCTGCGAACCATTGGCAAGGCCATCGCTGCGGTGCCCTGACCGAGTTCGCCCGGGAAGCGACTCTCTCCAAGGGCCGACGGTGCGAATTGCAGAGACCTGGAAAGTCTCCACCCTTGAGTCTTCACCCCCGACCCTCTACACTCTGGAATTGAACCCTCGCGCATCAAACACCGGAGATCCCTCCAACCTCATCGTCGATTGCCGAGGCCTCTGCTTCGCCTACGGCAACGCCTCCGTGCTTGAAGACGTCTCCTTCACGATCGAGCGCGGCCAGTCGCTCTGCGTCATCGGTCCGAACGGGGGCGGCAAATCGACGCTCGTTAAGCTCATCCTCGGACTCATCGAACCGACCCGGGGCAAGCTTGAGATCCTCGGGAAAAGTCCCCGCGAGGCGCGAACCGCGATGGGCTACGTACCCCAGGCGATGCGCTTCGACCCGCAGTTCCCCATCTCCGCCCTCGACATTGTGCTGATGGGCCGATTGAATCACCTCCGGGTCGGACCCTATTCCCGGAAGTGCCGCGAAATCGCTCTCGCCTCCCTCGACGAGGTGGGTTTGTCAGGATTTTCGAAACGTCCTTTCTCCGACCTCTCCGGAGGCGAGCGTCAGCGCGTCATGATCGCGCGTGCCCTCGCCTGCGAACCGGAGCTCCTCCTTCTCGACGAACCCACCGCAAACATCGACCTCACTGTTGAAGCTCAGCTCATCGAGACCCTCGTGAAGCTGCGTCAAACCATGACGATCCTGATGGTCACCCACGATCTCGATCTTGTCGCCTCGCTCGGTGATTCGGTACTCTGCGTGAACCACCGCGTCCACTGCCATTCCCTGCCTCTCTCTGGCGACACCATCAAGGAGATCTACAGCGGCCGCCGCCGTCTCGAACACGACCGGCGTTCTCGCCACATCGAAGGCGACCATTCCGCGTGCAATCATGATTGATTTCCTCAAAGATTTCCGCGACGCCGTCGAGACCGTTCCATTGATCCGGAACGCTCTCCTCGCCGGACTCGTCTCAAGCCTCACCTTCGGCATGGTGGGATCGCTCGTCGTGACCCGGCAAATCGCCTACGTGGCCGCCGCGATCGCCCACAGCATCCTCGGCGGCATCGGCGCCGCGATCTACTATGGCCGCGTCTATGACCTGCCCTGGCTCACTCCCATGCTCGGCGCAATCATCGCCGCCTTCCTCTCTGTCGCCTTGATCGGTTGGGTCAGCATGCGCTTCGGCGAACGCGAGGACACCATCATCGGTGCGATCTGGGCCTTCGGCATGGCTGCAGGCCTGGTCTTCCTCCACTACTCGCCGGGAAAGGCCGTTTACCTCGAAAGCTTCATTTTCGGCAACATCCTCCTCACGTCGCACAGCGATGTCATTGCCACGCTCGTCCTCGGCCTTTCCATCCTTGTCCTCGTTATCCTTTTCTATCACAAACTCGTCGCCGTCTCCTTTGACGAAGAGTTCGCCCAACTCCGCGGCGTCTCATCAAAGGCCTACTACTTCCTCCTCCTCGGCCTCACCGCAATGAGCGTCGTGCTCCTCGTTCGCCTCGTCGGTCTCATCCTCGCGCAGGCTCTCATCATCCTGCCAGCCGCGACGGCTTCGCGCTTTTCCCGCTCCCTCTGGGCGATCATGATCCTCGCGGTGGTCATCTCGGCGGTCTGCAACACCGCCGGACTCGCCTATAGCTATGAATACGACATTCCCACGGGACCCTTCATCGTCTTCATCGCCGTCGCCTTCTATGCGCTTTCCTTTCTCTTCCGCCGTCGTCGGGCCCGACCTAGCCGATAAGGGAAGTCTCCCCACGGAGATAACGAAGTTCGAACTGCAGGACCGATTCAGGTAACCTCGGTCGCCCGCCAAGCTTTCTATTGCAATTAACTTGCAATAGAATATCAATTGTGCGACCATACGGCCAACCTTTCCATGGCCAACCTTACCCCTCCCCTTCATCCCGTCCGAAAGCTTCCCGTCACCGTCCTCTCCGGCTTTCTCGGAGCGGGCAAGACGACCCTCCTCGAGCACATCCTCCGCAACCGCGAGGGGAAGAAAGTCGCGGTCATCGTCAATGACATGAGCGAGGTCAACATCGACGCCACTCTCGTTCGCTCGGGCGATGCGGCCCTCTCCCATTCCGAGGAAAAGATGGTCGAGATGTCGAACGGCTGCATCTGCTGCACTCTCCGCGAGGATCTCCTCCTCGAAGTCGGCAAGCTCGCCCGCGAGGGTCGCTTTGATCATCTTCTCATCGAATCGACCGGCGTCAGTGAGCCCATGCCGGTGGCCGAGACCTTCACCTTCCGTGATGAGGAAGGGCGCTCCCTCGGGGATATCGCCGAGATCGACACCATGGTCACCGTCGTCGATGCCCTGAACTTCCTGCGCGATTACGAGAGCGTCGAGGATCTCCGCGACCGGGGCGAAGCGATGGGGGAAGAGGACGAACGCAGCATCGTCGATCTGCTCGTCGATCAGATCGAGTTCGCCAATGTCATCCTCATCAACAAGCTTGATCTCATCACCGACGAACAGAGACGCCGCATCCGCTCCATGATCGCCGCTTTGAATCCGAAGGCGGTCATCCACGAGACGATAAATTCCCGGGTCGGCCTCGAAGCCGTCCTCGGGACCGGACTGTTCAGCCTGGAGGAAGCCGAGGGCACACCCGGCTGGCTCGATTCCCTGATCGAATACACGCCCGAGACCGAGGAATACGGCATTTCAAATTTCGTCTACGAACGCCGCATCCCTTTTCACCCCGAGCGTCTCTACGAAGTCTTCGAGCAGGAATGGCCCGGCGTGATCCGATCCAAAGGCCTCTTTTGGCTCGCGACCCGCCTCCAGATGGCCGGTTACTGGTCGCAGGCGGGCGCGATGTGCCGCAACCAGTGCCTCGGCTATTTCTGGGCGGCGGTGCCGAAAGAGCACTGGCCCACCGATCCGGCCTCGCTCGCCGAGATCGAGAGAATCTCGAAAGGTCCCGACGGCGACCGCCGGCAGGAGCTCGTCCTCATCGGTTCCGGCATGGACCGCGAGGCTCTCACCGCGATGCTCGACTCGGCACTGCTTACCGAGGAGGAACTCGCCATGGAAAAGGATGAATGGATAGCCCGATTCACCGATCCTTTACCCGAATGGGACATAGCCGGCGACACGACCGGCGACACGACCGGCGACACGACCGGCGACACGACCGGCGACACGACCGGCGATGTCCACGAAACCCCGCTCCAGATTCAGAAAGCCTGATTCCATGAACCCGGACGAATTATCCAGAGGTGATGGGGATGGATCCAAGCCGCGCCGGATGAGATCCTTCGGCACGCCCGCCGCCGAGATCATGCGACTGGATTTTTCAAAGCTGGGCAAGCCGGCCGAAGCCCAGCCGATCGAGGACCGTGCCGCCGAGGCGCGTCGCGTCGTGAAACGTCTCCTCGCGATCATCCGCGAGCACCGCGCCAGCGCGCTACGGGTAGGCTCGCCTCTCGATGATGCGGCTCTCGCCCTCGTCATCCGGACTCTGCGAATTGAGTCATTCGGCGGAGACTACCGCTCCCTCCTCCATCACGACGATCCCGTCACCGCCTACCTGCGCCAAAGTCTTTTTGAAGAACTCCTCGAAGAACCGAGCAACATCCTTTTTACAACGCGAGTCGATGACGAGACGACCCGCTACGA
>Ga0163144_10021253_pt1 | contig 12906 bp, 7 predicted proteins | sample OliLak19BULKMAT1_FD_123175 | JGI IMG/M metagenome (GOLD analysis project Ga0163144, IMG submission 123175) | Freshwater microbial mat bacterial communities from Lake Vanda, McMurdo Dry Valleys, Antarctica - Oligotrophic Lake LV.19.BULKMAT1 | ecosystem: Environmental > Aquatic > Freshwater > Lake...
AGCGATACTGTATCCAGAAGCTTAGAGGCTACCAACTTGAAAGGCAATATACTATATTCTGTATTGGCAGAAGATATATACGGGTGCAAAGCAGGCGACACCGTGTGGGTGTCAGCCCCAGAAAAATTGAGGGTAACTTTGGTAGGTGCTAGCAACCCACAATGCCACAATGAAGCCAATGGAAGCCTTACTTTTAGTGGCACTGGGGGAACGAAGCCATTCATCTTGCAATCCGAAGGTAAAGATGCAAACATAATGCCCATTCAAAATTCAAAATTTAAAATTCAAAATTTATTAGCTGGTACTTTTGATGTAAAAATGATCGATAATAACAATTGTATAGCTTCAGGCACTGGTTTTTTAAGCAACCCTAGTAAAGTAGTGGTTACGCTCACTTCATACTCAGGGTTGGTATGCGAAGGTCAAAAATACACCCTTAATGCAGATAAGCCGCTGAATACCAGGGGTAAAAACAAATTTACTTGGTCTGGCAGCAATGGCTTTGCATCTGCCAACCCAAAAGCTTTAGTAAGCGTAGCTGGCCTCTATACCATATCTGTAGCCGACAGCATGGGCTGTGGTGCCGATACTTCTTTCGCTCTCAGTACTTCTAAAAACCTACTCAAAGCATTGTTTGGAGCTACCAGCCATATCATGGTGGGCGATACTATTGTACTGGTAGAATATTCTTGGCCAGCACCCGATTCGGTGGCTTATTCTTTGCCCGCTTCTTTCACTTTTATTACCGCTTCTGGCGATAATATGTACACAGCTGTCATTCCCCAAGAGGTTGGCCATTTTGAACTTTCTATAAAAGTAGCCTTAGCCGAGTGCGAAGACCAGCTCACCAAGCATATCTATGTATCAGCTCGCACGGCATCGGGGAGCAATTTGCGATTAGGCTACCAAGGCATCACCGAGGCTAAGCTGATTCCCAATCCTGCCCAAAGTAGCACCTTGCTTTCGCTGCAATTGACTGAGGCGATGCCAATTGAAATACAGATAAGAACTTTTGTAGGAGATGAACCTATTTGGCATAAAACATGGGCTGGTGAAGCGGAAAACGAGATAGAGATAATGCTTGGAAATTTTCCATCTGGCGTGTATGTAGTATATGCTACCACCGAAAGCAGTGTAAAAGTATTGAAATTGACTGTGGTGAGGTGAGGAATATAATTGGAATCAAATTTAAATAGCGTCTATTAACTAATTGTGTTTAAAAAACTTTATGAAAAAAATAATAAAAAAAACTGCATTTTTTCTTTCGATAATTTTAAGTTTAGGTACTCTGGCTCAATCCTATACAATTTCTGGCTCTGGATTTGCTACAGTCACAGGTTGTAGTGGCAATTTATTTGATTCAGGGGGTAATAGTAACTATCTAAATAATTCTAACGGTGGAATAACGATATTGCCAACTAACCCAAACGAAAAAGTAATTTTGATTTTCAATACTTTTTCAGTTTTTACAGATACCCAAGATAGGATATCCATATTTGATGGATTGTCTACTACAAGTTCGTCTCTCATTGGAAATTATGTAACAACCAATCCACAAACAATAACTGCGAGTAATTTAACAGGTGCATTGACTATTTATTTTTACTCAAATGGAAGTCAGAATGATGTGGGTTTTCAAGCAAGTATTTCTTGTATAAGTTCTTTGTCAGGTGTTCCAGTTTATCAAATCCCTCAGTCGGATAATATAACAATAGCTGGGTGTGATGGAAAAATTACAGATCATTCAATTTTCGGTAATTATTCTGGCAATATTAATGGATCAATCACGATTTTACCATCGATTGCGAACACAAAAGCATCATTGGTTTTTTCTAGTTATCAATTAGCATCGTCAGATTATTTATATTTTTATAATGGTGTTAATGTTTTAGAAACTTCAATGGGGAGATATAGTTCAACATTTACCCCTACAACCATTACTTCATACAATCAAAATGGATCATTAACAATGAAATTTATCTCAAGTAGCTCGCTTCCAAAAGCATTAGGATTTGATGCAAAACTTTCTTGTGTGTCAGATTCCAAAATTTACCCTGTTCCATATAGAGGAGGTAGAACTATAACAGGGTGCAGTGGAACGATTACCGACCAAAATATTTTTAATAATTACATAGATGATACCAACGGCTCATTAACCATATTGCCAACTGCAAGCGGTCTAAATATAAAGTTAAGTTTTACTGAATTTAGTATCACTGGTGGATTTTCTGATAGGTTAAATGTATATGACGGAAACTCGATAAACTCAAGTTCAATTGGCAGCTATGCTTACGGCAATATTATTGGGCCTTTTGCTGCTACAAGAGGTGCATTAACGATAGAACACAAGAATTTTTCTTATGATGTAAATGCGACCGGATTTAGAGCAACTTTGAGTTGTACACCTAAATGTCCTACATTATCTTCTTTACCCACTTTTTCTTATAAAGAATATTATTGTTACGATGAAATTAGTTCTATTTCTCCTGTTATTACCATTAATTCAAATTTCACAGGTTATTTTGATGTTGACTTGCCAAACTTTCTAGCATTTTCAAATTCAATTACTGGAGAAATAAATTTACCTCTTACTAAAAAAAATCAAACATATAGATTTAAATATATTTTCCCTTCAACAACTGGGTGTGGTTCGATTTCCTCTGATCCGCAGGACGTTACTCTTACATATCAATCTCCTTTAACTACTTTAAATTATGGAAGCTATGGGCAATCCCCAATAAAAAATGAATTTTGTTCTAATAATTATGGAAATTATTATGTGATAGGAAATTCAAATAGTTTTTCTAATAATTATAGCACTCCTAAGAGGTTTGATGTATTTCCATCTGAAAATTTAATTTTAAACCAGTCAAATGGATCAATTTCGAGCACCATAGCTGGAATAGAAGGTCCTAGAACTGTGCAATTTAGCTTCACAGTTCCCGGTTGTTCGGCAAAAACTCTATCACAAACCATAAATTTAATTGGTGTATATACAACTCCCTCTACATTAACTTATCCAAGTGTCGAAGAATTAGGCGGAATTAAGGGTGCGTCTTATTGTAGAACAGGTGGCAGTATAAAACCTAAAGAAGATTTCTCTAAATGTTGCACATTTAGAGCATCTTATTTAAGTAATAATGCTCTGAACACCTTGACTGGAGAGATTAATCTACTTTATGGCAGCAATTCGAATCTTTTTTATTATATCTCTGCCTATGGCAAATGTGATAACACATATTTGAATGTAGCCATTCCTTCGGTAGATAGAGTTGAAACCCCAGATTATGAAAGGTTTGATACAATTTGTAGTGGAGATGATTTTCCATTTTTATTACAAAGCCAAGGTACTTTTGCAATTAGTTGGCAATATAAAGTAAAAGATACATGGTTTGACAAGACTAACATTCAGAATAGAATCCCACATGGTATTACATCAGAGTTTAGAGAAAAATCAATTTATGCAAACTGCCCACCAAGATATTCTTCTTCCGCTAAACTATTAGTAAAACCTTATGCGGAAGGTTGTAGCGAAGTATTGCCTATAGGTTGGAACAATGTAAAAAGTTCTTTTCTTAATCCAACTTTCGTATGGGACTATATTAGCACTAATCACTCTTTTAATTTTGAACTATCGAAAGATTCAGCATTTTCTAGTTCTGGCTTAATTTTACAGTTATTAAATGCATTTCAACACCCAATAAATTATGGCTATAGTTATTCATATAATTATCTTCTAACTCCAAACAAAATACCCTTAGAGTTAAATAAAAAATATTTTTGGAGAATAACACCCCTAAAGGGTGGCATTGTTGACGGAATTTTTAGTTCTATTAGCTATATTAATAGCTTTATAACCTCAGAAAATTCAATCATTAATGGTATTGATGAAAATTCTAATTTATCAAAATCTCTAATTATCTACCCTAACCCATCTTCAGATGTTTTTACTATCACTACAGAAATAGATATTCTGTCTCAATACGATGTTTATTCAATATTTGGTAAACATATAGAATCTGGCACTTTTCAGAAAGAAAAACAAATAGCATTGTATTCTAAAGGCGTCTATATTATTGAAATTATCCAAAAAGATAAAAGGTATAGGCAAAAAATTGTAGTTCAATAAACTTTATAGTTTTAACAAACAACATGAAAGGCATTTTAATTTCAATGTTTTTAGCTTGCCAAATTGCAGGTTTCTCTCAAGAACCTGATACCAAACACGCTATCAAAATTCAATCTTTTGTAAAAAAAGACCGTGTGCTATTGCGATGGGCACCTACCACAGCCCTCAGTTGGGAATATTGCAATCAATATGGCTATACCATAGAGCGATATACCATGATTCGAGACACCTTATTTATAACAACCCCAGAGAAAAAAGTGTTTAGATCCTCTTTCAAACCTGCCCCTCAAGCAGAGTGGGAACAGTATATTTTACAATCTAACGATAATTTTGCTGCCATTGCAGCCCAATGTCTCTATGGGAAATCATTAGAGATTGAGTCAGAAAATACTTCTATATATCAGATGATTAATAAGGCAAAGGAGACTGAAAATAGGTTTGGCTTTGCACTTTACAGTGCCGACCGATCTGTAAAAGTAGCACAACTATCTGCACTTTGGTGGAGCGATTCTACTATCAAAAAAAATGAAAAATACTTATATCGTGTATTCTCAAACACACCAACAGCCATATTAAGAAGTGATACAGCTGTGGCATTTATAGATGCTAAAGTAATATCTAGTTTACCACTCATTCGCGAATTACGAGCCAAATTTGGCTATAAAGCCGTGCAATTGGAGTGGGATTCGAGAGTAGTTAGTGATTATTATTCTGCTTGGCAAATTGAAAAAAGTACAGATGGTAAAAAATGGATGGCTGTGAATAAGTCTCCTTATATTCCTGTAGATAATACCTATAAAAAGGATGGCATAATTTCCTATGGAGACACACTTGGCAACTCAGGCAAGGTATTTTATTACCGAATAGCTGGTTTTACTACGTTTGGAGAACTGGGACCATATTCCCTCGTTTCCAAAGGAATGGGTAAAATGGAAGTGCCAGTAAAGCCTTTTATTAATGAAACCAAGATGATGGATAAAGCAAATTTGTACATTTCATGGGAATTCCCAGAGCAGTACAATGAGTTGATTAATGGATTTGAACTTTCTGTGGCTTCAAAAGCCAATGCTAAATACAAATTGTTAGGCAAATACAAGTCTTCTATGAGAAATACAATAGTGAAAATACCTTTTGCCTCTAATTACCTAGTAATCAAAGCATTGGGTAAAGATAGCGCCTACTATTCTGCACTTCCCAAGTTGTTTTTGTTGGAAGACGATACACCACCAAAGCCTCCTATAGGTTTTAGTGGCAAAATTGATACTCTTGGAAAGGTATTTTTAAAATGGAATAAGAATAAAGAGGTAGATTTCTATGGGTATCGCCTTTTTGTGTCTAATAGCCTGCATGAAGAATTTTCCAATACCTACCCCATCATTAAAGATACCACTTTTTTAGATAGTGTTTCTATAAAAACACTTACCAATTACATCTATTACAAAATTGCTGCATTAGATAATCATTACAACCAATCTGCACTTTCAGAACCCATAAAACTCAAGAAACCCGATAAAATACCCCCAAGTACCCCTGTTTTTATAGATTTAATAGCAAGTGACACCAGTGTATTTCTGTCATGGGCATTGAGCAATAGCAAAGATGTGGCCAAATATGAATTGTATAGAACAGAAAAAGATTCAGCGGAAATGGTGATTGCTGTATTTAAGGGCACAAAAATTAACCAATCTACCTTCTTAGATAAGAGATTGAAAAAATCAATATTGTATCAATATCACTTAATAGCTATTGATGAAGATAGCAACCGTTCTGCAAAAAGCATAGCTATAAAAGCCGAATTGATTGACAATAAAGTTAAACCCATACCCACTGACATTAATTCAAAAGTGGATTTGGAGAAGGGATTTGTCTCTCTTTCATGGAAGTATCCCAGCATGGCCACTACAGATAAGTACTTGATTTACAGGGGGGAAAATAGCAAGCGACCTAGCTTATACAAAAGTGTTTCGAGAGAAAAGTATGAGTTCATAGACCAAAACATTACCCTTAATACTAAATATGTGTATAAAATAAGAGTTCAACATACAGATGGAGGCAGTTCGCCCATTAGTAGCGATATAGTTGTGAAATATTAAATACTAAGTTACTTATATATGACTAAGAGCCTTTATGTAATAATATTTCTGCTTATTTCGTCTTTTATTCATGCCCAATTACTGTCACTTATACCTGTCTCTATTACAGGATTGCCCCAATTAGGTAATTCAAAAATCGCTGTGGCTGATTTTGACGATGACTTAGATTTGGATGTTTTTATTTCAGGAACCGATTTAGGAGGTTTTATCCAAAGTGGTTTGTATTACAATAATGGTAGTTTTACTTTTTTAGATGCGGGTATTTCTATACCCAAATTGATAAATGGCGACATTTCCATTGCAGATTTTGATAAAGACAACGCAATTGATATTGTGATTTCGGGCGACAATGCGAATGGAAAAACCAGAACCTATTTGTACAGAAACAATAAAAATGGCACTTTTTCCCCAGTTGTAACGCCATTTGTCCAGCTTTCCAATAGTTCATCAGTTTGGTTAGATATTGAAAATGATGGCGATATGGATTTCATTATTTCGGGCAAAGACAGCAATAGCTTGTTGAAAATGGAATTGTATATCAACAATTTAACCTTGGGTTTTAGCACAATTACTTCCACAGGCATTACTGCTTTCTACAGTGGAAGTTTGGCTGTTGGCGATTTTAATAGAGATGGCTATCCTGATTTAATTGTTTCAGGCATCAATGCTTCAAGTCGGTTTTCAGATGTGTATATTGGGGATGGTAAGGGGAAGTTCTTACCACAAAACTACAATCTGCCAAAGGTAGCATTTAGTAAAATTTCAGTTGTTGACTTTGATTCAGATGGGTATCAAGATTTTTCTATTCAAGGAGCGAATCAAACTAATATACAGGAAACAAAAATATATAGAAACAATCAAGGATTGGCATTTGTACCCCTTACGACACCAATTACACCAACAGATGTAGGCACTTTTTCATGTGCTGATGTAAATAATGATGGAAGTCCCGATATATTCAGTACAGGCAGAACAAACGGCAATGATAAAATGACAGAGCTTTTTACGTTTTCGGGAGCAAATTCCTTTGCAATTTCTTCTTCCAATATAGTTGCCACTTCATTTTCAGATGCACAATGGGCCGATTTTGACAACGATTTAGATGTAGATTTGATAGTGTCTGGTTTTTCTTCCGGAGGTCCTATCACTTATATTTATGAGAATAACTCGACCATTAATAATTCAATACCAATGTTTGCGGGTGTAAGACAATGCATTGTTTCTGCTGATTCTGTGAAACTAGGTTGGGCTGCATTCATTGATGCTCAAACTCCCAGTGAAGGACTTTCGTACAATATTTGGGTGAGTATTGATAAAAATACATTTTCATCATTCTCGACTAGTACAGAGCTTACGACAGGGTATAACAAAGCAAATACACTAGGAAAATACAATTCCACAACATCTGGCTGGCTCAAAAACTTTGCGGAAGGCAAATATTATTGGCGAGTACAAGCTATAGATGCTTCACTAAAAGGAAGTTTATTTTCTCCAATAGATAGCTTTGCAGTTTGTACAAGAATAAGTTTGGGAAATGATACTGCTATTTGCTTGGGTAAAACCATTTCATTTTCAAAAGGTATTGGAACAGATAAGGTCAATTGGCTGGTAGATGATGTAGGAACTGTAAGCAGAAATAGTTTTACTTATGTCCATACCATTTCAGGTTCAAAAAAAGTAATTGTAGAATTAGCGAGAGCGTATGGATGCACCCTATACGATACTATTTTAGTAGATAAAATAGATCTGCCTGTTGGACTTTTGCCCATTACTTTTTTGCAGTGCTTTAGAGAGCCATATACCCTTAGCCAAGCGGCCATAACTGATACCGTATATTGGTATTCAAAGCAATCGTTTCTAAATAAAAATCAAACCTTTACTGGTATTGCACTCAAAAAAGATACACTTACTACTACCATTATTTCGCAATATGGGTGTGTTAATTACGATACCATCACTATTGATACTTTGGCCTTACCCCGATTTACACTCAAAGATACATCCGTTTGTAAATTCAAGTCTCTTGAAATAGTATTGCAGAAAAAGGGTACCATTCAATGGTATTCTACACAATTGCTTTCGTTTATTGGCACGAACTATAACATATCAATAATAGATACCACTTATAAATTATCAGCTAAAATAACAGATAGTTTGGGTTGCTATTATGCAGATACCATGGCGATAACCTACTATGAATTACCCAATGCAAATGCCGGGAACGATAGTATTGTTTGCGTTAATTCCCAGTTTGAGTTAGGCGAAATCGAAGTAGCTACCAATGGAAAAAGTCCCTATCAATACCAATGGACTTTAGTTGCAGATAGTTTATTTTCAAGACCTATTATTAAAATAACGCGTGATACTACCTTTAGATTAAAAGTGGTGGACGCAAATGGCTGCCAAGCTACTGACACTATTACTATAACTATAAATCCAATTTCTGTGCTAGATGCAGGTAAAAGTGAAGCGATTTGTACAGGAGACAGCATAAAATTAGGGGGCAAGCCTACAGCCAAGAATAGTTTGTTTGGTTATACTTACAATTGGTCTCCTATCAATTATACAAGTTCAAATCCAGTTACATATCCCACTTCTACTACCACGTACACGCTAGTAGTAAGTAGCTACGAGTGCAAGCCCGATACAGCATATGTTACTGTAACGGTAAATTCATTACCAATTACTACTGTAAGTGCAGATACTGTGACTATTGGCAATGGCGATCAGATAAGCTTCAGTGCTTATGGGGGAGCAAACTATCGTTGGTTTCCAGATACCAAAATATCAGACAAATCTGCACAATCACCTTATTTTTACCCTGATGCCACCACATTTTATTTTGTAGAAGTTACAGACAGCAAAGGTTGTAGAAATATTGACACTGTGTTGGTGCAAGTAATGAATCGTTTTTATATTCCAACCTTATTTTCGCCAAATAATGACGGTAATAATGATGAATTTCATGTTTATGGCACAGGTGTAAAAGAATTAAGACTTAAGATTTTTGATATTTACAATCAGTTGGTTTATGAGTCTAACGATTTCCAACAAATAAAATCTGAAGGCTGGAATGGTGAGCAAAATGGCAAAATATTGCCAATTGGAGCTTATATGTGGGAAATATCAGGTTCCTTTTATGACGAAAAGCCAATAGCATACCAAGGCAAAGTGAGGGGAATAGTAAATCTAATCAGATGAAAAAAGCATCTCTTTTTTTTCTTTTTTATGGGGTACTTATTAGTGCATTTTCACAAGATTCCTATTATACCCAATACCAAAATAGCCCCTTGTTCATCAGCCCAACCTATACTGTGTTTGACAATAAGATGAAAGTTTACTTCCATTATCGCCAACAATATCAGTTGCCTGATGTCAATTTTGTGTCGCCTTCTTTCACTTTCATCAAGCCTTTTATGAGCCAGAATAAAGCTTTTTACCGATGGGGTGGAATAGGATTAACGGCTCGCTCCGAAAAGTTTTCAGGTAATCCTGCATTTTCGCATAATTCCATCTCTATTGCGTATGCTCACAATATTCAGATAGGGTACAATTTGCAACTGTCATTTGGTACTTCTTTAGGGTATGCCAATTTGCGATTGGGCAATACCCCTGCCTTTTCTACAGGTAGTCAATACTCAGATAATTATGGCTACAACCCGTCTATTTATACAGGGGAACCAATGATAGGATTTTCTAAAGATTTTCTTACTGCGGCATTAGGTATACATTTGTTGAAAGAAAATCAATTTAAGCTCCCTCAATACTTTGTATCATTGTCGGTAAACCATATAAATGAGCCAAATATCTCATTAATAAATGAAAATATAAAATTACCTATTCGTATTAACTCATCGGCTTTTTATACTTTCAAACTCAAAAATAATGTTGATTTAGTGCCTGAAATATTTTATTCATATCAAACAAGACATTTGTTAAATATAGGGCTGAAATTGACTTATATATTAGTTGCTGAAAACCCTACAAATATATGGAACAATACTTTCGTAAATGTAATTAGCAGAACAGCTCTTTTACAATATACAGGAATTGGAATAGAATTAAACTTCCCTTCATTTTTCATGGGAAGCTACTACGATTTCAATATTTCACCCTCTTCCAATACATTTTTGGCGAGTGGTGCTTATGAATTAGCAATTGGATACCGAAAAAGCATCGGCAAAAGAAAACAGTTCAAAGATATTCCAGAGCTAATGAATGCAGACAAAGCACCCACACAATCTAAATCAAAGGGTAGAAAATCTAACAGAAATTTCAAGCAAAAAGAAAAATTTATAAAACCAAAGAATGACTGATGAAGCGTACAATCTTTTTGGTGGTTTTGCTTTTGGGGATGCATCTAATTTCCACTGCTCAAGATTTAGCCCAAATAGGGAAGGATAAAAAACCAATTAGAATCAATGGTACACTTTCTGCTACTCAAATATTTGCCCAATCAATTGGCATACCTAACAGGCGTCCTCCTTATAATTATTTTTTAAGTGGCAATGTAAATATTGGTATTTATGGTTGGTCTATTCCTCTCTCTTATACTTTTTCAAACCAACAATCACAATTTCAGCAGCCTTTCAATCAGTTTGGAGCAACCCCTTATTACAAATGGGTAAAAATATTTGCAGGCTACAGCTCAATGACTTTTTCAAATTACACAATGAATAATCATGTTTTTCTTGGTGGAGGAATTCAACTTACACCTGGCATTTTTAGGTTTTCCGCTATGTATGGTCGTTTAAATCGTGCCATTAAAGAAGATACTTCATCTTCTATATTGCCATTTTATGAAAGGATGGGTATGGCTTTTAAGATTGGAATAGGCAAAGAAAAAAATAGCTTTGATGTAGTTTTTCTTAGGGCGCAAGATAATATTTCATCTATTCCTCAGCCCTTAAAGCAATTAATATTGCCAGAGGAAAATGTTATCATTTCATTTTTAGGGAGCAAATCTATCACAAAATGGGTTACACTTTCTGGGGAATATGCCACCAGTGGTTATACAAACGATATAAGATCAAATGCAACAGATCAAATTAATAAGCAAATAGGCAAGCAACTTCCAAGTTTGGTAAATCGTAGCTCAACATCCATAAGCAATGCCTACAATATTAAACTACAATATGCAAAAGATGGATTTACTTTAGGTGCAGGCTATGAGCGAATAGACCCTGAATATAAAACAATGGGAGCTTACTTTTTTAATAGTGATTTTGAAAACATTACTGCCAATGCTGGTAAAACATTTCTGAAAGGCAAATTGAATCTAAATGGGTCTGTTGGGAGCCAACACACCAATTTGAAGGGTGATAAAGTTTCAGGAATGAGTCGTAATATTTACTCCATTAATCTCTCTTATTCGCCAAGTTCAATACTTAACTTCAATAGTTCGTATTCAAATTTTCAATCTGTTTCACGAGTCAGAAATCAATTTGATAATGTTACTACCAATACCCCACAAGATACTTTGCGGCTCAATAGCTTAGATTTTGTACAGATTACGCAAAGTGCCAATGCAGGTTTAAATTATACCCTTGGCAATACTTCAAGTAGAACATACAAAAATTCCTTGAGAGCAAATATTACCTATCAAGATGTGGGTAATGTAGGAGCAAACAACCAAAGGGTAAGTGCTGGGACAAAGTTTTATAATTCTGTGGTGTCATTCAATCGTAGTATCATACCTACAAATCTATCTTATTCCGTTTCTATTAATAGCAATATCAATCAGACGGGGAGCGTAAGTACATTTTTAATTGGCCCAACAGCTAATATATCAAAGTCTTTCTTTAAAAAAGTATTGAAAACAAGTGGTTCTATTTCTTGGATCAATTCCTACCTTCAAAAATACAAGATAAATGACATAATAAATATTAGGCTCAATGCTTCGTATTTATTGCTCAAAAAACATCAATTTAGCTTCACTTCTAGTCTATTACGAAGAACAAACTATCAATTACCGGAATCTGCAGGTAAACAAGCTAATTTTTTTGAGTTTTCATTTAATTCTGGATATTCTTTTACTTTTTAAATTTTGATAAATACTTAGCCCATCTATTGTTTTGCCAAGAATAAGATAGAGTAAAAGAGCTATCCTTAAAATTAGAATATGGGGCATCAGAACATAACTCAAAATAGCTGTTTTGAAATTTGTGGTAATAGATTTCTGTCTCGCAAACACATTCACAAACATAAGACTTTTCTATTTGATTTTTGTCTGGGGAAAAACGAAAACAATAGTTTGAGTTTGCAAGGCGTAGCTTCCTGACAGCACGGAAAATTTCATACAAATTGAACATCAATAAATATCAGAAACCAACCTCAAGGTCGCCAACCATGCTGATGAGCGAGCTTTGAGATTCGATTTGTTTGCGAGCTTCGTACAAATCCTTCTGGAGTTGTTTGATTCTCCTTTCACGCATTTTTATATCTTCTTCATTCGCATACTGAGCGATTTTATTTTCGTGAAATTTTATTTTTACATTAATCATTTGGGTAATAATGTCAATCGCATCGTTGTTACTGAATTGGCCTTGAATAAGTTGTATGTTCATATTGAAATTAGTAATAGGTAAATAATTGCTGCCCCAAACCCGTTGAAGGGGGTTTTTCTTGATTTTTAGTGCTTAAAAGAAGTTGAGCTTCAGATGCTTCTATAACCAATCATTCACA
>Ga0163144_10021255_pt1 | contig 12906 bp, 14 predicted proteins | sample OliLak19BULKMAT1_FD_123175 | JGI IMG/M metagenome (GOLD analysis project Ga0163144, IMG submission 123175) | Freshwater microbial mat bacterial communities from Lake Vanda, McMurdo Dry Valleys, Antarctica - Oligotrophic Lake LV.19.BULKMAT1 | ecosystem: Environmental > Aquatic > Freshwater >...
ACATCGTCATCCTGACCGGCGCCGGCATTTCGGCCGAGTCCGGCCTTGGCACGTTCCGCGACAAGGCCGGTCTCTGGACCAGGTACGACCTTGAGGAAGTGGCGACACCGCAGGGCTTCGCGCGCAACCCCGCCTTCGTGCATGAATTCTATAACGCGCGCCGCGTCAACCTGTTGCAGGCCAGGCCCAACGCCGCGCACGCAGCCCTGGCCCGGCTTGAGCGGAAGCATAAGGGCCGCGTGCTGATCGTGACGCAGAACGTCGATGACCTGCACGAACAGGCCGGCAGCAGCAATGTGCTGCACATGCATGGCGAACTGCTGAAAATCCGCTGCGAGAATTGCGCCACGATGCATGAATGGCGACGAGACCTCTCGACCGCGACACAATGCCCGGCCTGCGGCACGCCGCAATATCTGCGCCCGCATGTCGTCTGGTTCGGCGAAATGCCGTTTCACATGGACGAGATTGGCCGCGAACTCGACGCCTGCGACCTGTTCGTCTCGATCGGCACCTCGGGCAATGTCTACCCGGCCGCCGGCTTCGTCGGGGAAGTGCGTGCCGCCGGCCGCGCCCACACGGTGGAACTCAACCTCGACCCCTCCGACGGCGCCAGCCGCTTCGCCGAACGCTTTCACGGCCCGGCCACCGAAGTGGTGCCGGCCTGGGTGGACCGGATGCTGGGCTGACATCGATCTGCTCCCTCCCCCTCGACGGGGGAGGGCCGGGGTGAGGGTGAAGCGGCTCGCACGCAGCTTCCGGCTTCACCCTCACCCGCTCGCTGCGCTCGCAACCCTCCCCCGTCGAGGGGGAGGTAATCGCCAAGCGTTACTCCGCCGCCGGTGGCGTGGCCGTGAGCCGCACGCCCAGCGCCTTCAAAATGGGCATGAGTGTGGTCAGTTCGGGGTTTCCTTCGGCATTAAGCACGTTGAACAATTTCTCGCGGCGCAATCCGGTGTCGCGCGCGATTTGCGTCATGCCCTTGGCCCGCACAGCCACGCCAAGCGCGTGCGTGACAACGCGCGATTCGCCGCTTTCCAGGGCGGCTGTCTGGTATTCCGCTATTGCGTCATCGCTGTCGAGATATCTGGCCGAATCGTAGGGTCTGGTCCTAATCGCCATTTAATCCTCGCTCTCCAGCGCTTCCATATCTTCATCGGAAAAGCCGAAATGGTGGCCGATTTCGTGGATCAGGACATGGCGGATGACGTGGGCCAGTTCCTCACCGGTTTCGCACCAATAGTCGAGGATCGGGCGGCGGTAGAGGAAGATCATGTCGGGCGAATGGGTGACCGCGCCCGAGGACTTCTCGCCGAACGGCACGCCAACATAAAGGCCGAGGATGTCGAACGGGCTTTGCAGCTCCATGTCGCGCTCGACCTCCTCGTCGGGGAACTCGGCCACGCGCATGACCACGCCCTCCACCTGCGCGCGCAGCACCGCCGGAACGGTTTCCAGCGCCGCCGCGGCGAGGCGTTCGATGTCGTCGAGCGTGGGGGCGTGGATGCCGGTCATGAACGCTATATAGAATAAGAGCACCCGTCCGAACAGGAGGCCGAAATGGCCGTGTCCAAGCTAGACCCCGCCGCCCGCAAGGCCATATCCACCGACCTGCCGGGCTGGACCGACGTGGCCGGGCGCGATGCCATCCGGAAGGAATTCAAGTTCGCCGACTTCAACGCCGCCTGGGGTTTCATGAGCCGGGTGGCGCTGGCGGCCGAAAAGCAGGACCACCACCCCGAATGGTTCAACGTCTACAACCGGGTGGAGATCGTGCTGACCACCCACGACGCTGGCGGCGTCAGCGCCCGCGACGTGAAACTGGCCGAGTTTATCGAGGCGGCGGCGAAGGGTTGAGCGCATCCCCGCCCTTCGAGACGGAAGCTGCGCTTCCTCCTCAGGACGAGGATGACTGCCGAAGCCCAAGACACCTCATGCTGAGGAGGGCGCAAGCCCGTCTCGAAGCGTGAGGCCGCCGGAAACTCAGCGCGGCGACATGCGGAGCGAGCCGTCGAGGCGGATGGTTTCGCCGTTCAGCATCGGGTTCTCGATGATGTGGCGGGCCAGCAGGCCGAACTCCGAAGGCTTGCCAAGCCGCTTGGGATGCAGGGTGGCGGCGACCAGCGCTTCCTTCGCGGTCTCCGGCAGGCCTTCCAGCATCGGCGTCAGGAACAGGCCGGGTGCTATGGTGCAGACGCGGATGCCGGTTTCGGCGAACTCGCGCGCCAGCGGCAGGGTAAGGCCGACCACGCCGGCCTTGGACGAGGCATAGGCCGGCTGGCCGATCTGGCCGTCGAAGGCGGCGACGGATGCGGTGTTGACGATCACGCCGCGCTCGCCATCGGCCAGCGGCTCCAATTGCTGCATGGCGTGGGCGGCCAGGCGGATCATGTTGAAGGTGCCGATCAGGTTGATCTGCACCACCTTCACATAGGCGTCGAGGTCCATCGGGCCTTTCTTTCCCACGGCCTTGGCGGGCGTGCCGACGCCGGCGCAGTTCACCAGGATGCGGGCCACGCCCTGTTTGGCGGCGGCTTCGGCCAGCGCCTCGACAGCACCGGTGGCGCTGGTCACGTCGCACTTCACGGCAATGGCGCCGATCTCGGCAGCGGTCTTTTCCGCCACCGCCATGTTGAGGTCGAGCAGCGCCACTTTCGCGCCGGCGGCGATGAGTTCGCGCGCGGTGGCGGCGCCCAGACCCGAAGCGCCGCCGGTAACCACGGCGCTGACACCCTTCAACTGCATTTGTTTCCTCCGGAAAAAACCGGCGTTTGTCTAGCAGATCGGGCCAGCCCTGTCAGCGCGGCCCTGTCAGCGCGGCGCTTCGGGCGGCGGCGGCGGCAGGCGAAGCTGGTGTTCGCGGTAGGTGATGTAGAGGTTGGCGGCCACGATGATGGCGGCGCCGACCACGGTCCACACCGTCGGCAGGTCGGCGAAGAAAAGGTAGCCGAGCAGGGTGGCGTAGAGCAGCGGCACATAGTCGAACGGCGCCAGCACCGTGGCCTCGGCGGCGCGATAGGCGCGGATCACCAGGCTTTGCGCCGCGCCGCCAAGAAAGCCCATGATGACCAGCAGGACCCATTCGCGCGCCGTCGGCGCCTGCCAGTCCAGCATCGCCGGCACGGCAGTGAGCAGGGTTGTCGACAGGCCGAAGTAGAACAGCACGGTGACCGGCTTTTCCACCGCCATCAGCCGCTTCACCAGCACCACGACCCAGGCGTTGATGAACGCCGAGCTGAGCGCGATCAGCGCGGCGAACTGCAGCCCGCCTTGTGGCTGCAACATGATGAGGACGCCGATGAAGCCGATGATTGTGGCGGCCAGCCGGCGCACGCGCACCGGCTCGCGCAGGATAAGCACCGCCAGCACGATCAGGAACAGGCTGCGAGTGAAGCCATAGGCGGTGGCGTCGGCCATGGGCAGCAGGATCAGCGCGTGGAACGAGAGCAGCATGCTGAAGCCGCCGATAAACCCGCGCACCGCATGGGTGCCGGGATATTGGGTGCGCAGTGCGGACAGGTCGAAGGCGATGAACGGCCAGTAGAACATCCAGCCGATCAGGGCGCGGAAAAAGGCGATCTCGCCGGTGCCGAGCCGGTCGCCAAGCAGCTTGATGGTGACGTTCATGCCGGCGAAGACCAGGCCGGAAACCAGCAGGAACAGCGGGCCCCGGACATTGCCGGGCAGCGCGGAAAAGCGCGCGGCCGCCGCGCGGGCATGAGCTATGGCGAACCGCATGCGGGGACTTTAGACTGGCCCGGCGGCGGCACAAGCCGCGATGGAGGGGAACCGAGGTGCAATTCGTCATCACCGCCCGCGACGGGCGCGACGCCGAGGCCCCGGCGCGCCGGCTGGCCGCCCGTCCGGCCCACCTGGAGGGCGCGGCGCGCCTGCACCGCGACGGCCATTTGATTGCCGGCGGCGCCGTGCTGGACGAGGACGGCCTCATGGTCGGCTCGACCATGTATGTCGATTTCGCCGACCGCGCGGCGCTGGACGCCTGGCTGAAGACCGACCCCTACGTCACCGGCGGCATATGGCGCGATATCGAGATAAGGCCGATCCGGCTGGCGTTCGGGTCGAAGTAGAAAGGTTTCAGGCGATGACGATGCTGTGGCAGCCCGGCGAGGCGCGCAAGGCCGGTTCCAACATGACCCGCTTCATGAAACTGCTGGCCGAACGGCATGGCGCCAAGGTGCCCGACTATCCCGCCCTGCACGCCTGGTCGGTCAGGGAGACCGAGAAATTCTGGGACGCGGTATGGGACTTCGCCGGGGTGATTGGCGAAAAGGGGCCGCGTATCGTCAAGGACAAAGAGAAGCTGCCGGGCGCCCGCTTCTTCCCCGAGGGCAAGCTGAATTTCGCGCAAAACCTGCTGCGCAAGAACGACGACACGCCGGCGCTGATCTTCCGCGGCGAGGACAAGGTGCGCCGCACCGTTACCTGGCGCGAATTGAATGAAAACGTTAGCCGCTTGCAGCAGGCGCTGTTGGCGCTGGACGTGAAGCCGGGCGACCGCGTGGTCGGCTTCATCCCGAACATGCCGGAAGCCGTCATGGCCATGCTGGCGGCGGCAAGCATCGGCGCCACCTGGTCGTCCTGCTCGCCCGATTTCGGCATCAACGGCGTGCTCGACCGCTTCGGCCAGATCGAGCCAAGCGTGCTGTTCGTGGCCGACGGCTATTTCTACAACGGCAAGACGCTGGACTGCCTCGAGCGGGCCCGGGCCATTGCCGAGCAATTGCCCAAGCTGAAAAAGCTGGTGGTGATTCCCTACACCAATGCCGCGCCGAAGCTGGACGGGCTCGACGCCCGTAGCCTGCACTGGGCCGATTTCGTAAAGCCCTATGCGGCCAAACCCGTGACCTACGCTTCCATGCCGTTCAACCACCCGCTCTACATCATGTATTCCTCGGGCACGACCGGCCTGCCGAAGTGCATCGTGCACGGCGCCGGCGGCACCTTGATGAAGCACCTGGAAGAGCATGTCCTGCAATGCGACCTGAAGGACGGCGACCGGCTGTTCTACTTCACCACCTGCGGCTGGATGATGTGGAACTGGCTGGTGACCGGCCTGGCCGTGGGCTGCACCCTGCTGCTGTACGACGGCGCGCCGTCCTATCCCAGCATGAACACCATCTTCGACTTCGCCGACGAAACCGGCATGACCCACATGGGCACCTCGGCCAAGTTCATCGATGCGCTGCTGAAGGCCGGCACCGAACCCATGAAGACCCACAAGCTGGACAAGGTGGTGACGATCTTCTCCACCGGTTCGCCGCTGGCGCCGTCGGGCTTCGACTATATCTACGAGAAGGTGAAGCAGGACGTGGCGCTGGTGTCGATGTCGGGCGGCACCGACCTGATCGGCTCATTCGTCGGCGGCAATCCGCTGCAACCAGTCCATCGCGGCGAGATCCAGGGCAAGCTATTGGGCATGGCGGTCGAGGTGTTCGACGACGACGGCAAGTCGCTGCCGCCGGGCGAGAAGGGCGAGCTGGTTTGCACTGTGTCCTTCCCCTCGATGCCGAACGGCTTCTGGAACGACCCGGACGGGAAGAAGTATTTCGAAGCCTATTTCGCCGCCTACCCAAACGTCTGGTGCCACGGCGACTACGTTGAGTTCAGCCCGCATGGCGGCATGGTGGTCTATGGCCGCTCCGACGCGGTGCTTAACCCCGGCGGCGTGCGCATCGGCACCGCCGAAATCTATCGCCAGGTCGAGGGCATGGACGAGGTGGCCGAGGCCCTGGTGATCGGGCAGGACTGGGACAACGACGTGCGCGTGGTGCTGTTCGTGCGCCTGAAGGAGGGCGTGGCGCTGGACGACGGCTTGCGCGACAAGATCAAAAAGCAGGTGCGCGCCAACACCACGCCGCGCCATGTGCCCGCCCGCATCGTGCAGGTGGCCGACATTCCGCGCACCATTTCCGGCAAGATCGTCGAACTCGCGGTGCGCCACGTCGTGCACAACCGCCCGGTAAAGAACAAGGCCGCCCTGGCCAATCCCCAGGCGCTGGACCTGTTCGCGAACATTCCGGAATTGCAGAACTAGGCACGCCCTCGCCCTTCGAGACGCTTCGCTCCTCAGGGTGAGGGCGACTGCTCCGCCACACTCACCTCATGCTGAGGAGCGAAGCGTCTCGAAGCATGGGGTGCTGCGCCAATCTATGGCCCGGCCCGCAGCACCATCAAATTCAGCCCATTTGCCGCGCGCCATACTTTATCGAAGCGCGCCTTGAAGGCGAACCAGTCGAGACCGAGAGCCTGCTGGATCTGTCCGAGGGTGCGGTTGCCGTCGCATAGAGCCGCGATGCGCGCGGCGCCGTCGGGCAGGTCGAGCCGCGCGGCATGGCCGTCGAAATCCACTTTCAGCACCGGCTTGGCGAACAGCCGCGACGTCGCCTCGGCCGAGGATTGCAGCGGCAGCGGCATCATGGCCGGGCTGTCGGGCCGGGCCACGGCGTTCGCCGCATGGGCGGCCGGCACGGCGTAGCAGATGTGCGTCTTCAATCCGCCGCACAGGTTTTCGGCCAGCGCCGCCTGGTCGAGCCACGGCAGCGCCCGGGCGCGGGCCTGCATACTGGCATCGGTCAGGTAGGCGAGCGGGTCGTAACGCAGAGGCGCGATGAACGCGGTCGGCGCGAGGCCGCTTCCGGCCAGCAGGTCGGCAATTTCCGGCACGGTATAGGCGCGGTCGCGGCTGTGCAGCAGCAGGTCGTAAAGCTCGGCGTCGCTTTTGCCCTTGTGGTCGCCGAGGAAGCGGTTGGCGGCAAACCAGTTGGTCGAAGGCAAGGTGGCCAGCAGCTTCTTCGCCTGCGCGATGCGCGCGGCCGCATCGAGATCGCCGCCCAGCGCGCGCAACGCCGCCTGCAGCGGATAGACGCCGGTGCGGCCAAGATCGCCATAGACCATCAGGCCCATGCCGCCGTCATCGGCCAGTTGCGCTTTCAGCGCGGCCAGCCCGGCGGCGGGATCGGCCAGGTGGTGCAGCACGCCGCAGCAGTCGATGTAGTCCCACGGCCCCGGCGCCACATCAGCGGCATCGAGCAGCGAACCCTGCACGAAACGCACATTGTTCAGGCCGCGCGCCTCGGCCCGCGCTTTCGCCACCGCTTGTGCAGCGACGGAAATGTCGAGATGAACCACCTCGGCCGGACAGCCGATATCGGCCAGTTGCTGCGCCAGCATGATGAAGCCGTCGCCGGTGCCGCCGCCAGCGAACAGCGCGCGAAACGGCTTCGTGAAATCGCGCCGCCCGCCAAAGCAGTAATGATTGATCTCGTCGCGGTGGCTGGGCGAGCCTGAAATGAGGCGCTTCTTCTCATCCGCCGCATCACGCGCCGGGTAGGGATAGGCTTCGTACTGTTCGCGAACGACCTCGTCCGCGCTTTTGCTCATGCCGCGTCCATGGTGAGCACCAGCTTGCCCGGATATTTCCGCGTCAGCAGTTCGCGCATGGCATGGGGCGCGTCCTTCAACGGAAAGGTTTTCGAGACGTGCGGGCGCAGCTTGCCCGCCGCGAACAGCCTGGCCATGGCGGCGAAATTGGCGGTCGCGGTTTCCGGTTCGCGGGCGGCGAAGGCGCCGTAGAATACGCCGACGATCTGGCAGCCCTTGAGCAGCGCCAGGTTCGCCGGCAGCGACGGAATCCGGCCCGAGGCGAAGCCGACCACCAGCAGGCGGCCCTCCCAGGCGATGCAGCGCATCGACTGGTCGAACATGTCGCCGCCGACCGCGTCGTAGATCACGTCGGCGCCCTTATCCGCTGTCAACGCCTTCACCTGGTCCTTCAGCGACCCCGTGGTGTAGTTGATGACATGGTCCGCGCCATGTTCCAGCACCACGGCGAACTTCTCGTCGGCGCCAACCGCGCCGATGACCGTGGCGCCCATCGCCTTGCCCAGCTCGACGGCGGCCAGGCCCACGCCACCCGCCGCGCCCAGCACCAGCAATGTCTCGCCAGCCGCAAGATGCGCCCGCTGCACCAGCGCGTGGTACGAGGTGCCATAAACGGCGGCAAAGCCCGCCGCCTGTTCCCAGGTCATCCCGTCGGGAATCGGCTGCGCCGAATTTTCCCCGGCGATCATCTCCTCGGCATAGCCGCCGCTGCCCGTGGCCGAGGTGCCCATGATCTTGTCGCCGATCCTGAAGCGTGTCACCCCGGGGCCGACCGCGATCACCGTGCCCGCCGCCTCGGCGCCGGGCGCGAAGGGAAACGGCGGCTTAATCTGGTACTTGCCCTCGATCAGCAGCGTGTCGGGGAAGTTCATGCCGGCGGCCTTGACCGCGATCTTCACCTGCCCCGGACCGGGCATCGGCGACGGCACGTCCTCGTACACCAGGCTTTCCGGCGGACCCCAGGCCTTGCACATCTGCGCTTTCACGGCGGCGCCCTCCTAAAGCTTCTGGTTGATATCGATGACGATCTTGCCGGTGGATTGCCGGCCGAGCAGCGCCGCCATGGCCTGCGGCACCTCGGTCAGCGGAAAGGTCATCGAGACGTGCGGATGCAGCTTGCCCTGCTCGTACCAGCGGAACATCTGCTCCATGTTGGCGCGGTGGGTTTCTGACTCGCGGGTGGCGAACGGGCCCCAGTGCACGCCGACGATCTCGCAGCCCTTCAACAGCACCAGGTTCGCCGGCGCCTGCGGAATGCGGCCCGAGGCGAAGCCGATGACCAGCAGCCGGCCTTCCCAGGCGATGCAGCGCAGGCTCTGGTCGAACGCATCGCCGCCGACCGCGTCGTAAATCACGTCGGCGCCTTTGTCGCCGGTCAATGCCTTGACCCGGTCCTTGATGCTTTCGGTCGAGTAGTTGATGACGTGGTCGGCGCCGTACTTTTTCACGATGTCGATCTTGGCGTCCGAGCCCACGGTGCCAATAACCGTGGCGCCCATCACCTTGCCCAGTTCAACGGCGTTGAGGCCGACGCCGCCGGCCGCGCCATGCACCAGCAGCACCTCGTCAGCCTTCAGCCGGCCGCGCTGCACCAGTGCGTGATAGGTGGTGCCATAGGTGACGGGAAAGCCCGCCGCCTCGTTCCAGCTCATGGAATCGGGAATGCGGAAGCACATCGCCTCACGCACCACGGCCTGCTCTGCGAAGCCGCCGCCGCCGGACATGCTGGTGGTCGACATCACACGGTCGCCAAGTTTCAGGCGGGTGCACCTGGCGCCGACCTCGGTCACGCGGCCCGCGACTTCGGACCCCGGCGCGAACGGGAACGCCGGTTTCACCTGGTACTTGCCGGCGATCATCAGCGTGTCGGGGAAGTTCAGGCCGGCGGCGGCCACCGCCAGGCGCACCTCGTCGGACCCGAGCGGCGGCGCGGCAATGTCCTCGTAGACCAGCGATTCCGGCGGGCCCCACGCCTTGCAAACCTGCGCCTTCATTTTCTCTCCCTAGTCTCGCACCAGCCCGATTGTTCCAACCGGCAGGCCTGCCCAATTGCTTAGCACCGGGTTCGCAACCGCTTCAATGGCCGCCTCGACCGCAGGCTCCAGCAGGCCCATCCCGCGCAGGATGGCGATGACGGCGGTTTCGGCGGCGCGGGTGGCGCCATCCTGGACCTTGAGCGCGAAGGCCAGCCGGCGTTCGGGCACCACGACGACGAACACGCCTTCGGCCCCGGTCTTGCTGAGGAACCGGCCCCGGCCCGCACCAATCAGCGCGGTGTCGAAACGGCCGGCGCCGCCGACCATCAGCGGCTCGGCAACGATGGCGGCGGCCAGGGCACGGCACGCGGCGGCGCGCGGCCCCGGCAGCGCATCCGGCGCGCCAAAGCGCGCCATGCCCCGCGCCAGCCGTTCCAGCGGCAAGGCCAGCGCCGGGGCGGAACAGCCGTCTATGCCAATGATGAAGTCGGCTTCGTTCATGCCGCACATCTCGGCCACGCCCCGGGTGATGCGCCGCTGCACCGGATGGTCGGGCGCTACGTAATCCGCCACGGGCTCATGCAGGTGCCGCGCCGTGGCCAGCATGCCGGCATGTTCGCCCGAGCAATTGTTGTGCAGCCGGTTCGGTGTCTGGCTGGCCACGGCCAGGTCGCGCGCCGCTTCGGCGTTGTACGGCCAGTGCGGGCCGCAGACGAGATCGCCGGGCCCCAAACCCAGCCGCTGAAGCCACGGGCCAACCACGTTCACATGCGCCGCCTCCCCGCTGTGCGAGGCGCAGGCCACGGCCAGTTCGGCGTTGCTGGCGCCGCACGCCGCCGCCGCGCCGCTTTCGACCAACGGCAGGCTTTGCAGCGCCTTCATCGCCGAGCGCGGAAACACCGGCCGCCCCACATCGCCCCAGGCCGCCAGGGTTTGGCCATCGACATCGACCACGGCGCAGGCGACGAGATGCTCGCTCTCGGCCATACCGCCGCGCGTCACGCGGATACGCAAGGGCGGGCCAGGCGGCGGCAGGTCCGGAAAGGCGCTTTGGGTGTTTGTCACGGCCCACGGCTTGGGTTAATGAGGCGGCGTCTTTGTACCAGAGGATGACGTATTGCGCGGCTATTTCGGCATCGGGGTGGAGCGGATCAGCAAGCCGATGAACGCTGGCGCGCTGTTTCGCACCGCGCACGCCTTCGGCGCCAGCTTCGTGTTCACCATCGACGCCCACTACTCCGTGCAAGAGGGCCGCTCCGACACCAGCGAGACGCCGGAGCAATTGCCCTGGTACGCCTACGACAATGTCGCCGAGCTGGCGGTGCCCGAGGGCTGCAGGCTGGTCGGCATCGAGCTGACCGACGACGCAGTGGACCTGCCGCTGTTCCGCCATCCCCTGCAGGCGGTTTATGTGCTGGGGCCGGAGGCCGGCTCGCTGTCGCCGGAACTGGTGGCGCGCTGCGACCATGTGGTGAAGATACCCACCAAGTTCTGCATCAATGTCGGCCTGGCCGGCGCCATCGTCATGTACGACCGGCACGTCACCCTCGGCCGCTGGGGCCAGCGCCCGGTGAGCTCGACCGGCAAGCCCATACCACCGCCGCCGCATTTCGGCGGCAGCCGCCGGTGAATTCAAAGGGCCGCGCCCCCAGCATCGTCCTGCTGGCCGCCGTCACGGCGATAGCGCCGGTGACCTTCACGATCTTTCCGCCCTCCATCGTCACCGTCGCCGCCGATCTGGGCGTCAGCATCGCCACGGTGCAGACCACCCTGGCGGTCTACCTGTTCGCGCTGGCGGTGGCGCAGCCGCTGTATGGCCCGGTGTCGGACCGGCTGGGCCGGCGCGGCCCATTGCTGGTCGGCCTTGCTCTCTACGTGATCGGCAGCGCGATCTGCGGCTTCTCGACCTCGTCGGGGATCATGATGGTGGGCCGGCTGTTCCAGGCCATCGGCGTCTGCTCGGGCGTGGTGATCGGCCGGGCCATCGTGCGCGACTGGTTCGGCGAACGCGCGCCCAGCGTCATGGCGCTGGTTGCCGCGGTCATGGCGGTGGCGCCGTCGCTGGGCGCCATGCTGGGCGGCGTGCTGAACGACTGGCTGGGCTGGCGCTTCGTTTTCGCGCTGCTCGGTTTCTACGGGCTTTGCCTCGTGCTCGGCACCTGGCTGCGCATGCCCGAGACCCTGCCGCCGGCGGCGGCGGGCATGCGGCTGTCGGTCTGGCGGGCCTGGGGCCGGTTGCTGCGCCATCCGGTGTTTCTGGGCCAGGCCCTGTGCGGCGCGTTGCTGTTCGCCGGCTTCTACGGCTTCCTGGCCGAAGGGCCCTACGCCCTGAACAACCTGTTCGGGCAGAGCCCCAGCCAGGTCGGCCTGTGGTTTGGCCTGCTGCCGGCCAGCTTCATGACCGGCGCCTTTCTCTCGACCCGCCTCACCCGCCGCTTTCCCGCCACCAGCGTGATCCAGGGCGGTAACATCATGGGCGTGGCCGGCGTGCTGCTGATGCCGGCGGCCGCGCTGACCGGCGTCCTCGACGTGTACGTCACCATGCTGGTCGTGGTGCTGGTCTCGATCGCACAGGGGCTCTCGCTGCCGCCCAGCACGGCGGTCGCCATCGGTGTCGAACCGGCCCTTGCCGGCACCGCCTCCGGCCTGATCGGCTGCATCCACATGGGGTTCAGCGGCCTGGCCACCGTGCTGGTCGGCCTGCTGCACAACGGCACCCACTGGCCCATGGTGCTGGTGCTGCTGGTCCCCACCTTGCTGGCCCCGCTGGCGGCGTGGTGGGCGGGAAAACGAACCAACTAGCCCCGCCGGGCTGGAAAAAGCCACGTTTCGGCTTTATGTTCCGCGCCATGCGATCCGCCCTGCCCGCCCTGTTGGCCGCCTTGGCCGTGCTGTCGCCATTTGCTCCCGCAATGGCGCAGGGCAGGCCGCCGGCCACCGCGCCGGCAGCCTCGAAGCCGGCCGCCAAGTCCGAACCGCAAAAGCTGGGCAGCTTCACCGGCTGGGACGCCTTCACCTATGCCGAGGGCCGCAACAAGATTTGCTACGTGATCGGCCGGCCGAAGACGAGCGAGCCGAAGGGCGCCAAGCGCGACGAAATCTATCTCACCGTCACGCACCGCACCGCCGACAAGGTGAAGGGCGAGTTCGGCGTCTATTTCGGCTATCCCCTGAAGGACAAGTCGAACGTCGAGGCCGCCATCGGCAACGCCAAGTTCAGCCTGTTCAGCCACGAGGACAGCGCCTATGCGATGGACGCCAAGACCGAGCAGGCGCTGACCACGGCCATGGGCGCCGGGCAAAGCCTGTTGGTGCGCGGCACTTCTGCGCGCAACACCGCCACGACGGACACTTATGCCCTGCCGGGCTTCGCCGCCGCGCTGAAGGCGATCGACGCGGCCTGCAAATGACCATCACCGCCGATGTGAACGTGGCGCCGCGCAAGACCGTGGCGATGGCCGATGGCCGCGTCGATCTGGTCGGCCTGACGCGCGAGGAAATCCGCGCCGCGCTCATTGCGGCCGGCGAG
>Ga0163144_10021258_pt1 | contig 12904 bp, 9 predicted proteins | sample OliLak19BULKMAT1_FD_123175 | JGI IMG/M metagenome (GOLD analysis project Ga0163144, IMG submission 123175) | Freshwater microbial mat bacterial communities from Lake Vanda, McMurdo Dry Valleys, Antarctica - Oligotrophic Lake LV.19.BULKMAT1 | ecosystem: Environmental > Aquatic > Freshwater > Lake...
AAGAAGGCGCTTGAGAAAGGCGCCGATGGCCTGATCGCGGTCTGCACCGGCGCCGGCGGGCATGCCGGGGTGCTCTCGCCCTTCGCCCTGATCCAGGAAATCCGCGAATTCTTCGACGGCCCGCTCGCGCTCTCCGGCTCCATCGCCAATGGCGGCGCCGTTGCCGCCTCCCTCGCGATGGGCGCAGACCTCGCCTATATCGGCTCTGCCTTCATCTCCTGCGACGAAGCCAATGCGCCGGACGGCTACAAGGACGCCATCGCCGCCTACGGCGCCGAAGACATCGTCTACACGAACCTCTTCACGGGCGTGCACGGTAACTACCTGAAGCCCTCGATCATCGCCGCCGGTCTCGACCCGGACAACCTTCCCCAAAGCGACCCGTCCAAGATGAACTTCGGCTCGGGCGGCAATACCGAAGCGAAAGCCTGGAAAGACATCTGGGGCTGCGGGCAGGGCATCGGCGCGGTCAAGGAACGCGTGCCGGTGAAAGTCTTCGTTGACCAGCTCGTCCGCGAATACGACGACGCCCGCGCGTCTTTGGCCAAAGGCCTCGGCTTCGTCCGCAAGCAAACGGTCACCGCTTAACGCGGCCCGCCTACGAACTAGCTTAAACTGTTGCGCAAGTATCGCCTTGCGCAACAGTTTTGAGCGTTTTCTGGCCTCCGCATAAAAAATTCCGGGTTCCGGTGTCAGAAAAAATCCCTTGCAAACAGCGTTCTAGCTCCATATCCGCTACGCACTCTGCCGTAAATCCAAAAGATTCCACAGCTTCCCAATCCGGCTGGGTCTGCACCGGCAGCATACTCACGGAATGCTGATTGCTTCGTACACGGATTTTTCGATGGCCGGCCGGCGCTGGCCCCACTTCAGCCCGGTGGAGCTTGCCTGCAAGTGTCCGGTGCGCGGCTGCCGGGGCGAGTTCTGGCATGACCCGGCGTTCCCCGATGGTCTCGAAGCGCTGCGGGCGGGGGCCGGCAAACCTCTGAAGATCAATTCCGGCCATCGCTGCAGCGTGCGCAACCTTCTGACCGGCGGCGTCCCGGATTCGCGCCATCGCCGCATCGCGGTGGACATCTCGCTTCGCCGCCACGACCGGCATGCCGTGCTGGCAGCGGCGCAGGACTGCAGCTTCACCGGCATTGGCCGTGCACGGACATTCCTTCATCTGGACCGGCGCAAAAAGCCAGCCCTGTGGACCTACCCGGGAGTGGAAGCCTCATGGCAGATATAATCGGATTGGCAGCGAGCGCCGCGGGCGGCGGCGTGTTCGGCCTGATTGGCACGGTGATCGGGCGGATCGCCGGCCTCTTCGAGCGGCGGCAGGAAAACGCGCAGGAACAGGCGCGCTGGAAACACGAAGCCGCGCTCATGGAACTTCAGATGAAGGCGAGGGCATCCGAACTCGCGGGGCAGGAAAGCCTCGCGCAAACGGCGGGAGCCTGGCAGGGGCTCGCGTCATCGATGGCGGCGGAAGCTTCCATCGGCGACAGTTACAGATGGGTCAATGCAGTCCGGGCGCTGACGCGTCCGCTGCTTACGCTGCTCCTGTGGCTGATCACGTCACTGGTCTGGTTTGGCGCGGCGGCGGAGGCGCGCACCAGCATCTTGGAGACGGCCACCTTTGCGGCCACGGCGGCCACGCTCTGGTGGTTCGGCGACCGGGGAAACCGGAGCGAGGTCCGTTGAGCCTTTCCTGAGGCGTGATAGGCTTTCCTCCGTTTCAGGGGGAAAGCCATGAGAGCTTCGGCAAGGAATGATCTCGCCCAACGGGACACGCGCGCCATTACGGCAGAGGCGCGCCCGGCTGATTCGAACCGGATTCCGGCGTGCGATCTTCTGATCGTGCGCGCGAAGGTGCTGGAAACAGCGCGTTGGCCGGTTTAAGGCCAGTCAGCAATCCAGAGAGCAAGCATGGCCGATTTCATTCTCGTCATCGATGAAGGCACGACCTCGACGCGGGCCATCGTGTATGATCGCCACTTCGTCGAAGTGGCGCTCGCGCAGGAGGAAGTCACGTTGCAATACCCCGCCGATGGCTGGGTGGAGCAGAGCGGCGAGGAGATCTGGTCGCGCACGCTGTCGGTCTGCCGCACGGTCATCGCCAAGGCGGGCGGCGCAGACCGCATCGCCGCCATCGGCATCACCAACCAGCGCGAGACGACACTCGTCTGGGAACGGACGACCGGCAACCCCATTGCCCCCGCCATCATCTGGCAGGACCGGCGCACCGCCGCCGCCTGCGACGCGCTGAAGGCGAACGGCCACGAGACTGCTGTGCAGGTAGAGACCGGCCTGCTGCTCGATCCCTATTTCTCCGGCACCAAGATCGGCTGGATACTTGACAACGTCAAAGGCGCCCGCGCCCGCGCCGAAGGCGGCGAGCTTGCCTTCGGCACTGTGGATGCCTTCCTCCTCTGGCGCCTCACCGGCGGCCAGGTGCACGCCACCGATGTTACGAATGCGTCGCGCACGCTGCTCTACCGCCTCGGCCTGGCAGGCGAGGGTGGCTGGAGCGCGGCGATGCGCGACACCTTGCAGGTACCCGCCTCGTTGCTGCCGGACGTGAAACCGAGCGCCGCCGACTATGGCGCCACCGACCCCGCGCTGTTCGGCCGCGCGATCCCGATCTGCTCCGTCCTCGGAGATCAGCAATCGGCCCTCGTGGGGCAGGGCTGCCTCAAGCCGGGTCAGGCAAAGGTCACTTTCGGCACCGGCGCCTTCCTCGTGGCGAACACCGGTGAGGTGCGCCCGCAATCGAAGAACCGCCTGCTTGGCACCATCGGCTACGCGCTGCCCGGCGCAGCGGCCATGGCGCTGGAAGGCTCGATCTTCAATGCGGGCACCGTCATCAAATGGCTGCGCGATGACCTCAAACTCATTCAGAGTGCGGAGGATAGCGCGGCCGCCGCCGCCAGCCTGCCGGACAATGGCGGCGTCTACATGGTGCCCGCCTTCACCGGCCTCGGCGCGCCGCACTGGAACGCTGAAGCGCGCGGCCTGATCGCTGGCCTCACGCGCGCCGCCACCAGCGCGCACCTCGTCCGCGCCGGCCTCGAATCCGTCGCCTATCAGACGCACGACCTGCTCGCCGCCTTCGCGGGCGACGGCGCGCCCATCGCCGAGCTGCGTGTCGATGGCGGCATGGTCGCGAATGACTGGCTGATGCAGTTCCTTGCGGATGTCTGCGCGCTGCCCGTGCTGCGTCCGGACTACCGCGAGATGACCGCCCTCGGCGCCGCCGCCGCCGCCGCGATGCAGCTCGGATGGATCACGGCGGCAGACTGGGCCGCCCGCGCAGTGCCCGGCAGACGCTTCGAGCCCGGGATGAAACCGGATGCAAGGGCAAGCCTCCTCAAGGGATGGGACACCGCGCTCGGCCGGGCGCTCGCCTGATGGCGCCGGAAGCGGGCGCTGCCCACCGGCCCGTCCGCAGCCTGACGACCCGCTATGTCATCATCGTCATTCTCGGCATGGTCATCGGCGCGGGCATCTTCAAATCGCCGGCGCTTGTGGCCGCCAATGCAGGCTCCGAGCAGATGGTCTATCTGCTCTGGATCATCGGCGGTTTCATCTCGTTGATGGGCGCGCTCTGCTATTCCGAACTCGCCGCCGCCTTCGCCCACCCGGGTGGGGACTATCATTTTCTCGAGCGTGCCTGGGGCAGGCGTTTCGCCTTCCTGTTCGCCTGGGCGCGCTTCGCCGTGATCAACACCGGCGCCATCGCGCTGCTCGGATTTGTGATCGGCGACTATCTCAACCGCGTCATCGATCTCGGCCCCCACGGCCCTGCCATCTACGCCTTCGCGAGCGTGTTCCTGCTGACGGCGATCAAGCTTCTGCCTGCGGGCGAGGCCAGCGACACCGCGCTGGTGATCGTCCTGGTCGCCGGTCTCGTCACGCTCGCCGCGGCGGCCGCCAAGCTCGTGCTCGATGGCACGCCGCCGCTTGATGCCGGCACGGCCAGCGCGCCTGGTCTGGGCGGTATCGGCTACGGCCTCGTCTTCGTCCTGCTCGCCTATGGCGGCTGGACCGAAGCAGCGACCCTCTCGGCTGAAGTTAAGGACGGCCAGCGCGGCATGCTCCGGGCGCTGATCATCTCGATCACCCTCATCACGGCGCTGTACCTGCTCACCGCCTGGGCCATGCTGCGCGGGCTTGGCCTCGCCGGGCTTGCAAATTCCGAGGCCCCGGCGGCCGACCTGATGAGCCGTGCCTTCGGGCCGGGGGCCGGCGTCGTGCTCGCACTCGCGGTCGTGGCGGCGGCCGTCACATCGGTGAATGCGACGATTATCGCCGGCGCCCGCACGACCTATGCCGCGTCGGCCAATATTCCGGCACTGAACTGGATCGGCCGCTGGAATTTTCGCACCCGCAGTCCGCGCAACGCCGTTCTGGCGCAGGGCGCCGTCTCGCTGTTGCTCGTCGGGCTTGGCGCCGCCTATGACGGTTTCGCCACGCTCGTCGACTATACCGCCCCGGTGTACTGGATATTCCTCATCGCCAGCGGTCTCGCCGTCTTCCGTCTGCGCGCACTGGAACCAGACGTTCCGAGACCCTTCCGCGTACCCCTCTATCCTTTGGTGCCTGCGCTGTTCGTGGTCACGAGTTCCGCCATGCTGGTCTCTGCCGTGCTCTATGTGCAAGGCGGCGCACTGTTTGGATTGGGTATTCTCGCAACCTGCGCCGCGATTGCCTTGATTGCGGGGCGATCAGCGTAGAGCCCGGCTCCGAAGTCCGCGTACCGTCCGGCGCCTGCACAAAAAGAAAGGGGCCCTTTCAGGCCCCTTCCAGAAAAAAGCGGACGCTTGCGCGTTACATGCCGCAGGTTGTCGTCAGGAAGCGCTCGACGTTCTGCAGCACTTCGGCGGTCTGTTCCGGGCGCCATTTGTTGTACTGATGACCCATCTGATCAAACACGATGAACTCGCTCGAAGGCATCTTGTTCTTCACCGCATTGTAGAAGTCGCGGCTATGGAAGATCGGCACACGGACATCATAGTCACCGTGGTACAGCATGATCGGAATATCGATCTTGTCGGTATTCTGCATGGGATCCATGCCGGTCACGGTGTTGCCCTGAACGATGCGCTGGATGCGGTTGTCGCCCCATTCGTTGGACAGCTTGCCAAGGTTGGCAACGCCGGCTCCGGCGATTGCGCACCGGAAGGGCCCGTCCGGACGGACCGATGCCGCAATGGCGGCGAAGCCGCCGTACGAGTAGCCGTGAATGGCGATTTTGTCGGCGTCCACGTAGCCTTGCTGAACCAGCCAGGCTGCGCCGTCGTCCTTGTCGTCCTGCATCTTCTGGCCCCACTCGCCGTCACCTGCCAGCCAGAGCTTCCGGCCCCAGCCTGCGCTGCCGCGGTACTGAGGCTGCATCACGATGTAACCGCGGCTGGCAAAATACTGCATCCAGCCGGATATATCGAAGTCTGCAAAGTCGCGCGCCCAGGGGCCGCCATGCGGGACCAGAATGGCGCCCTTGGCTTTCTGGCCCTCTTCATAGCCCGCCGGGAAGGTAATGATCGCCGGGATCTGGAGACCATCTCTCGCCGGGTAATAAGCGAACTCGACCTTTCCGAGCGAGGCCGGATCGATCCAGGGACGTTCAGATCCGATCACGGCAACCTTGGACTTGTCGATCAGAAGATAGTGGGCAGGCGGCATGTCGCCGGCGCTGACATTGAAAAGGATGCGATTGCGGTCGTCGGTATAGTCGACGAGATCAACGTTTTTGCCGGGAAAGGCATTATCCAGGCCGTCCTGGATCGATTTCATCTCCGCATCGATCCAGTAAACTTCGTTGACCGGGCCCGAATACGTGAACCCGAGGACTTCGCCGAAATCTTTCTTCCGCTGAGAGAAGGTCACGCCGACGATATCGAATTCCGGGTGCGCAAACACGGGATCGGGGCTGAACGTGTCTGTCGCGGCGTCATAAAGATAGACAGCAACCTTGTCGCTGAACTTGTCGGTCGCGAAGAAGTACTTGCCGGTGCCATTCTGTTGGCCCAGCAGTTCCAGAGTGTAGCGGTTGGAAATTTCGGTGGTCAGCGCGTCTTCACGTTTGAAATTGCTCGTCCCCGGCTCGGGGAGGCTGATGTACTGCTTCCACGCGCCGCCGACATATTCCAGCTCCGTGCGGGCAACGGGCATGCCGGTCCGCTCGCTGATCTGGAATTGCTGTGTATCGCTGGCCTTGTAGAGATACTTTTCGCGGCCTGTCTTCAGGTCATGTTCGAAATAGCTGGTGCCGTTTCGTGTCGATGCCCGCGAGATGACGATCTTGGTTTCGTCCAGTGGCAGCAGCGATTCGATGGAGGTCTGACCCGTCAGCTCGAAACACCGCATCTGATCCTTGTTGGCCCCGACTTCGGCGCGGCCATCCGGAAGATCATCGATCTTCTTGATCTTCTCGTTACCCATGTAGACCTTTTGCAGGTGCGTCTTCGTCGACCCGGTGACCTTACCCTCGCCGCAGCCCATCAGGGCGCCGATATAGGGCTGCACAGTGAACCAGAGCGATTTGCGCTCTTTCAGTGCGAACGCCGCGTAGAAGCTGGTCTTATCACTTGATGGCGTGATGTTCGACGGGAGGAGCGGCTTGGTGGTGTCGATCGGGCCAGACAGGTCCCAATAAGCGGCCGCGCGAGCTTTTCCGTCCTTGGAAGGGTCGGCCACAATGCCGACAAGCATGTCGCCTTCCAAAGACATGGAAACGCTAGAAACACTCGGAATCTTGGCAAAATCTTCCGGGGTGACCGGGGCGGCTTGCGCCTGAAGGGGGATTGCCAGCAGCGCCAGCGCGCTTGTGGCAAGAATGCGTATGAACATGGCCGACTCCCAAAGTTTACGTCGCCGTTATATTTCGGCGCAAGCTCTGGAGGTCAAGACTGACCGCACACACGAACGCGTGCAACAAACTGCCAGCTTTCTTGTCAGCGTTCGGTGAATTGTGGCTCAAACAACACACAACTGCGGTGAAACTGTCCACAGTGTGAATTTTGCGTCACTAATTCTTGCAAGCTCTGAATGTGGCAGCCAAAGCTCCTTTCCAAGTTCCGCAAAAAGTCGGGAGTCAGTCCGGAATCAGAACCGGTTTCGGACAATCGTTCACAAGATCAAATTTATGTGAGGGGCAGTACCACTATGAAGATCAGACAATTCCGGCGGGCAGTGTTCGGAAGCGCAGCTATCGGCGCGCTTCTGTTTGCAGGTCCCGGCTATGCTCAAGAAGGCGAAACACCTGACACGACGACCGACGATGCCGTCGAATCGGTGACGGCACCTGAAGCCGTTGACGAAGCCCGTCAGGAAAAGATCGTTGTTACCGGCTCGCTCATCGCACGCGACGAGTTCGCTTCGGCCTCCCCGATCCAGGTGATCACGGCCGAAACCGCCACACTCGAAGGTCTCGTCGATACAGCTTCGCTGCTGCAGGGCTCGTCGCTCGCATCGGGCGCGACCCAGCTCAACAACACCTTCCAGAACTTCGTCACCAACGGCGGTATCGGCGCTCAGACGATCGACCTTCGCGGTTGCGGTGATACCCGCACGCTGGTTCTCATCGATGGTAAGCGTCCGGGTGCTTCGGGTACGCGCGGTTCCATTGCGGCGCTCGACCTCAACGTCGTTCCGCAGTCGATCATCCAGCGCATCGAAATCCTGAAAGACGGCGCTTCGACCATCTACGGTTCGGACGCAGTCTGCGGCGTGGTCAACATCATCACACGCGACTCGGTCGATAAATTCGAACTGAACGGTTTCATCTCGCAGCCGCAGGAAGAAGGCGGCGAGCAGTACAGCCTTAGCGCTGCCTACGGGTTCAATCTCGGCGACGTTGCAAACTTCACGCTGTCGGCCGAATATCGTCTTGACGCTGAACTCGACACCAGCCAGCGAGATTACCTCTCGTGCCAGACCGACTATGTGACTGACCCGAATACCGGCGTCCGTATTGATCGCCGTAACCGCTCTGCAACCTCGCCGGACCCGAATAGCCCGCTGACAACTTGTAGCAACCTTTACCACAACACCGTAATCGACTTGTTTTCTGGTCAGCGGCTTGTGCCTTCGCCGACCGGTTCGACTGGACCGACGGCATTTGGCGGCGTCATCCCTGGTTACCGGCCGCGGAACAATACTCCTTTGGGGCCCGACGGCTTCCGCTTCTTCGAAGACATCCTCGACGCACCGTTCTTGGACAACCGGGACTTCTTCCCGAAGAACGAGAACATCGCGCTGTTTGCGACCGCTGACGTTGAGCTCGGCGGCGTAGCATGGGACTCGGAAGTCCTCTACAGCAAACGCAAGACCGACGTTGAAGGCTGGCGTCAGTTCTTCCCGGTTGTGGGTTCCGCCAATAACCCGGCCGGAAACGACCCATACTATGGCTATGTCGGCGACCCGACCTATTCCAACGATCTTGAATCGCTCGTCCAGCCAGTGTTGCCGTTCCCCACCAGCGACAGCATCGAGATCGACTATTACTACGCCAGTTCCTCGCTTTCGGGTGGCTTCGGCGCAGGTATGCTCGATGACTGGTCGTGGAAACTCGACGGTAGCTACTCGCGCGGTGAAGGCAGCTATGGCGGAAACGAAATTCGCGCCTCCCTTTCCGGCGACTGGGGTCTCAACATTCCCACCCCGGCTACGGTTAACCTGCTTGACCCGGACTTCCTGAGCGGCGCCCGCGTTAATGATCTCGTTGCTGCCGTTGGCGGTTACCAGACCGGTAATACGGTATATGAGCAGACGACTTTCACCGGTGTTGTGGCTGGTGAGCTGTTCGAATTGCCGGCTGGCCCGCTGAGCATCGGTCTCGGTGCAGAGTACCGCGAGTTCTCTATCGATGATCAACCCGGCGAGCTCACGCAGAGTGGCGATATCTGGGGATCCTCGACGGCTGGTCCGACGGTCGGCACCAACGCCGTGCAGGAACTGTTCGCTGAAATCAGCGTCCCGCTCCTTAAAGGCGCGCCGTTCGCTGAAGATGTCGAACTGTCGGCTTCGGTCCGCGGCTTCGAGTATGACATCGGCGGATCGGACACGATCTACAAGGCCGGCATCAACTGGCAGGTTAACCCGGTCGTAAGGGTCCGCTCCAGCTTCGGTACTTCCTTCCGTGCACCGGCACTTTTCGAACTCTTCCTCGAAGACCAGACCGGTTTTGTTAGCCAGCTGTCGATCGATCCTTGCATCGACTGGGGTAACAGCTCGAACGCCAACATCCAGGCGAACTGCGCCGCTGCAGGCGTTCCGTCAAACTTTGCAGGGGGCTCGTCTTCGGCGCTCGTTATCACGTCGGGCGGCGGCGAGCTTCTCGCTCCGGAAACAGGTGAGACATTCACGGCCGGCCTTATTTTCACGCCGACCTTTGCAGACCTGAACATCGCTCTCGATTACTATGAAGTCGAAATCAGCGACCAGATCACCAGCCTCAGCGCCGGTCAGATCGTTGGTGGCTGCTACGCGACCAATGTGTTCCCGAATGATTTCTGCAACCTGTTCGAACGTGCTCCCGGTACGGCTCCCATCGGTGCTTTCTCGCTAGATAACATTCTGGCCCCGACGCTGAACGTCGACTCGCAAAGTCAGCGTGGTCTCGACCTTGAAGTCCGCTACGAGAACGATCTCAGCATCGGTACGCTGATCATCGACACGAGCGTCAACTTCTCGTTCGAGCGCTACATCAACGTGTTTGGTTCTGACTTCGTTTCCGGCGTTTCGGACAACGATTTCAATGGTGCCATCGGCTTCGCGAAAGTGGTGGGTGACACGTCGATTCGTCTGGACCGCGGTGACTGGACCTATAACTGGTTCATGAACTTCGTGGGCGGCCAGGACGACAACCGGTACTTCACTGCAGACTTGAATGCCCCCCAGCCCTATTTTGGCCGCCAGGGTCTGTTCAAGGCCCAGACGGAAGCCACCTGGTTCCACGGCGCTTCGATCCGCTGGCAGGGTGACTCGCTGACGGTCGCGTTCGGCATCAACAACATCTTCGGCGATGAACCGCCGGCAGTGTCGCCGACCTATGTGACAACCAGCGCGGGCAATGTTCCGGCGAATGCCACCAGCTACGACCTTCGCGGCCGCCGCGCCTTCTTTAGCGTCTCGAAGGAATTCTGATAGCGCTAAAACCCTTGAAATGAAGGAGGGCGGACTTTCGGGTCCGCCCTTTTTTCGTGCCCGGTTAGCCCGTCACGCGGCAAGCGAACGCAAGTCGCGCAGAGACGGCCTCAGACGCGTTCGCTGAGCTTGGAAGGAGAGGATTGGTTTTTCTAAGTGCGAGGCCCTGCGCCTACGCTCGGGCATCGGCCGTCTGAATTTGATCCCCCGGACCAAATTCTTCCGCTATGCAGAACCGGCGTCCGATGGTGCCACCTGACAGAATTGAACTGTCGACCTCGTCATTACCAATGACGCGCTCTACCCCTGAGCTAAGGCGGCATTGCCGGTTTCGTTTCGGGGCTTTAGCCTAAGCGATATCGGATGAAAAGAGAGTTTAGGCGCCCATCATGACCTACAAGCCACCCCGTTCCTCAAACGAAGACCGTTCCGCCCGCCAGGCCGAGGCCCTGCGGGCCAATCTGAAACGCCGGAAGGCCGCTGCCCGCAAGGATCCGGCGCCGGCCGATGCGCCCAAAAAGGCGGAAAAACCCTAAGCCCTGCGGAAGATCGGCAGGCGTCAGGCCGGCTGCAGGCGAAGGCCTGAAAGCCGTGCAGGGCTACCCGCGCCGCCGCTCACCGTCTGCCGCCGCCCAGCAATTCTCTGATTCCGCGCACATTCCGGTCCTGACAAAGCCGCGAAGCACAGTATATCTCGCGCCCATGGACAGACTTCACATCACAGGCGGTACGCCGCTCAACGGCCACATCCACGTCTCCGGCGCCAAGAACTCGGCGCTGAAGCTGATGGTCACCTGCCTGCTGACCGATCAGCCGGTGGAACTCACCAACATGCCGAATCTGGCGGATACGCGCTTCCTCGCGCAGCTGCTCGAGACGCTCGGCGTGGAGGTCTACTGGCCCAAGGGCTCGTCGACCTGCCATCTGAACGCGGCGGAGCTGAAATCCACCATCGCGCCCTATGAACAGGTCCGGAAGATGCGGGCGAGCTTCAACGTGCTCGGGCCCCTGGTCGCGCGTTCGGGACATGCCACCGTCTCGCTGCCAGGCGGCTGCGCCATCGGCGCCCGCCCGGTGGACCTGCACCTGCAGGCGCTGGAAGCGATGGGCGCGGACCTGCGAGTCGAAGGCGGCTACGTGAAGGCCGCCGCCATCCACGGCCTGAAAGGCGCGCACATCAACTTCTCCACAGTGTCCGTCGGCGCCACGGAACACGCGATGCTGACGGCGACACTGGCCAAGGGCGAGACGATCCTCGAGAACGCCGCGCGCGAGCCGGAGATCGAAGACCTCGCCAACTGCCTCAACGCCATGGGCGCCAATATCACCGGCGCGGGCACGCCGATCATCCGCATCAAGGGCGTCGAATCCCTCAAGGGCACGACATACCCCGTGATGCCGGACCGGATTGAGGCGGGCACCTATGCGATGGCCGCCGCCGCAGCCGGCGGAGACGTGACGCTGGACGGCTGTCCCGTGGCCGCGCTCGGCGCCATGATCGCCAAGCTGCGCGAAGCGGGCGTGACGGTCGACGCGGACGAGGCCGCCTCGACCCTGCGCATCCGCCGCAACGGCTCGGCGCTTAAAGCAGTCAGCCTCTCGACCCAGCCGCACCCCGGCTTCCCGACCGACCTGCAGGCCCAGTTCATGGCGCTGATGTGCACGGCACAGGGCACCAGCATCATCCGCGAGAACATTTTCGAGAACCGTTTCATGCACGCCCCGGAACTCTCCCGCCTTGGCGCGGACATCACGGTGCGCGGGCAGGAGGCCGTGGTGAAGGGTGTTGACCACCTGACGGCGGCGCCGGTGATGGCGACCGACCTGCGCGCCTCTGTCTCGCTCGTCATCGCAGGCCTCGCGGCGCAGGGTGAAACGGTCGTCAACCGGATCTATCACCTCGACAGGGGCTTCGAGCGTCTCGAAGCGAAACTCGGGGCTTGCGGCGCGAAGATCGAACGCCGATCTGGCGAAGACGAGTAATCAAGGGCGGGGCTGATGACCGAACCGAAACCGCTGCGCCTTCTCGCCGAGGAGGCTGAAGACCTGAAGATCATCGCGGCGGCCGTCCAGGACGCAGTGGTGAAGGCAGGCAACCTGAAATACGAGAAGCGGGGTCGCCGCTTCGCCATCGAGCTGAACCGCTACCGCTGGGAAACTGCGCCAACCCGCAAGCGCCAACCCGGTGAGCGCGTGCGGTCATTGCTCGCCTTCGACGGCGTGATGGATGTCAAGACACGCGGCATCACCAAGGCCGATCCCGAACTGATCCTGTCGCTGCTGAGCGCCGAGTTCAGCCCCGACGCCGAACCGCCGGGCGGCAAGGTGACGCTGCTGTTCGCCGGCGACGGCGAGATCGTCCTCACGGTCGAAGCCCTCGACACCGCACTGCTCGACAGCGACTATGTTTGGCCAACGCGCCATGTGCCGAGCCATGAGCGGCGGAAGCGGTAGCGCGGGCGCAGATTGCCCGAATCCGCCACCTTGCCAGCCTGTCAGCCCCGGTCCATGTAGCGAGGCTGCAACTATGCCCCGGAAATGCCCGCCCCATGGCCCGCCACTTTGACGCCACCAAGCCTCAGTTCGATGAGGCCCTGACGCGCTTCCTTGCCGAAGATCGCGGGCAGGGGGATGATGTGTTCGATATGGTCAAGGACATCCTGGCCGACGTGAAAAAGCGCGGCGGGGCAGCGGTGGCCGACTATACCGCCAAGTATGACGGCCTGCAGATCGACCCCTCGACCCTCGAATCCGACAATGTGAACCTGCA
>Ga0163144_10021260_pt1 | contig 12903 bp, 14 predicted proteins | sample OliLak19BULKMAT1_FD_123175 | JGI IMG/M metagenome (GOLD analysis project Ga0163144, IMG submission 123175) | Freshwater microbial mat bacterial communities from Lake Vanda, McMurdo Dry Valleys, Antarctica - Oligotrophic Lake LV.19.BULKMAT1 | ecosystem: Environmental > Aquatic > Freshwater >...
ATGCCGATGGGCAATTCGGCGGGCGATTATCTCAGCTCAGATCGATCGGAAGCAGAGGACACCTATTCCACCGCGTTGGTCGCGCTGGATGTCAACACCGGTAAGCCAGCCTGGCACTTTCGCGCGGTCAGCATTGACGTATGGGATTACGACCTGGGTTCGCAGGCTACCCTCGTCGACTTCCCGATGCGCAACGGCGCTGGTTCCATCCCGGCGCTGATTCTGTCGACCAAGCAGGGCGATATTTATGTGCTCGATCGGCGCACGGGTGAGCCGATAACCGAGGTCATTGCCCGTTCGGTTCCGGGGGGAGGCGTAGAGCCTGATGAACGAAGCTCAACACAGCCTTTCTCTGCCTATCATACTTTGGCCAAAGCGCCGCTTCGCGAAAGAGACATGTGGGGAATGTCTCAAATCGATCAGATGATTTGCCGCATTCAATATCGACGCGCTGCCTATGACGGCATATATACAGCACCCACGAGTGATCGGCGCTGGATACAGTACCCGGGTTATAACGGTGGGTCGGACTGGGGCGGCATTGCTGTGGATACGACGCGTGGCATTGTCGTTGCCAACTATAACGACATGCCGAACTACAACCGACTAGTACCGCGCAAGCTCGCAGATGAAAGAATCAAGGGACAAAAGGGCGATTCTTCGCACGTGTCGCTTGCAGCGCAAGCGGGCGCACCCTATGCCGTTGACGTGAACGCCGGCTGGCGTATGCCGATAACGGGTCTTTTGTGCAAGGAACCACCCTACGGCGGAATTCGCGCCTTCGATCTGACAAGCGGAGAAACACTGTGGGACAGACCATTAGGGACCGCAAGACAAAACGGTCCATTCGGTATTCCCTCCTATTTGCCGTTTGAAATTGGAACGCCGAACAACGGCGGCGCTGTAGTGACTGCCAGTGGCCTCATTTTTATTGCTGCGGCGACCGATAATCTTATCAGGGCAATTGATCTGAGGACCGGCGAAACGATCTGGAAAGAGGTGTTACCCGCAGGGGGGCAGGCCACACCGATGACTTATGAGCATGACGGCCGACAATTCGTTGTCATCATGGCCGGGGGCCATCATTTCATGCAAACACCGATCGGCGATGCACTGGTCGCCTATGCGTTGCCTGGAGACCAGCAGATTCGCCAATGAAAGCGTGCTTGAAGCCGGAGAACGCAAGCAGAAAATCGTCGCAATCCTGCGCGAGCACGGAAACTTACAACACTTTCACCGGACGCGGTCGTTATCCCTGCCTCGACGACTGGTTCAGACGCCGAGCGCAATCTTCCAGATGACGAATCTTTGCAGTTCATTTGCGTGGGGGAGTTCCAGCCTCAGTCATTTCACTTGCCGGAGTGGAAGCTGTTTTTTGATTGTGAAAGGGTATAAGCGTTTCCCGTAATCCCTGTTGGTGCGAATCGCAAGGTGACTTCTGAACGCGTGGCGAATCCTATTCCGCGAACCACAGGTTGCGTTGCGTTGCGGTTGGCGAACCAGATGAGCGAATCTGCTCTGACTTCAGACGAAATGGTGACGACCATTGCCATCGTGGGTACTCCAGAAGCAGTGGTCGATTCCATGAAGACCCGATTGGGTGAGCTGATCAGCCGTACCGGCTTTGGCTCGCCTGATCTCGAATCAGATGAGCTTGGCGACCTGCTCACGCGCCTGCGCAGTTGATCAGAGGGCGAACGAAGTTTCGCATTCATGAAGCTCGAATGTTCGCGGTCACAGACCGCTCCTGCAACACAAGCGCCGCTCCCTGGAGGTGCCCGGACATCGTGGTTCTTGATCTTGGGCATGCGGACCGCCACTCTCTCTCCTGGGAGAACAGAAGGGGAACCGCATGAGCACGGTCGAAACCATACCTGTGAAGCCGCAACACCGGTTTGATGAAGCCAGGCTTGCGGACTATCTGCGCGCCCACATGCCGGGATATACCCCGCCACTGACCATTGGCCAATTCGAAGGCGGCCAGTCCAACCCCACCTATTTCCTGCAGACCGGTGCCGGCAACTACGTCCTGCGGCGCAAGCCGCCCGGTCAACTGGTTGCTTCGGCGCACGCGGTCGATCGGGAATTCCGGGTGATCCGGGCACTCAAGGGCACCGGGGTGCCAATTCCCGACGCCGTGGTGCTCTGCGAAGACCCTGGGGTCATCGGCACGCCATTTTTTGTGATGAGTCATGTGCCAGGACGAGTGATGTCCGATCCGACACTTCCGACGCTGTCGCCTACTGACCGTCGGGCGCTGATCTTCAGTTACGTCGACACCCTGGTGAAGTTGCATACCGTCGATTGTCGACGCGTCGGTCTCGAAGACTTCGGCAAACCCGGCAACTACTTTGCACGGCAGATCTCTCGCTGGGGGCGCCAGTATCAGGAAACGGAAACCGAGTCCGTGCCGGAAATGCATGCACTGCTGGCGTGGCTGGAACAGCACGTTCCGGAGCAAACGGCGACCACGATCGTCCACGGCGACTTCCAGTCCGGCAATTCGCTCACCCACCCCACACAACCGCGGGTAGTCGCTGTCCTCGACTGGGAACTGTCGACCATCGGTGATCCACTGGCCGACTTCACCTATTTCACCGGGCCGTGGCATGCCTCTGCAGGCGAGCGCAGTTTTGCCGGCCATGATCTGCAGGCGGAAGGCATACCAGGGTATGAGGAACTGGTTGAGGACTACTGCTCGCAGACGGCGCGAACCGGGATTCCCAACGAACGGTTTTACCGGGCATTTCATGCATTCCGCAGTGCCGCGATCCTGCAGGGCATCATCCGTCGAGCCTTGCAGGGCAACAACGCAGGCGCCATGGCGCTGACCTTTACGCCGGAAAACATTCGCCTTGGCGCACGGCGCGGGCTTGCCCATGTGGAGGCGGCCGGTGGATGAGCCCATCTGCTGATCCACCCGTAACCACCATGACGACACGATAACTCCGAGGAGGCAGCCAGATTGCAAACCATCGCCGCCGGACTGCGTTTTCCCGAAGGTCCCATTGCCATGCCGGATGGCAGTGTCATCCTCGTTGAAATCGAACGCGGCACACTGAGCCGGGTTTCGCCGACCGGAACTGTTTCAGTCATTGCGCACCTTGGTGGCGGACCCAATGGCGCGGCCATGGGCCCGGACGGGGCCATCTACGTCTGTAATAACGGTGGATTCAAGTGGCAGCGCCCGGATGGACTGCTGGTTCCAGCCGGAACTCCAGAGGACTATTCGGGCGGTCGCATCGAACGTGTTGATCTGCAATCCGGCGCCGTCACAACGCTGTATCGGGAATGTGATGGCTTCAGGTTGAACGGGCCCAACGACATCGTCTTCGACCGGCAGGGCGGGTTCTGGTTTACCGACCTTGGCAAAACCAGGGAGACGACCAAGGATCTTGGCGTCATCTACTATGCCAAAGCCGATGGCACTCACATCAGCCGTCAGATCATGCATCGTGATTCACCCAACGGCATCGGCCTGTCGCCGGACGAGCGCACGGTCTACTTCGCCGAGACCCTGACCGGACGTGTGTGGGCTTGTGACCTGTCAGCGCCAGGCCAGGTGAACAGCGGTTCTCTGCGGCTGGTGGTGGGTCTTCCGGGTTTTCAGCTTTTCGATTCAATGGCCATCGACGCCGCGGGCAACCTCTGTGTCGCGACGCTCATGAACGGTGGCATCACTGTCATATCACCGGATGGATCAAAGGTCAGGCATGTCCCCATGGATGATCGTTTCACAACCAATATCTGCTTTGGCGGCACCGACTTACGAACGGCTTTCATCACGCTGTCGAGTACCGGGAAACTGGTATCGACCCCGTGGGATACTGCCGGGCTGCCCCTGAATTTCCTCAACCGGTAAGGTCCCCTACCATGTCCGAGTTCATCCAGTACGACGTCGCCGATAACGTCGCCACCATCACCATCAATCGGCCTGAAAAGAAAAACGCCATGTCGTTCGCCATGCTTGGCCAGTTCATCGAGACGGTGAAACAGGCAGGTTCAGATCCGGAGGCGCGGGTGGTCATCGTCACCGGTGTACCGGGTGCCTTCTGTGCCGGTACCGACCTGTCGGATCTTGCTTCCATACCCGGCGCCCAGCGTGGGCTGCGCGGCACCGCGGAAGATCGCGGTCGTTGGTGGCCGATCGTCGAATGCCCCCTGCCTGTCATTGGCGCGATTGATGGCGCCGCCGTTGGCATGGGCGCTGAATTTGCCACCCAGTGTGATATCCGCATCGCGACACCCCGAGCCCGGTTTGCATGGAACTTCGTTCATCGAGGCCTGGTGCCCGACACTGGCGCAGGCAGCTGGCTCCTGCCCCGATTGATCGGCAGCGGACAGGCTTTGCGACTGCTGTACACCGGTGACTTTCTGCCAGCCGCCGAAGCGCTGGATCTGGGCTTCGTGCATCAGCTGGTTGAACCCGACGGCCTGTCGACCGCCGCGCGAACCCTGGCCCTGGCCATTGCCAGGGGCTCGCCGTTCTCGCAAAAACGTATCAAGGCACTGGTGTATGAAGGGCTGGCCTCGCCCGTTGATGAGCACATGCAGCGCCACACCAGGGCACTGGCCGAATGCTTCAAAAGCGACGATCACCGGGAAGGTGTTGCATCTTTCCTCGAACGCCGGGAAGCTCGATTTACCGGCACGTAGAAAAAATATCACCCAACCGCCCATCCAACCGGGGCAAACTACAGCACCATCAGGAGATCATCATGAACCCGCCTACTTTCATGCCACTGCTCAATTCGATCGCCGTCAACGAAGCCAAGGGCTACCAGCTTCTCAATACCTGGGCAAACACAGCCAAAGACCCGCAACTCAAATCCGCCCTGCAATTTGTCGCCATTCGCGAGGGCGAACACGCCGCAGCCTTCACCAAGCGCATGTGTGAACTGGGCTGCGCTGTCGATGAAAGCAGCGCCTATCAGGTATTCAAGAACTTCGACGAACAGCTCGCGTGTGCCGGTTCCAACATCACCGATGCCGAAAAAGTTGCTTTTCTGACCGGTGGCGAGCGCAGCGAAGGCGAACGGAAAGATCCCTTCCGCGGCTTCTTCAAGGACACCACCATCGACCCGCAAACGGGCGAACTGCTCGGTCGCTATATTGCGGAGGAACGGGACAGCGGTCGTCGGCTCAGGGCCGAATATGATCGTGTGTGTGCAGCGGCAACGTCAAAATCGCCTGCCATGGATGACATCGCCTCGCTGAAAGCCTCTGTCATGTCGCTGGAAAACGAGTTGCAGCAGTTGCGCAAAATGATTGCCGCTGGCCGATAACCTTCGCCGAGGCGCGCACGCCATGCATGTCCTGGTCAGCGGTGGCAACCGCTACATCGGCCTGGAACTGGTAAATGAGCTGGCGCAGGCCGGCCACGAGGTGACCGTCGTCAACAGTCACCTTGCGCCGTTGCCGACCGGCGTGCAGAGAATTCATGCGGACCGGCGCATTCCCGGAGCGTTTGCCGCGGCCTTGTTGCCGTATCGGGATGCCTTTGACGTGTTTTTCGACAATACGGCGTTCATCCCCGAGGACGTCATGCCCATGGTCGAGCTGTTTCGCGGACGGTTGAAACACTACGTCTTTACCAGCTCGCAGGCAGTCTACCGCCGCAGTTATGTCCTGCCGATTCGTGAGGATTTTCGCCGGCACGCACCGATGGATGACGACCATCGAAAAGCCTATGGGGTGGGCAAGGTCCGGTGCGAAGATCTGTTACGGGGGGAGTTCGAGAAGAACGGCTTCCCGGCAACTTCGCTGCGCGTGGGTCATACCATGGGACCACGCAGCCCCGCCGCCACCCGCGATCCGATATTTTTCGCGCGTCTGGAATCGGGACGTCCCGTGCTGATCCCGGGCGACGGATTTGCGTGCACCCAACTCATTCACATCAATGATGTGGCAAAAGCGATGCTTTCCCTTATCGGTAACGACGGTGTCAAGGGTGAGGCGTTCAATGTAACGGGTTGCGAAATCGCGAGCATCGTTGGCATCATCCAGCAGATCGGTAGCGCGATGGGGGTCTCGCCTCAAATCATCAATGTCCCCCCCGCTCGCGCCCGACAACAGCGGCCGGCGCTGTTGCACTGGGGTGAGGCACTGGCGGGGTCCGCGATCCTCGCAATCGACAAGCTCACGAACACAACGGGCTGGCGCCCACACTTTGGAATAGAGGCCGGCTATCGTGACTCGTGGCTGTGGTATCAACACGAGGGACGCGGGCGCTATACGTTCGATTTTGCCCCGGAAGACCAACTGCTGGCCGAGCTGCAGAACACTCACCCGGATTATTCATGAACGGACTGGACCAGATGAGCCACGAACCCACGGGCTACATGGATCGAACACGGGAATTTTATGCTGCCCAGGGTTTCAGCAAAGCCTATGTCTGGGCACATCACGACAGTGCGCCATTTCAGCCGCTGCAAAAGCCGCTGGCCGAGTCAACGCTCACCCTCATCATCACTGCGGCGCTGTTTGATCGCCAGGCGACCGACACACGGGAAGTTGCTTCCGGCTCAATGCTTGCACGTCCACAGCACCTGTACGGCAACGATCTGGCGTGGGACAAGACAGTGACCCACCTGAACGACCTGGGGAGCTTTTTTCCCTACGATCCGCTGCAGGCAGCGGTCGTCTCAGGAAGGCTTGGCGCACTGACCAATCGTTTCCACTGCGTCCCCACCGAGTACAGTCAACGGCGAACCCTGGACAGCGATGCACCGGAAATACTGAAGCGGTGCCGGGAAGATGGCACTGACGTCGCCCTCCTCGTTCCACTCTGACCCGTCTGTCATCAGACCGTGAGTCTGACGGCGCGACATCTGGAGGAGAATGGCATCCCGACGGTGGTGCTTGGTTCCGCGCTGGATATCGTCACTCACTGTGGTGTGCCGCGGTTCCTGTTCACCGATCTGCCGCTTGGCAATCCGGTCGGCATCCCTGGTGACCAGCCGATGCAGCAGGAGGTCGTCAATCTTGCCCTGAGCCTGTTCGAGTCGGCGACCGGACCCAACACCGTGGTCAAGGCGCCGGTACGCTGGAGCGACAGCGAAGAGTGGCGTAGCCGCTACGCGCAGATCAAGCCCGAAGATCGCGCCAGACTTGCCGCTGCAGGCGACGCGCGTCGAGCACTGCGCGATCAACTGAAAGCCGGGGGCAGGGTCCGGGATTCATGATCCCGGTTCCGTTCAGCACACTCGCCAGGATTCTGCGAAGATCCCCATCATTCATCCAATCTTGAACCAGGACGGCGCCAATCCATGAAACTCGGTCTCATTCCAGTCAACATCGGCATGAACGATCCAGCGCAGATCATCGGCCTCGCACAGCTTGCAGAAGCTGCGGGTTTCGAATCGGTGTGGACCTTCGAGCATGTCATCGTCCCGCTCGACTACACCTCAAAATACCCCTACAACAACAGCGGCAAGATGGGTGCCGCGCCTGAGACACCGCTGGTCGATCCACTGATCGCACTGACCGCTATCGCAGCGGCGACCAAAACGATTCGCCTGGGCACGGGTGTCAACATCCTGTCGCAGACCAATCCGCTACTGCTCGCCAAACAGACTGCCAGCCTCGACTTCATGTCCGGTGGACGGTTCATGCTCGGGGTTGGCATTGGCTGGTTGCAGGAAGAGTTCATCGCCATGGGTACGCCATTTGAAAAACGGGGTGCACGTTTCGACGACTACGTCGCGGCGATGCGCAAGGTCTGGTCTGGTGAGGTGGTCGAGCATCAGAGCGAATTCCTGAACTGGTCCGGATTCAAGAGTTATCCCCTGCCAAAACAGAATCCCATGCCGATCATCATGGGAGGCAACAAGGGGAAAATCCTTGAGCGAATCGCCCGCTTCGGCAATGGCTGGTTCGTTCCGGGCAGCGATCCGGCTGAACTCGTGGACCAGCTGGGTCAGCTCAAGGCCGAGTGCACGCGCCTCGGTCGCGACTTCCGGGAAATCGAAATCACCTGCATGTGGCCGGGAGCCGGTGGAATCGAAGCGTTGCAAGTCCTCGGGAATGCGGGCGTGCATCGCGCTGTCGTGCCGTTGATGGCACTGGGCACCAATCCGATGGAAGGCATCCAGCGTCTGGGCAAGGAAGTGATTCCCCAGCTTCGCTGAGCGCAGTTCCACGTTCAGCCCAGAGCCGGCTGTGGTTCCGGTCGGCCAGCTCTGCGTTTGTGCACCATGGCTGGTGAGGACCATTCGCAGCCGGCAGCGCCCTGACCCTGAGCGCGTTGCGCAAATCGCTGCTGCGCATCGGTCTGCCTGACCAGCACCGAGCCATCACGCAATTTTCACATCATGACTGACATAGTCCTGGCTTGGACCATGGTGCCGCCGCCATCCGAGACGTCACCAAATGGTCAGTACCACCGGTGTCGTCCACGCGGTTTTGAACGTACGATTGGTTTCCAGCGTTTTAACGTGCAACCTGCGTCAAGCGGTCTGCGAGCATGGTCCGCAGCAGACTTCGAAGTTCGCGAGCTACCTGTAAACAACCTTGCCCAGGATTCACCATGAAGACATTTGCGATCACAGCCGAGCCAACGACTGCATCACGATCAGCGTGGTGGTCGGCACTGACCGTTACCCTGATATCATTCCTCGGCCTTGGTGGATGTTCCACTCGCCAGGATCTGAAGCCGATTCCAGCGCCGGATCATGTCGACCTCGCACGGTTCATGGGCGACTGGTATGTCATCGCCAACATCCCGACGCTGATTGAAAGGCAGGCCTACCAGGCGGTGGAGACTTACCGGCTCGAGAAAGATGGTTCCATCGCTACCACGTTCTCGTTTCGGAACGGTGGTTACGACGGTCCGGAAAAAACCTATCATCCGCGGGGCTTCGTGACTGACACGGCTACCAACGCCGTCTGGGGCATGCAATTCATCTGGCCGTTCAAGGCCGACTACCGTATTGCCCACGTGGATGGTCAGTATCAGGAGACCGTGATCGCGCGTACCGCCCGAGACTATGTGTGGATCATGGCACGAACACCCACGTTGCCTGCGCCTGATTATTGCCGACTGGTGGGTTTTGTCACAGATCTGGGCTATGACCTATCGAGCCTTCGCCAGGTCCCACAAGTGAACGGTGCGATGCCGATCACCTGCCCTTCCACTTGAGGTCACTCCACGATCCATGGCCACTGGACTTATCCTGTTGATCGCAGCAGAACGAAGTCGTTCCGCTTCCATCCGGAACGGGAGTGGATACCGCATGACTATCTACCTTCTCGTGACGCCTACCCGTCCATGTCGAAACAGGCAGGTCACGCTTCGGATCGATCATGAATGAACAATTTGTCATCCTGCTCGTCGAAGATCATCTGCCACTCGCAGAGACGATCGGCGCTTATCTGCAGGAAACGGGTTTCGCAGTGGACTTCGCAGCCAATGGACTCACCGCCCTGCACCTGGCCGTGACCAACACCTATGACGCCATCGTGCTGGATATTGGGCTGCCTGGAGTGAATGGTCTGGAGGTTTGCCGAAAGCTCCGCCAGGAAGCCCATTCAGCCACGCCAATCATCATGCTCACCGCGCGCGATCACCTCGACGACAAGCTCGCAGGCTTCGACGTCGGCGCCGATGACTATCTGGTAAAACCGTTTGCAATGCCGGAACTCGAGGCTCGGCTGCTGGCGATCATCCGGCGGCAACGGAACGGTGCGTTTCAGGATCACTACGAGATCGGCGATCTGATACTCGATGCTTCCAGCTTCACCGTCACCCGGGCGGGCCGCAGTATCCGCCTGTCAGGCAAACAGTTCGATCTGCTGCACCTCCTGATGCGGGAATCCCCGAACCTGGTCACCCGCGATTCCGTGGAGCGCGCGTTGTGGGGTGATGCGGTGCCGGACAGTGATGCATTGCGATCGCACTTCTACAACCTGCGCAAGCTGGTCGACAAGGACTTCGACTATGAGCTGATCGAGACGATTCCCGGCAAGGGCTTCCGGCTGGTTGCTCCGGACTGATCCAGTGCGACGAAACGAAGGGTAATGGTGGTACCGGCCGCGGGTTCACTCTCTATCTCTGTTTCCCAGCGCAATCGACTGGCAATGCGTTGCACGAACGCCAAGCCCAGGCCATGACCCGACACCAGCTCCCTGCCGGCAGAACCGCCACGGAAAAACGGCTCGAACGCTCGACGCACTTCTTCAGAGTTCATGCCGACTCCGGTATCACTTACCGTGAGAAAGTCGGCACCCACCACCACAGTCACGCTGCCGTTGCGGGTGTAGTTGAGCGCATTCGCCAAAAGGTTTGCAAACGCAATGCCCACCAGCTGGCCCGGGGCATCGATGCGAACCTGACACTCCTGTTCCAGGCGAACGGTATTGCCCGTTTCCCGGGCACGATCGTGCAGCAATTCGATCTGCTCCTGAACCAGCCCGTTCAGATCTGTTCCACCCTCTTTGACGGGAATCTCGTCTTCGCGCGCCAGCAGCAGCAGGCTTTCCGTAAGGGCTTGCATGTGCCTGACGGCGCGACGCATTCGGAGCAGGCACTCCCGCTCCCGCTCCGGGCGATCAACGTTGCGATCGAGCAGGTCCAGCGATGCACCGAGGACAGCCAGTGGTGTTCTGAGTTCGTGGCTCGCATCTCTGGCAAAGTCCCGCTCACGCTTGGCAAACGCTTCCGGTCGGTGGGCAAAACGGTCCAGTGCATCGATCATCGTCGCGGTCTCGACATCTGCACTGCTGCGAAGATCCTCAAAACTGAGCCGTCCATCGCCATGCAGCAGTGGCTCGTAAGCTTCAAGGCGTCTTGAGAGACGGATCATCGGCGAAATCGCCTGCTGCGACAGTCGATAGGAAACATAGGAAAGGCCGTAGATCAGCAAGAGCACCAGCGCACCGGGTATCACGCCAAAATACAAAGTCAGCCGTGACACCTGCTCCTGACGAAAGATCAGGTAGAGGCGAGCCGCGGGACCGTCCGAGACATGCAGGAGAGATTCTTTGCCTTCGAATACGACGCGCCCAAAACCGGGCTGTCGGTCACGCAGCGCCAGGGGCAACGATGCAACATCGTCCTGGTGTGCCAGGAAACCGATCATGTTGTCGGTATCGGGCAAGTGCGCGTCGGATGACGTGGCATAACGATTCCAATAGTAGTCAGCCTCACCTTCGAGCGCTTCTCGAGAGAGCACATCCGTGACGATGTAGGCGATTGCAAACACTCCGGCCACGATTGCCAGACTGATGACTGCGATCTGAACCGCAAACAGCCGGCCCAGACGGACAGAGATGCCTGTTCGAGTTACTCCGCGGTTGCGCGTCGTTTCATCCGGTAATGTGCGACCAGCCATTCATTGCCTCCTCGATAGCCAAACAACTCTTCGCAGGCCATGAAAAAAAACCGCCATCGCTGCATCCAGCGATCCACGTCCTGGCCATAGGTAGCCACAAGGACAGTTCGAGCGCGTTCGTGATTGGCATCGAGCCGATCCAGCCAGGCCCGTGCGGTACGCTGATAGTGGTGCCCCGGAACACTCCACTGCTGCTCGATTTCCAGATGATCGTTGAAATGACGAAGCGTATCGATGGCAGGCATCAGCCCGCCAGTGAAAAAATATCGCCCCATCCAGTTGTCGTCACCTTCCGTCGCATACGGATAAGCCGTTTCACGATGGCAGAAAATGTGTACAAACACACGACCTTCAGGCTTCATCCAGCGTGCAATGCGAGCCAGCAGAAGCTGGTAGTTGCGCATGTGTTCAAACATCTCGATGGACACCACACGATGAAAGCATGCCGGGTCGAATTCAAGATGGTTGACATCCCTGGTCAGAACTTCCACGTTGAGCAAGCCACGTTGTGATGCGGTTTCTTCGATGAACTGACGCTGGGTGGCGGAGTTCGATACTGCAGTGAACCGTGATCGCGGGAATTTCCCGGCGGCCCACAATGTAAACGAACCCCAGCCACACCCGAGATCCAGCACCTGCTGGCCATCGACGAGTCCGGCCCGCACCGCATACAGTGCGAGCATTGCCGCCTCCGCGTCATCCAGGCTGGTATCCTCACGCTCGAACAGAGCGGCGCTGTACTTCATGTGGGCGCCGAGCACGAGCTGAAAAAAGCCGGTTGCCACTTCATAGTGCTGCGCATTGGCGGCTTGCGTTTCAAGGGCGAGTTCGCTGCTCCCCAGTTCAAGCAGCAGTGCGTTTACGCGCGCCAACCGGGCAGGCTCACCACCTCGATACTCGTCGGCAATCCGGCCACGTACCAATCGACGTATCCCCGTTCGTACGAGGAAATCGGGAACCAGTCCGCGTTCTGCAATGTCGATGACCACACTCATCGGGCGACCCCCATGAACTGGCGATTGACAAATGGCGCGACAACTCTGAACACCATGAAGAACACGGCAAACCACGCCAGGGACACAATACCCAGCATTTTACTGTCTGGCACCATAACCCCACCGAGCGCAGCTCCCGACAAATAGGACAGTGGCGCGCTGGCTCCTGCCAGGATTGCACCCGGAAGCGGCCTGGTGATGAACCACGACATGCTGTGATTCATGGACAGTCCAAGCGCCGCCCACAGCACCACGATCCACAGTGGCGCGATGACGGCGCCATTGAAATCGAGCACGTTCAGATGAATCCACAGTGTATCCAGACCAAGTCCCAGCGCGGCGGTGATCGCCCCGATTGTGCAATCAGCCTTCAGTGAATCTCGAAAGACCAGATGAATGGCCAGCAGAGCACACGCTGGAACAGCAAACCCATTGCCTCCCAGTACCGCTGCAAACCAGGTCAGCTGGAACAGAGAGGCGTTCACCAGGACATGCCAGCTCACCTGCAGTTCTCCTCTTCCAGACAAGTTGACGTTTTAACCCCCTGCACACTATTTGACCCACCCACCCACCCACCC
>Ga0163144_10021263_pt1 | contig 12902 bp, 11 predicted proteins | sample OliLak19BULKMAT1_FD_123175 | JGI IMG/M metagenome (GOLD analysis project Ga0163144, IMG submission 123175) | Freshwater microbial mat bacterial communities from Lake Vanda, McMurdo Dry Valleys, Antarctica - Oligotrophic Lake LV.19.BULKMAT1 | ecosystem: Environmental > Aquatic > Freshwater >...
AATAGCTGGGGCGGGACTCGAACCCGCGACCCCGGCATTATGAGTGCCGTGCTCTAACCAGCTGAGCTACCCAGCCCTACTCCAACTCAACTCCAGCCCTGCGACAGAAAGCAAACGGCCGGCCCTGGTGAGGACCGGCCGATGCATACCCTGAATTCAACCTTGTACAGCGTCTCAAACTATGGCGGGGGCGGGATTTGAACCCGCGACCTTCGGGTTATGAGCCCGACGAGCTACCAGGCTGCTCCACCCCGCGGCAGTTCGAGGAAACTAGCGGGGCACCCTCGGAAATCAACCCCGGTCGGGCGTCCGACTCGCCGGCTTGTCTGACTTCGCGTCAGGCGCTTCGCGCGGCGAACGACCGCTGTCCGCCGCGATCGACGTGCCGCCAACGCCACCAGCGGCGCCCCCTACCCAATACAGCAGCTCCTTCTCGCCGCGCACCATGCCGAACTCCTCGCGCGCCATGCGCTCGAGTCGGGCAGGGTCGGTCGTCACCGCCTTGTACTCGGCGGTCAGCGATTCGACTTCCGCCTTGAGCGCCTCCACCTCGGCCGCACGCACCTTGGCGCGGTCGCGGAACTTGAGCAGATCGCGCGTCCCGTATTCCCCGCCCTCCACCGCGAACGCGAGCACGGCCGCACCGCCGGCTGCCCACGCCACACGGCGCAGCAATCGACGGAACGGTGTGTCCGCACTCTTCGCACCACGCTTGGTGCTCGACTGCACACTCGAGGGCATGGCTGCCTCAGCGCGGGAACGTGTTCATCACGGTCGACACGATCACGTGCAGTGCTACAGGCCGAACAACGAACCGCCGGGATACTCGGCGAAGTCTTCCAGCTGCTCTTCGATGCGCAGCAACTGATTGTACTTGGCGACGCGATCCGAACGCGACGGCGCTCCCGTCTTGATCTGCCCCGCCTGCGTCGCGACGGCGAGATCGGCGATGAAGGTGTCTTCGGTTTCGCCGCTCCGATGCGAGATGATGGAGTTGTAGCCGGCCGCCTTGGCCAACTCCATCGCTTCGAGCGTTTCGGTGAGCGTGCCGATCTGATTCACCTTCACCAGGATCGCGTTGGCAATCTCGGCTTCGATCCCCTTGGCGAGGATCGCGCTGTTGGTGCAGAACAGGTCGTCACCCACCAGCTGACAACGATCGCCGAGTGCTTCGGTGAGCAGCTTCCATCCTTCCCAATCGTTTTCGGCCATGCCGTCTTCGATGGAGACGATGGGATACTCCTCGATCCAGCCGCTGTACAACTCCACCATCTCGGCCGGCGTGCGGGCTTTGGCGCCGCTCTTCCTGAACTGATACGAACCGTCGCGGAACAACTCGCTCGCAGCGACGTCGAGGGCAAGCGCGATATCGTGACCGGGACGCAGACCGCACGCTTCGATCGCTTCGATGATGATCTTGAGCGCGTCTTCATCGCTGCCGAGGTTTGGCGCAAAGCCGCCTTCATCGCCAACACCGGTCGACAGCTTGCGCGCCACCAGCACCTTCTTGAGCTGATGAAACACCTGCGCGCCCATGCGCAGACCGTCGCTGAACGATTCGGCGCCAACCGGAACGATCATGAACTCCTGAAAGTCGACGGTGTTGGTCGCGTGCGCGCCACCGTTGATGATGTTCATGAGTGGCACCGGCAACGTGCGCGCCATCGGTCCACCGAGATAGCGATACAACGGCATGCCCACTTCCGCCGCGGCTGCGCGCGCCGTGGCCATCGACACGCCAAGCAGTGCGTTCGCGCCCAACCGTCCCTTGTTCTCGGTGCCATCGAGTTCGATGATCGTGCGATCGACGGCCATCTGATCGGTCGCCTCCATCCCTTCGAGCGCTTCGGCGATCTCGCCGTTCACATTCGCGACCGCAGTCAGCACACCCTTGCCCCCGTAGCGCGCTGCGTCACCGTCGCGCAGCTCGACGGCTTCGCGTTCACCCGTCGACGCGCCGCTCGGCACGGCAGCGCGACCCGCCGCCCCGGTCTCCAGAATGACATCGACTTCGATGGTGGGATTGCCGCGACTGTCGAGAATCTCGCGCGCGCTGACGGAAACGATGGGAGCCATGTGTATGTGTGCAGATGTGAGGAGAACGCGAAACAAGACCACGAACGAAAATCAGGCGTGCATCGGCGTCAATGCAGCGGAGACCTCATGCGGGAAGACCGTCGGCGGATGGCTCGTGCGTTGCCACTGCACGACGCGCGAACGACGGCTCGACGCCGTACTCGGTACGCAGCAGCTCCGCCATGCGACCATGCACGCGTTCCGCCAGCAGATCGCGATCGGCGTAGGTGAGTCCGTCGCTCGAAATCGCATCGAGCAGATGCACGTGAACGACCCCCGGCGAAGCGCGAAACGAACCGCGCGGATTCACCTCGATCGTTCCGTGAATCACGACGGGTACGATGGGTGCGCCGGAACCAATCGCCAGCACGAACGGCCCCTTCTTGAACGGACGCAGCGAATAGCTGTCACCACGCGTGCCTTCGGGATAGACGAGTACCGGCTGCCCATCGCGGATCTTGCTCGCCGCGTCTTCGTATGCGTCGAGCGCCGCCTTGCGATTCTCGCGATCGATGTAGATCACGCCGACGGCACGTGCCGCGGCCCCAAAGAGCGGAATTTTTTCGAGCTCGCGCTTGGCGACGAATCCGTAGTGCGGCAACGCATCGATCATCGCCGGAATGTCGAACCAGCTGACATGATTGGCGATGAACACCAGCGGAGTATTGGGCGCGATCGACTCGCCGCCATGCACCACGATGCGCACACCCGCGGCCTTGATCAGCCACCGCGCCCAACCGCGCGTGCACCGTTCGTAAATGCCGCCGGGCGAATGCGGCACGCCCACGAGCTGCGCGACGATCACCGTCGATCCGAAGATCAGGGTGCCGACAAACAGGGCGACGAACGACAGGACAGTGCGCATTACCTCGTAAAGTGATCGTGCCCCTTCGCGAATTCAACGCGAACAGCGAGATCGTCGTGTTCGGCGAGCCCGACGATATCCACGCCGGGCGCGTTGGAGATCGACACGACAACTCCAATCTCGGTGAGTGAGACATCGGTCGCCGTCGACCATTCATCGAGGAGGCGCGCTACGATCAGTTCCGGCACGGCGACCAGCAACTCGTACTCTTCCCCACTGGCAAGTGCCTCTGGCATGCCAATTCCCGGTCCGCGCGGCAGACGATCAGCGTCGATCTGCAGGCGAACACCGCTGGCGGCCGCGAGGTGGCGGGCGTCGGCGGCGAGTCCGTCCGAGATATCGAGCATGGCGCGAGCGCCAGCGACCGCCAGACGCTCCCCGGCCTCCAGCCTGGGTACTGGCGCCGCAAAGCGCTGACGAGCCCACGCCAACGGCTTCTCGCCCCGTTCAAAGGCCACCAGCGCCTGTCCGGGCCCGCCCAGCAGGCCCGTGACCAGCAGCCGGTCGCCGGGCTCCGCACCACGTCGCGACACTGGTCGGAGCGCCGAGCCGATGACCGTGGTGGTCATGCCAAACGCCGCGCCCTGACTGAGATTGCCGCCGAGTATGCGAGCGCCCGTGGGCCGGAGCACACGCGCGATACCGTCGGCGACAGCGGGCAGTCGCTCGCGCCATCGATCAGGAACGGTGAACGCGATGAGAACCGCGTCGGCACGTGCGCCCATGGCCGCCAGATCGCTCAGCGCCGCCGCGAGCGCCCGCGCACCGACTTCATCCGGGGTGAGCCAGCCCTCGCGAAAGTGCGCGTTCTCCACACAGGCATCGGTGCTCACCACCAGCTGTCGTCCGGCCTGTGCGTGCGCGGCGGCAAAGGACAACACCGCCGCGTCATCGCCGATATCGGCCGCCAGATCGCCCCATCGCTCGGTGAGCAGCCGGATGGTGTCGAACTCGCGACCGGGACCCATCGCCTGATGGGCACGAAGCGCGGCCCTCGCGTCGTCGTCGCGCATGCTACGGCAATCCCCCATCGGCCATGCGTCGCAAACGCACGATGCCCATTGGCGTCCCCACCCACAGCCAATCCCGACTGGCTACGACATCCGTCACGGGCCCGGGCAAATCCGCTGGCACTCGCAGCACCCTCGGCGCACCACCATTGCGTGGCACAACCAACAGACCATCCGTGCCCGCGAGCCAGATGGTGCGATCGTCCATCGCGAGCCGCGACACCTGCCCCACCAACCGCACATCGAGTTCTGGCACGCGCATGGGTTCCGATGGCGTGCGCGGTGTGAGTCGCAGCACGCCGTCGTCGGTGGCCGCGAGCAACACGCTGTCGCTCCACGCGAGCGCGCGAATGGCGCGGCGCAGCGCGGGGTCCGTGCCAAGCGGTCGCGAGATGGTGCCAGTCGATAACGCCGAGATGCCCGCCGGCGCTCCAGCACCTTGCAGCGCCACCAAACCGCCCGACGTGCCGATCCACAGCGTGTCGCCCACGGCCTGCAATGCGTAGATGGAGGTGTTGTCGAGCAGTCGTGCCCCAATGCCGCGCGTGCGTCGATCGCGCGTGTCACTGCTGTCGCTCACCCACACCAGCCCGCGCGCAGTACCGGCCCACACCCCATCGCCGATCGCCGCGACCGCGTACACACGCTCGTCTGGCAGCCCATCGAGGGTGGTCCACGCGGCCACGGCCTCACTCGCATCGAGCGTCACACGCACCAACCCGCGATCGGTGCCAATCCACGCGCGTTGCGCACGCACGGTCATCGCCTGCGCCCGTACCCCGAGCAACGGCACCGCAATCGTGCCGTCGATCCAGCGCCACTGCTGCAGGTTGTTGCTGGCGAAGCTGAGCCCTGCGCGCACGGGCGAGGTGCCAAGTCCCGCAGCCCACACACCGTCCGCCGCCAGCGCGAGTGCGCCGATGCCGCTCTCCAGCGGACCGAATCGCAATGGCGTTGCCTGCTGAAAGGTCGGGTCCACCTTGTACAGTCCATCACCATTGGTGCCGAGCCAGACTTCGCTCGTGCGCTCGGGGGAGATACTGCCGCTGATGATGGAGTACGAACGCAGTGCGCGATCCGCACGCTGATCGCGCGCGAAGAGGGATTGCGGCGAACGCAGCGCGGGGAACTGTGCGTACACGTCATTCAGGGATTTTGGCAGCACGAGTGAGCCCGGCGCCGGTGGTCGTGCGACCGGCGTTGCGAGCCCGGTGCGCGACACGCGCGTCCACTCCCCACCCGCGCGCACGAGCACTGCACCCAATGTCGCCTGGTCGAAGGCGATGAAGTCGGGCACACCGGCAATGATGGTGCGCTGCAGCTGCTCTGTTTGGGGACGATAGGCGACAAGCCCACCGGGGACGCCGTACCACACGGCGTCTTCCACCGGATCGCCAGCGATGGCGGTGATCTGGATATCAGTGAAGCCGTTGTCGCGCGTGAGGGGTGGCTGCCACGCGTTGAACAGTCGGTCATACACACCGATGCCGCTGTGCGTGGCGGTGAAGACGTAGCGACGCGACACGGCGACCGCACGCACATCGGCGAAGCTGCCGACAAACTGCCGATCATCGCGACGACCGAAGCCGGTGCCGCTGCCGCCCATGCCGCCGGTGGCGCAGGCCGTCAGGAAGACGAGCAGCAGCACGCGCCACGACGTGCACCATGACATACGACACGATTCGCACCGCGAACTGGACCAGGCTCTACGCAACGATCTTCCCCACGCTTTAATCCGCGACTGGAACGACATGCTCGGCGACTCGCACGACGGTTGAAACGGGACTTCAGGGCGCGGGCAGGTCCGCGAGCACTCCCCTGGGAAACGTGACCGGTTGCTCCATCGCGCGCCACGCATCGGGCAGCGCCTGCAGCACCGCGTCGAGCGTGAGCCCCCGCACGCCATGCGCGCGCGTTGTCGCGATCTCGGCGGCGAGACCGTGCGCGGTCGCGCCCAGCAACGCGGCGTCACGCGCGCCGAGGCCTTGCCCCAGCAGTGCGCCAATGATGCCGGTGAGCAGGTCGCCGCTGCCGCCCGTCGCGAGCAAGGCGTTGCCGCGCGCGACCACCAGGAGCGGCGCTGCATCCGGCGTGGCGATGAGTGTCGGCGTGCCCTTGAGCAGCATGACCGCGCCCGATTGCACGGCGAACGCTTGCAGGGCATCCGCGCGCGCCTGCCAATCGGAGGGGACGGCATGACCGAGCAGTCGTGCGAATTCTCCCACGTGCGGCGTGCAGACGATCGAATGATCCGTGCTCAGGCCCCGAAGCGTCGCGGCTGCGCCCGACTCGCCCGTCTCGCCCGACTCGCCCGACTCGTTGGCGAGCAACGTCAGCGCATCCGCGTCGAACACGATCGGCACATGCGCGTTCTCTCGCAGCACGTGTTGCAGCAGCGCACGCGATGTTGCGGAAGTGCCGAGACCTGGTCCGATGGCCAGCGCGTTTCCCCAGCGCGGCGTGCGTTGGTCATCCGCGGGCAGCTGTTCCGGCCACGCGCGCGCAATCGCCTGCGGGACGGCCTGTTGCAGGGCGGAGACGCCTGGGGCGTTCACCCATGCGCGAATGAGTCCCGCACCCGCGGCCAGCGCCGCGCGTGACGCCAGCACGATCGCGCCGGCCATCCCGGTGTCGCCACCGACAAGTGCGAGATGTCCGCGCGAACCCTTGTGCGCGTCCCAGGCAGCGGACGGCATCGCGAGTGCGATGGTGGGTGCATCGGCCATGATCCACGCGCCATCGTTCGCGAACGCGTGCTGCTCGAGACCGATGTCGAGCAGGACAACGCGACCGGCGTGCGCGCGCGCCCGCAGCAGCCCGCGCTTGATGGTGCCGAATGTCAGTGACACGTGCGCGGCTACGCTGCCTTCGGCGCAGTCTCCACTCGTTGCATCGAGCCCCGACGGCAGATCGAGTGCGGCGATCAACGCACCGCGCTCTCGCGCGAGCTGCATCAGCTCGCAGGCGCGCCGCACGTCGGCACGCAACGCGCCACGATGCCCGGTTCCAAGCACGCCGTCGACGACGAGCTGCTCCCGACCTGATGGCGCACCAAAAACCAGCGATGGTGCGGCGAGCGCAGCCGCGCGTCGGGCATCAACAGTGCGTGGTGGGGACACGGCGTGCAGTCGGACCTTGACGCCAACACGGGCCAACTGCGCCGCGATGATGTACGCATCTCCGCCGTTGTTGCCAACGCCGGCGTGAATGGCCACGCCCTCTTGCATGCGATCGGCGTAGTCGCGCAGGAGCACTTCGGTGGCGCGGGTGCCGGCACGCAACATCAGCGTGAACGACGGCGCCCCATCCTGAATCGCGGCCTGCTCACGTGCAGATGCTTCGGCTGCCGTTGTGACGCGCACGCGTGAACTGCGCATCGTAGCCTCGCGAGACATGGGCACGTCGCGAAGACATCCTTCGCGCGCGGGGTCAGACGTGCGCGGTACTCCAGGGATACTCACGCTCGAAGGCATCTTCGAAGTCGAAGACACCGAGAAAATCGTCGCGCGAGTCCTGCGGCTGACTCACCAGCAGTCCCATGTCCACCAGCGTGAAGACGATATCGCCGATGTCGCGCGTGCCGCGGAGGCCCCAATGTTCGAGGACGAGCCGCGCCGTGACGCCGAAGCGCTGCAACGCGAGTTCGCGACAGGCGTGCGCGAGTTCAGGACCGGTGATATGGCGACGCTCGAGCAGCCGCTTCTGGCAATGTTCCAACGCCGCGAGCACGAAGAGATAGGCGCGCTCTTCGAACCGCGGTTCACGCAGTCGAATCTGCTCCATGATGCCGTCGCGGAACGCCAACTCTGTCACGGCCCTGCTCCCTCGAACGTGTCTGATCGACTGCTGGTGCGACTCACCACCACTCTACCTGCTTCAGAGGACGCGCAGCCGACACACGCTGCAACGTCCTCGGGTGACGCGATAAATGATGCAGGACAGCTTCCCGACGCACAATGGCTTGCGCGACGGCGTACCGTCGGAGTGCGGTTCGCGAGCAATCCGAATACCGTTCAGACGCGCGACACGGCTCGGTACAGCGGGAAGCTGTCTGCGAGTTGTTTGACGTCGGCGCGCACTGCGTCGATGGTGTCACTGTCCTCGGGAGCCGACAGCACCCGGTCGATGAGCGTCGCGATCTGCTCCATCGCGTCCGTATCCATCCCGCGCGTCGTCACCGCCGGCGTCCCGATGCGAATGCCACTGGTCACGAACGGCGACTGCGTCTCCCTGGGGACCGTGTTCTTGTTTACCGTGATCCCCGCCTGATCGAGCACCTTTTCGGCCGCCTTTCCGGTGAGCCCCTTGTTGCGCAGGTCGACCAGCATGAGATGGTTGTCCGTGCCTCCAGAGACGATCTGGAAACCGCGCTTGCCGAGCGCTGCCGCCAGCACCTGTGCATTCTTGACCACGAGCTGGCAATACTGCGTGAACGACGGCTGCAACGCCTCGTGAAATGCGACTGCCTTCGCCGCAATCACATGCTCCAACGGCCCGCCCTGCATGCCGGGGAATATCGCTTTGTCGATCACCTTCGCATGCTCAGCCTTACACAGAATGATGCCGCCCCGCGGACCGCGCAGCGTCTTGTGCGTGGTGCTGGTCACAATGTCTGCGAACGGAACAGGCGACGGATACACGCCGGTCGCGGCGAGTCCCGCGAAGTGCGCCATGTCCACCATGAAGAGCGCACCGATCTCTTTCGCCACATCGGCGAACGCCTGCCAATCGATGGTGCGCGAGTACGCACTGTAGCCGGCGATGATCATCCTGGGCCTATGCGCGCGCGCCTGCGCCCGCATCTGCGCGTAGTCGATGATGCCGTCGTCGGTGACACCGTACGAGATGGCGTTGTACAAGAGTCCGGAGAAGTTGACCGGCGAGCCATGCGTGAGGTGCCCGCCCTGCGACAAGTCCATGCCGAGGAACGTGTCACCGGGCTTGAGGAAGGCGAGGAAGACCGCGGCATTCGCCGATGCGCCACTGTGCGCCTGCACATTTGCATGCTCGGCGCCAAAGAGCTGCTTGACGCGATCGATGGCCAACTGCTCCACCTTGTCCACCACTTGGCAGCCACCGTAGTAACGCTTGCCCGGCAACCCTTCGGCATACTTGTTGGTGAGGGGAGAACCCGTCGCCTCCATCACCGCCGGCGACACGAAATTCTCGCTGGCAATGAGTTCGATGCCATCGCTCTGCCGTTGAATCTCTTCGTCGATCAGGTGCGCAATTTCCGGATCCGCCTGCGACAGCGCGTCACCGGGAGGCAGGCGATCCCACAGATGCCATGTGGTGCTGGCCGCACTGAGTTGCTCCTTGCTCACGCCTCGCTCCCGGCGCCCTCGGCGCCAATTCGTTCGATCTTCTCGACGCGACGGGTGTGCCGTCCGCCTTCGAATGCCGTATTGAGCCACGCCCGGAGAATCTCGAGCGCATCCTCGTCCGAAACGAAACGCGCCGGCAGCACCAGAATGTTCGCGTCGTTGTGTTTGCGCGCCAACGCCGCGATCTCCGGCGTCCATGCCACCGCTGCGCGCACACCCGGATATCGATTGGCCACGTACGACATGCCGAGCCCCGTTCCACACAACAGAATGCCCCGCTCCGCTTCGCCGCTGGAGACTTCCTGCGCCAATGGATGCGCGTAATCGGCGTAATCGGTGCTGGCCGTGCCGTGCGTACCGATGTCCTGTACTTCATATCCCAGTTCCGCGAGGGAGACGCGCAAGCGCTCCTTCAACTCGAAGCCGGCATGATCGGAAGCGATGGGAATGCGCTCGCCCGGATGTGCAACGTCAGCCATGATCAGGTCTCGCGGTTGGGGAACTGGGGCCAGGTCTGAATCATGCCACGCACGGCGCGAATGCGCTGCTCCGCGACACGATCGGCTGCCTTGTACGTCGGGATATTCGTGTCCTTCGCCAACCGGAAGACACTCAGTACCGTGTGATAGATCTCATCGGCCTTGCGCAACGAACGCTCGCGGCTCCAGCCGGTGAGTTCGCTGTACACGTTGATGACACCGCCGGCGTTGGCCACGTAGTCCGGCGCGTAGAGAATACCACGCGACTCCAGTTCATCGCCATGACGATCTTCGAGCAACTGGTTGTTCGCAGCGCCCGCCACGATCTCGACCTTGAGCTGCGGAATCGTATCGTCGTTGATCACGCCGCCGAGTGCGCACGGCGTGAAGATATCCGCCTTGACGCCGTAGATCTCCGAGAGTCCGACGACCTTGGCGCCAGTCGCCTCGACCACGCGCTCGATGCGCGAGGCATCGATGTCCGTCACGATGAGCTGCGCACCGGCCGCGCGCAGTTCCTTGGCAAGATGAAAGCCCACGTTTCCGCAGCCCTGAATGGCGACGGTGCGTCCTTCGAGCGAATCACTGCCCCACTTCTCGCATGCCGAGGCTTCGATGGCGCGAAAGACACCATGCGCCGTCACTGACGACGGATCGCCGGACTTGGAACCAATGCCCGTCACGTACTTCGTCTCCATGTGCACGAAGTCCATATCCTCCACCGTCGTGCCCACGTCTTCCGCCGTCACATAGCGGCCGCCGAGTGAATCGACAAAGCGACCGTGCGCGCGAAAAAGCATCTCGCGGTTGACCGTCTTGTTGTCACCGATGATGACCGACTTGCCGCCGCCGAGATTGAGTCCGGCGACTGCATTCTTGTACGTCATGCCGCGCGAGAGCCGCAGCGCGTCAACGACCGCGTCTTCGTCAGTCGCGTAGTTCCAGAAGCGGCAGCCGCCGAGGGCGGGGCCGAGGGTGGTGTCATGAATGGCGATGACACCGCGATAGCCGGAGGCCTTGTCGTGACACATCACGAGCTGTTCGTGGCCCATTTCGGCGAGCGTATCAAAGAAGCGCATCGTTACTCAGTCAGGGAGGGAACCGTCTGCGGCCAGAGCGGCGGCCAGTACTTCACGCGCGATCACCATGCGTTGGATCTCTGACGTGCCTTCGTAGATTTCCGTCACCTTGGCATCGCGAAAGAAGCGCTCGACGGGGTAGTCGGTGACATAGCCGTAGCCGCCAAAGATCTGCACGGCCTGCGTTGTCACGGACATTGCTGTTTCAGAGGCGAAGAGTTTCGCCATGGAACTGAAGCGGGTGATCTTTTCACCACGCTCCTTCGCCGAAGCCGCCGCGTGCAGCAGCGTGCGGGCTGCGGTGATCTGTGTCGCCATATCGGCGAGCTTGAATTGAATCGCCTGGAACTCGGCGATGGGTTTGCCGAACTGTTTGCGTTCGGCGGCGTAACGCGTGGCCGCCTCGAGTGCAGCGCGCGCGATACCGATGGCCTGCGCTGCAATGCCAAGTCGCCCCTGATCGAGCGAACCGAGCGCGTAGGAAAAACCTCGCCCCTCTTCACCGAGCAGGCGATCACCGGGAACGCGGCACCCATCGAGATTGATCTGCAGCGTGGGTGACGCGCGCAGCCCCATCTTCGATTCCTTCTTGCCGAGGTTGAAGCCGGGCAGGTCGGGGGTGAGGATGAACGTGGAAATGCCCGCGTTGCGACGGGTTTCCGAGAGATCGGTGCGCGCCATGCACAAGAGCACACCCGCCTCGTTGCCGTGCGACACCCACGCCTTGGTGCCGTTGATGACCCAGTCGTCGCCGTCGCGCACAGCGTGTGTGCGCAGCGCACCGGCGTCAGAGCCCGCTTCGGCTTCTGAGAGCATGAACGCGCCGAGCAATTCACCGCGCGCCATCGGCCCGAGGAAGCGCTGCTTCTGGTCGTCGGTCCCGTAGTCGAGCAAGAGGCTCGTGGGCAGCGAGTTGTGCACGCTCAACAGCACCGCAGCCGACGCATCGCCGACAGCAATCTCTTCGAGTGCAAGCAGGTAGCTGCGCTCGTCGAGTCCGAGGCCATCGTACTCCTCGGGAATGAGCATGCCGAAAAAGCCCAGCTCCGCGAGCTGCGACACCATGCTGCGATCGAAGTGCGACTCGCGATCGCGACGACCCGCGTTTGGCGCCAGCTCGCGCTGCGCAAACGATCGTGCGAGCTGTTGGATTTGGTGCTGTGTATCGGTTAGCGGTAGGAGCGGCATGTTCTCGTGAGAGTCGGGCTAATACGCGTAGAAGCCGCGGCCGCTCTTGCGACCATACCAACCGGCGGCGACGTACTTTCGCAGCAGCGGGCACGGACGGTACTTCGGGTCTCCGTGACCGGCGTGCAGCACTTCAAGAATGGCGAGACAGGTATCGAGTCCGATGAAATCGGCCAGCGTGAGTGGCCCCATCGGATGGTTCATGCCGAGCTTCATCACCGTGTCGATCGCTTCCGGTGTGCCCACGCCTTCCATCACGCAATAGATCGCCTCGTTGATCATCGGCATGAGGATGCGATTGGCGACGAAGCCGGGAAAGTCGTTCACTTCGACCGGCACCTTGCCGAGTGCCGTTGCCGCGGTCATCACGTGTGATGTCGTTGCGTCGCTGGTGGCGAGTCCGCGGATCACTTCCACGAGCTGCATCACCGGCACCGGGTTCATGAAGTGCATGCCGATGACGAGTTCCGGACGCTTGGTGCGCGCCGCGATCTCGGTGATCGAGATGGAGCTGGTGTTACTGGCGAGAATCGCGCCCGGAGGTGCAATGCGATCGAGATCCTCGAAGATGCGGAACTTGAGATCGGTGCGTTCGGTCGCAGCCTCGACAATGAAGGATGCATTCGCTGCGGCATCGAGCGATGTCGCCGTGGACACCCGCGCGAGTGCGGCGGACGCAACGTCGGAGGTGATCGCACTCTTCTTCACCTGACGATCGAGATTTCTGGCGATCGTTTCGCGGGCGCGGGCGAGTGCATCCGCGCTCACATCGATCATCGTCACCTCATGGCCGCCGGCGACGAACACGTGTGCGATGCCGTTTCCCATCTGCCCTGCACCGATCACGGCGACGCGTTCGCGCGTACTGGTGATGGTTGCTG
>Ga0163144_10021264_pt1 | contig 12902 bp, 9 predicted proteins | sample OliLak19BULKMAT1_FD_123175 | JGI IMG/M metagenome (GOLD analysis project Ga0163144, IMG submission 123175) | Freshwater microbial mat bacterial communities from Lake Vanda, McMurdo Dry Valleys, Antarctica - Oligotrophic Lake LV.19.BULKMAT1 | ecosystem: Environmental > Aquatic > Freshwater > Lake...
CTCGTGCCAGATCAGCGTCGGCAGCGCATCCCAGAACTGCTCTGGCGTGACGACGATCTCGTGGTGATCCGTCCGATAGCGCTCCGACACGATTCGGGCGTATCGAAGCTCGTTGGCCTCGCGCTCGGCGAAGGCCACCGAGAACGTCTTGATCGGCCCATCGACCATGCCACTCATGACGGCAGTGATCGCGGCGGAATCGATACCCCCGGAGAGAAACATGCCGAGGGGCACGTCGGCCATCAGCCGCAGCCGGACCGCTTCTTCAAAGCGAGTGGAGTATTCCGCCACCAGGTCCGCATCCGTTGCGCGCGCCAGCGTCGCGTCCGGCACGAAGGACAGATCCCAGTACCGACTGATCTCGATGGTGCCGTCGCGCCAGACGAGAGTGTGTCCGGGTGGGAGACGCTTCACACCAGCGAAGAGCGTGTCGTCACCGCTTGGGGCGTGATTGGCCAGGAAATCAGGGAACGACGCCATCCGCAATTCGGCGGTGATGGCGCCCGATGCCAGCAGTGCCTTGATCTCCGACGCGAAGGACAGCGTGCCGTCCTTGTCCAGAACGTAGTACAGTGGCTTCACCCCGAACCGGTCGCGCGCGAGGGTCAGCGTGCGATCGGTGCGATCCCAGATGGCAATCGCAAACATGCCGCGGCACTGGTGCACGAACTCGCGGCCGTGACGCGCATACAGGTGCAGCACCGTCTCGGTGTCGCAGTGCGTGTGGTACGGCACACCTTCGGCCTGCAGTGCCGCCATCAGCTGCGGGTGATTGAACACCTCGCCGTTGTAGACGATGGTGCTGCGACCGTCATCGGTGGTCATTGGCTGCGCGCCATGCGCCACATCCACGATGCTCAGCCGGCGATGGCCAAGCCCGATCGGACCATCGAGGAACAGACCGGCTCCGTCCGGGCCGCGATGCAACATCGAATCGCGCATACGCACGAGCCGGGCCTGGTCAACCGGCCGCTGCAGTCGTTCAGGAATGACAATACCGCAGATGCCACACATGGATCAGGACTCCATCGTCCAGGTTCCATCCGGCGCGAGACGCGCGACCTGGATGTCGTCTGCGCCAAGCGTGAACGCACGACCTGCAAGATGGAGCGTTCCGGCACCCGCCGCCACGACGGTGTGCGGATCCTCGGCACCGAGCATGGCCAACACCGTGCCATCAAATCGCGCCGGACCAAGCGCCACGGTCGCGCCCGCCGGACGGGCGATCAGATCAGATCCCGCGCTGTGCAACACCCGCCAGACATTGGGTGCCAGATGCTGTACCTCGAGCGCGCCGGCTTCGTCATCGGCCGCAATCGCGGTGCAGAACGTCGCGCTGGCCAGACTCCTCCCCGACGCGACGATTGCCGGTGCCGGTACCTCCAGCGCATAGGCCGGCGAAATCAGCCGCGCCTCGATCGACCCGGTCAGTGCCGGATCAAGCGCGACCCGCACGAGCGCGTCACCGACCGTGACGTCAAACGCCTGCGATGTGCGTTGCGCCAGCACTGCACCCGCTGCGCATTGCAGCGTCAGGGACAAGTCGTGTGTCGCGGCTGCCGCGAGGGTATCGAGCATGATCCAGTAGTGCCGGTCGAATCGGAGGATGGTGCGATGGTGCCGTACGGGATCGGCAAGGCGGGAGTAGCCATCGTGGAATGCCGACGCAAAACTGGCATGCGCGACCGTACCGTAGCCCACGAGATGGGCCGCGGCAGCCGAGCGCCAGGTGAATGACGTTCCCTGCTCGGACGAGTCGGCGCCATCGACGGTCACCGTATTGTGAACGGCTGTGCTCCGGTAGCGACGGCGGAGGGCACCAACGTAGGCCCCGGTGCCAGGGTCGACCAGTACCGGTGTGCCGTGCACACTCAGATCGATCGACAGCGCGTCGGCATGCGAATGTGCGTTTGACAGGGCGCCATGTGGTCCGGCATCGAGCACCAGCCAGTGGTCGCGCCTCGCGTCCGCACCCGGCTGCTCGGTCAGTGTCACCCATCCGCCGTCCCGGAGTGCCGTGCCTGAACGCTGCGGGACGCTCGTGGGCGGACCCGCCATGGCGTCAAAGGCCAGGGCCCCCTCGAGCCAGAGGAGCGTCGAGCGGCCGGTATCGGTGGGAGGGCGCACTGAGTCATCGTGCAGGAGCCATGCGGCCCGCCAGAGCGAGTCGGTCATGTCACCGAATGCGAGCGGTACGAACGGCAGCGTGTGGCCGCCATCGTCGTCACCGAAGCGGACGATCGAGCCGTCGGGCCGCGTCACGGCGCGCAACACGCGGGCCGCCGCCGAGACGTGTCCGCGCATCCCGTCGGGAATCGTCAGATCTGCATGTCTCGCCCAGGTCAGCGCGAGCAGGTAGAAGTCGAGCGTATAGGCCTGGTACCATGCACTCTGTTCGAAGTACACTCCATCCGGACGCAGCTGCTTCGGCAACTCGTCGCACAGAATCTTCCAGCCGATCTGACGCCAGCGCGCAGCGCGAGGCAGCTCTGGCCATGCGCAGCCGGCACTGAGCAGCGCGAGTGCTTCACCGGTGAGATGCGTATTGGGGCTGAACCAGGTGGAGAGGTTTCGCGCGACGTGGTCGATCTGTTGCGCTGCCGACGCCACGAGATCACGTCGCAGCACGTCGGAGAGCGCCGCAGCGCCGTCGAACAGCCTCAGGCCATGGATCCATGACTGCACGCGGAACGCGAGCTCGAGTGAACTGCACCAGTTGATTCCGAGCTTCGGTGGATTGGCATCGAGCCACTCGCGCAACAGACGCGCGGCCGTCGCGGCATATCGCTCGTCGCCGGTCAGCACCCACGCCTGGCCGAGTGTGATCAGCCACTGATGGCGGTTGAGTTCCCACGTGACCTTGTGGTCGCCAACCTGGTCGAAGTCGAGAAACGGCACGCGACTCCAGTGCAGCATCGGTGCTGATCGCCCGGAGAGCGGGTCCAGTTGCCAGTTGACGGGTGTGCCGAACGAAAGCGCCCTGAGTCCGAGGATGTCAAAGGTCCCATCGATCAGGCGATCCGCACTGGCGATCACTGCGTTGCGTTGGGGCTCAGGCAGCTCACGCCGCACGGCACCATGATCGATCGCAGCCCACGGGGTGAGGAGCCCAGGAACCAGATCCGGCGGCAAGGTGCGCCCGGACATCAGGCCGCGGCGTTCTGCGGCAGCGAAACCCAACTGCGCGAGGCGATCGCGCAACTCACGCAGACTTCGGCCACGCAACTTGTGAATCATTGCGAGGCACGATCGGGTCGCGCGGTCTGCGGCGCAACCAGATACGCTTCCAGCCACTGGTTGGCGACCGAAATCCACGCAAAACGTGCAAGGACGAACGCGCGCGCCCTGGCCGCGCGTTGGTGAGCCTCTGCAGGGTCGGCTGCGGCCGCCATCATCGCGGCCGCCAGTGCCGCCACGTCACCGGCTGCCACCACGAGAGCCGTCTCACGATCGGCGGCAATCCACGGAATTCCCCCGGCGTCGGAGGTGACCACCGGCAGGCCCGATGCGTAGGCCTCAAGCAGCGACAACGGCATGTTGTCGATGAGAGACGCGTTGACGTAGATGTCTGCAGCGGCGTAAAGCGATGGCATACGCTCCGGCTGGACGGCGCCAGTGAAGGTGACGTTCCGAAGCTTCAGTGACGCCACTTGCGATTCGAGCGCGCTGCGCAAGGATCCGTTTCCGGCGATCACCAGTTCTGCTGCCGGAATGGACCGCTGTACGGTCGCAAACGCCTCGATCACGGCGCTCACATTGTAGTGCGATTCGAAGTTCCGATTGCTGAAGAACCGCGGCAACATTGTTGCACGGTCTCGGGTCAGCATCGCATCGACATCGACGTGATTGGCAATCGGCACGGCCTTCAATCCGTGCCGACGAAAGACGTCGACCAGATACTCCGACGGCACGACGATCAGATCCGCGAGCCGCAGCAACGGCTTGGCGTGCCATCCCCAGCGGGTGAGATGATCGTCTGCTTCGCCGCTGTGGTAGTTGAGGAGGACGCGCTTGCCGAACAACCGTCCAACCAACAGGGCGGGAGTCGGCGCAATGAGGAAACTCCAGTATGAGGCCGAGAAGATGTGTACCGTGTCAAAGGACGGCACAGTGCGGAGCAGTGCAAAGATGTAGGCGACGCTGGTGACGAGCGTCCGGAGAATTGGAATGCGTTGCAGCGAGGCGAACGGCGCAGGCAGAGCGGGATCCACTTCGAGATAGGCAACATGCGCCGCGTGGAGCGACTGCAGTCCCTGCATCAATCGTCTGGCCTGCACCGCCTGACCGCCGAGGTAGCGCAACGACGGACCGACGAGCAGTACCCGTCGACAGTGAGGTATCTGCTGACTATCCACGCGGATGAGGGTGACGCGTGTGACCCGGGGCCTCTGGCACTTGCATCGCGGCAACGCCACAGCTCTCCACCCGCGTCGGGTTGCCGATGGTTTGCAGTCCCATAACTGACACCTGGATCTATCTCGAGCCGCGTACGGACTGCAGCAGCGACTTGCCCGCGCATCTGAGGTCCTGCGCCAGACGACGCGGGGCAGAGTCGAGACCCGAGAACGCGCTCAGCCGGCGCTCAAGCGAGAACGCGCGCTCCGTTACTTGCAGCTCTTCCCGGACGATCGCCAGCAGGCTCGTGTCACCCGTCCAGATCGCCCACTCGATGTCCGTCTGGCATGCCGCTTCGAGTAAACCAAGAGTACGCTCACGATGCGCTGTTGCTGACCCGGTCAGTCGTCGCGCGACGAGCCGGCGACGAACGTCCCACCAGGCACGGACAAGATCAGCCTGAAACCGCTTCGATACTTGGGCGACATGAATCCTTCGTCGCACAGTAGACTGCCCGACGTGTGCGTACAGGCCAAGCTCTGCCACACGAGTCCAGAGTTCGTAGTCCTCGGCAAGTCGCAGGCCTGCATCGTACCCGCCGGCATTGTCAAACGCCTCGCGCCGGACCATCACCGAGGACTGAATTACCGGATTCGTCGCAACGAAAGCGTCGCGAAGATCAGCAGGATTGTGCTCAGGGAGGAACGTTTGGACAACGCCTGTACCGTCACCAAAACACTCTGCATCACTGCCCGCGAAAACCACGTCGCGCGCGACGAGCGCGGCCAGGACCAAGGCTGCGTGATCTGGAAGCCACTCGTCATCGGCGTCGAGAAAAGCGATGATGCTCGAGCTCGTCTCACTGACCGCAATGTTGCGCGATGCACTCGGCCCAACCGAATTAGGCAATGAGATCACGCGCGCGCCAGCATCGCGCGCGACGACGGCCGTCTCGTCATCCGAACCATCGTCGACCACGACAACCTCGTGTGGTGCAAGCGACTGCCGCCGCACAGACATCAGCGCTGACGCCACAAAGCTCGCTGCGTTCCTTGCAGGCATCACAACGCTGTATTCTAGAGCCATGACAGGAATCCATCCTCAGACAGCCAGTCCATACGAGGCGCAGGGGCGCGCGCTATCGAGGGTGCAACACGGTCACCTGCCACCTGTTGTGCGCTCCGGAATCTCATCGATCCCGCCACACGGAGAGAATCGCATCGATCCGAGGTCTGAACAACAAGAGGAAGGCGAGCAGATAGACCACGGCGCCGGTCATGCTCAGCAGCACCAATTGCAGGATCGGCGTCACGCTATTCGCGATCGATCGCTGCAGCAGTAAAACAACAGCGATCATTATTCCCGTGCACACGACAGGACCGAGGAGGTTCCGCAAGTACTCTCTGACGGATAGCCCGACCGCCGCCCGGAGCTTCAGTAGCGGATAACCGACCAGCAACGGTTGCGCCAGCAACCATACGCATGCGACAGCAAACGGACCTGAGGTCCTTGCAGCGACGTAGAAACCGATCGGCAGGGAAATGAGTGCGACGAGGTTGAGTCGAGCGGCCACTGCGGCTTGACCCGTGGCGCCGAGCACATGCTGGCTGAGCATCGAGACGCTCCCAAGAGCAGCACAAATGACCAATATCTGCATGATGGGTACCGACGCCATCCATTTGGCGCCGAAGATCAGTGGGACCGCAATTGGACTGACCAACGCAAATCCGATTAGAACCGGCAGCATGACCGCGACGAGCAACTCAGAGAGAATGAGGAAGTAGTGCTTGAGCGCCTTCTTGTCATCGCCGATCGATCCGAAAAACGGAAGCACAACCGCCTGCAGTACGTTCGCGAGTTTCTCACCAGGCAGTTGGGCCACGTTCCAGGCAAACTGATAGTAGCCGAGCGCCGAGAGGCCTGCGACCCGACCAACGACAGCAAAATCAGCATTTGAGTACAGATACCATGCGAGCGCACTGACGGCGAGATGCCTTGTGTAACCGAAGGTGGGACCGACCGTGAGGCGATCCGGGAATCGAGCGCGAAGTGAGACACTGCGTTGCGTCCAGACGAGCGTAACAAGGTGACCGACGATCAGTCCGATTGTGAGCGACCAGTAGCGGAATCCGAGGAGTGCACAGATCAGGACGGTGAAGGCTTGCGCAATCGTCTTCCCAAAGTCGATGGCGGCGAGCCGCTTGAATTGCAGTCGTTGCTGCATCACCGCAAGCGGAATTGTGTTCGTACCAGAGAGCACGAGCGCAAGAGACAGCGCGATGATAACCGGGACCAGTCGTGGCTCTGCATAGAAGCTTGCGATTGGATAGGCGGCCAGCACCAGCAGAAGCGCAAGTGCGATGCCGGAGAGGATCGCTGCGCCGTGCACCTGTTCGAGCACGACGTCATCTCGCTCGCGTCGCATGACTACGGCCCGCGCAAGCCCGGCGTCGTGGAAAAGAGACAACGTTCCCACCAGCACACCCGCAGTACCGGCAATGCCGTAGTCGCCAGGAGACAGGCGTCTCGCGATAGCAATCGTTGCGGTCCAAGCCAAGACCTGAGACAGCCAACGCAGCGATCCCTGCCACATAACGCCGGTCGCGATGGCCCGGTTGTGCGCGGCACTCCCTGACGGATCGGGACCGGAGACGCCAGTGATCGGCTGCTCCAGCGGCGGAGTAGGAGGCCGAACAGCGATCGGCTCACCGCCAGACATTCCACCGTCCCCGCAGCCCATTCACCGTCGCCTCGACGACCGCCACCTGAAGCGACCATCCCCACGTCACCGCTCGAATCGTGGCCACCCGACTGGAAGGCAGCAGCAGCACTGCGGTAAGCCCCATCAGAAAACACGCCAGCAGTGTCGGCAGGACATTCTCCGGGACCCGTGACCAGAGTACTCCCGCACTGCCGATCCCTACTGCGATGATCAACCAAGGCGTCAGCAGTCGCAACACCTTGTGACTCATGAATTGCACCCAGATCGGATTGCGACCCGGCACCAGCAATACTGGCAGCCACGCCAGCAGCTGAAAATTCCCCGTCAACGTGCGCACCTTGCGCACTTTCTCCTGAGCCGCCGTGGTGCTGCGAGCGTCCCATGCGTGCGCCGCAAGTTCGTACGACACGCGACGACCAGAGAGCACCATCCGCATCGGGAGCCAGACATCATCAAGAATCAGGTGGTCGGGCATGGGGGCCCAGTCACGGCGCCACATCGCATAGATCGACCCACTCAGCCCGACCGGGGAGTGCAGCCTTGCTTCTGCAGCGCGCAGCTGTCGCTCCAGTACCCAATACCACTCGACTGGCGACCTGACCGGAGCGCCGGGACGATCACCGGGTAGCTGCAGGGCGCCACCGGCGGCCGCCACTGCCACGTCGGAGGTGAGTCTCGCAACCAGCAGACGGATCGCATCTGGGGCAAAGCGTTGGTGCGAATCACTGAAAACCAGAAGATCGCCTGTGGCGTGGCGTACCGCCGCATTCAAGCCAGCCGCTTTCCCCCCGGCAGGATCTGACGCGACGACTTGCACCTTCCATCTGGTGCACTGCGCCGCGATCTCGGCTATGCTGGCCGGAGTCGCGGCATCCAGCCCGACAACAACGTTCAGCTGCTCGGTCGGATAGTCGCCGGCGAAGAAATCCTCCACGCGGGCCACGATCGTCGAAACATCATCACGGGTTGCGAGAATCGCTGTCACCGTCGGTAGCGCCGCTGGCACCGTTGCAGCGGATTCGCGAAAGAGCCGTGAGATCGCCCATATCGCAGCCGGATACACCAACCATGTCCAGCAGAGCACGCCGAAGGCCAGCGAGACGATCCACATCCAGCCGCTCATGGCCATGGTCTATCGCACAAACGCCAGCGACTGCGAGTCATGCCGCCGGAGCGGTCGGCAAGGCCAGCGCAACTTCGCGGGAAAGCCTTGGAGCCAGCAAGTTCGCGAGCGAATCGGCGCGAAGAATCTCTGCGCGAATATGCTCCTGCGATCGGTCCCTTTGCGTCCGCAGCGGCACGACCAGCCGGACGAGCGCTTCTTCCGTACGACCATACAGCGCCGCATCACGCATCAGATTCAGCTTAACTGTGTACTCATTGCTCTCAATACGACCGCGCCCCTGATACCAGTAGTACACGGCGGCGTAGTTGCCCTGATTGGCCAGCACATACTTGTTCATGTCGCGGGATCCAACACCAGGCGCCTCAGTAATCGGCATCGTCGCGCTTTCAACCGGCTCCCAACCCGCGCCAGGCAGGCAGTTTCGTGGCGAGTGAATCGACTTGCCCTGAGTCTGGTAGGTGTAATACCCGACGTACAGACTGAAAACCTGCATCGAATCACGCTTGTAGACGCGGTTCACGTACTCGTCCATTCCCGCCACACGCTGCGAGTTCGTATCGACGTCGATCTGCATGTGGGTGTAGCCATCGACCGAATCGAGAATGCCGGCAATCGGCTTCAGAGGCTTGGGACGCTCCTGTTCATGTGTCAGGCCCAACAGCCCAAGCCCGGCGCCGAGGATGATCGCAGGAACGAAGCTCGACAGATTAGCCATGAGACGCCGCCTCCGGCACGCCGCGGCGCGCCAGCTTTCCTTCGATGAAGAGCAGCAGGGACGCCACTGCGCCGAGTGACGCAAAGGCGATCACGAACATCAGCCACCCTTCAGTCGTGTGCATGAAACCGGACCCGGCCTCGGGGCTGACGAAAAACACCAGGAATGCCGTCAGGAAGATTCGAAAGCCATTGATCAGAATCGCCATTGGCACCGCCAGCACCAGGAGCGTGACACGTGACCAGGGCTTGGCCAGCAGCATTGCACCAAGCAACACGCCGAGATTCACCAGCGCCGTCAGCGAGCGGAGACCGCTGCACGCTTCGGCGACGAACAGATCATGGCCCGGAATGCGAATGACGTTGCCGTTGAGCAGTACCGGGATGTTGCGCCATTCGATCAGCGACGCGCCGATTCGCGACGCAACCAGCTGCAGCGGCGCTGTGAGCTTGGCAATCACCAGCTCGGGGAGTGGAATGGCCAGGCCGAGCAGCACGAACGGTAACCACCATGCCAGCAGCTGCTTCACGCCAAAGAACCACAGGATCACTCCTGCGGCACCAATCAGCATCGAAACCCGCATGGTGAACAACTCGGCCGCGAGATCGGAGACGTATCGCAGTCCGATCGATGCCAGCAGGAAGGCAACCGCGAGTGCAATCGCCGGCTTTCGCGTCGCCTTCAAGCCGGTCTGGAATGCAAACCAGAACGCGAGTGGCGCAAGCAGCAGGCCAGTGCCGGAATCAGGATTATCGAAATTCGTCCAGTCGCGGACGAGGAGATAGGCCGGCTTGGCGTAGAGTGCAGAAAAAAGAAGCAGCGCCGTGCCGAGCGGCAACCAGAGCGCCCTGTCGATCGGAACTGTTCGGCTCCGCGAGACACCGAGTGTGGCTTCGGTCACGATACGAATCTGGGGAAAGGAAAGATGAGGCACGGCACGAACACCGGCGGAGACGCGACGGGAATGCCGCGCCGTGCAGCCGGTGGCGAGCCCCCACCCCTCACCATGAGGCAGCGACGATCCGCATCGCCAGTGTCGAAATCACCTCGGAGAGCGGCTATGTAAGTGACGACAATTCATGAGATTGCGCAACACTCAATATGGCGGCGAATCCTCCGCTAGCGGTCGCGGCAGGGCTAGCCGCGGAGCGCGACCCTGACATCCACCACGGTAAGGGGACCCGCGGCACTGACCGTGTGAATCCCCCTCAAAGAAGGATGCCAGGTGGGTGCGATCCGGCTGACGGGCTCTTCTGCATAGCCTTCGGTGTCGAGGCGGACGATCCGATTGAACACGATGCCGGCGCCGTAGTTCGGCGTGCCGTTCTGACCCGGTCGGATCATTGCACCGCCTGACTCGAAGAGTCTGCCGGCCGGCCTCGCGCGACGCGCGTCCGAAACGACTGGGTTTGCTACGTGCGGCGTCCAGGGACCGAGCGGCGAATCGCCATAAAAGAGGCTCAGGTCGTCGAACGTGCTGTCTTCGCTGGGCTGCGTTCCGGCGAACAACCACCAGCGCTCCTTGAGAAACACGACCGTCGGATCGACGACCGGCTGGCCAAGTTCGAATTCGCGATCAAGCACCCAGACATCGGGAAATGACGAGGCTCGATAGACCTCCTGTAGGCCACGTTCCGAGGACTCCACGTACATGTACCACTCGTCGTCATACCGAAAGACGAACGGATACGACAGATGATGCGGCGTATCGAGCACGGTCCTGGATGCGCCGGCCACGCCCCCAGGCACCAGTTCAATGACGCAGATGCGACCCTTGTTCTGCGAGAAGACCAGTTCTTCAAAGAAGACGAACGACCGTCCATCTGCAGTGACGACGCACGGATCAGCCCAGAATCGATCAGGTGGGGGCACAAGCGGTTTGAACCGGAACATTGCCGCCTGCGGCGCATGATTCGAATCCGGCTTGCGCTGGTCGAAGGCGTACGCGAGTTGCCACTGTTCCCGCGTCGTCATCGATCGGAACTTCCGACGCATGAGGCGAAGGACCAATCCGACGATGCCCGTCGCCAGTTCCAGCGACGTGGGCGCCGTGAACAGGCGATTTGCATAGGCGCTTACCGGCGGCTCACCCGGCATCGATTCGGCGGCCGACGCGCCCCGACGCGACAACTCGCGCAGCTTCTGCAACAGGAGCGGTGCCGATGCCTGATACAACGTGATTCGATTCTGATGAACGGAAATCGGATTCGTTGCAACGGCGGTTCGTGCCAGCACCACTCCACCATCGAGGTCCTCCGAAAGTCGCTGCAAGATGGCACCGGAGCTCGGCCAGCCGAGCAGAACCTCCCACAAGCCAGGCGGGCTGCCTCTGTTCACGGTATTGTCGCCGTGGTGATACGACCAGACGCCATGGCGCGGCAAACCGAGCACCGCTCCGCGAAGAATTCTGAATCCGAACCGCAACGCGACGTCTGGCTGAAGCGCGCGGAGCGCGTCGATGGCAGGGTCATCGAGATAGTCGCTGTACGCGGTCTGCCGAGGATACGCCTCGACACGGGGAATCCCCTCGAGAAGCGAAGTGAGGTCCTTCGATTCGAACGGGTCCGAGCCGGTCGCGGGGTATCGCCACGCGTCAAACCGCAAGTACCGTTCAAGCAGGACTCGGTTTCTCAGCCGCCACGCGTTCCTCACGCGTCGCAGGAGTGTCCGTCGGCCCGAAGGTACAGGTCCGCCTTCCGCCTGGTTGAGTACGATGCCGACGATTACTGCGAAGTCACATCGCCGTATCGATTCAACCTGCTGTGCCACCCAGCGAGGAACCGTCATCGAATCGAGCAGCAACACCACGCGAACTGGCGGTGGAAGTCTCTCGTCTTCTGGCATCGGGATCGAGGTAGAACCTGGCGTCAAGGTCGCGGAGTCAGCAGACGGCAAAAGACGACGGTTCTTCACGCGTGAGGAGTATCGTGGATCATCGTAATCTAGCTTTACACGCCCAGAATAGTCACTCGCGCGCCACTCGGTCACTCGACGCTGACCACGCAGCAGCAGCTCGGTTCCAGAGCATGGTCGCAGCACTCGGTGGGAGGGCCGCGAAGCGCCGTCAATCGCTCCTTTCAGCGCCGCTGTGCCAAAGGCGACAGTCAGCGTGATGCCGAACACTCCGATGCTGTAGCTCCGATTCCACGGCGCGCGCACCGATCGCCGTCACCGAGCAGACGGAATCCCAATCCCGTGACGCAACACTGCATTCGATGCACCTCGCGTGCTAGGCTTATAGTCCTGTCGGCGTGGACCGCGGCGGCCCAGTCTCCTCGGCACCTTGCCTCAGTTCTGAAATGGATCTTCTCCTCGGCATTCTCTACTCGCTCTCCCGCTACACCCGCCCGGCGCTCTTCGTCGCGGCGTGCGTGGTTGGAGCCGCATGTACCCTCAGTTGGGCGACACGAACCAGACGGATCAGCCCTTTCACTCCGCTCGGCCGATTCGCCCGCGAAAAGATCGACCCCTTCCTGAAGCCGGTCGAAGCCCCAGTCCTCAACGCCGGGGGTTCACCGACCAGCATTCCCTGGTGGGGACTGGCAGCGTTCATCGTGCTCGGAATTCTGGCGCAATCACTCCTCGGCTACGTGATTGGCATCCTTGCTTCGACGGCGACGGGGCTGAGCAGTGGCCCGCGCGGCGCCATCCGTGCCCTGGTGCAGCTGACCTTCGCCGTCCTGCAGATTGCCCTGATGATCCGCGTGCTGTCCTCGTGGTTCGGCGCCCTTTCTCGCGCGCGCTGGCTGCGCTGGACGTACACCATCACCGAGCCGCTGCTGGCGCCACTCCGTGCCGTGGTCCCGAGCCTGGGGCCGTTCGACATTACGCCGCTGATCCTGTACTACCTGATCCAGTTCGTCGGGAACTTCATCGTCAGCGCGATCTGACGCGTCACCGTGCGTCGCGTCGTAGACATGCCATCTCGTTTCGCTTTCACGTCACGCGAAAGGTGTCCCCGATGCGTATCGTCTGCCAGTAGTCGAATCGCGGACACGTCTCAC
>Ga0163144_10021269_pt1 | contig 12900 bp, 14 predicted proteins | sample OliLak19BULKMAT1_FD_123175 | JGI IMG/M metagenome (GOLD analysis project Ga0163144, IMG submission 123175) | Freshwater microbial mat bacterial communities from Lake Vanda, McMurdo Dry Valleys, Antarctica - Oligotrophic Lake LV.19.BULKMAT1 | ecosystem: Environmental > Aquatic > Freshwater >...
ACTTCGCGGTCGCTCATCGGCTGAGGCAGCTTGGTCAGACTGCCACCAACGAAATCGCCAACACCTGAAGTTTCTCGGAACAGATAGAGTACGTGTTCATTGAACTCTACCTCACAGAACAAATAACCGGGGAATTTCTTGACCTTCTTGATCCGCCGCTTACCATCGCGAACCTCAGTGACCTTTTCGACGGGCACGACAATTCGGCCGACAAACGGTTCCAGATTCTCAAGTTTCACCCGGCGTTCGAGGGCTCCGCGAATCGAGTCCTCCCGGCCGCTCTGCACCTTAACCACGAACCATTTTTTCTGGTTGAGAGGCTCGGCAGGCGTCGGTGCAGGGGTCTCCGAGGGAGTCTCGTTGGACTCAGTCGGCTCGCTGGGTTCCGCAGGGGCGGAGCCTAGCTCGACCGGTGGCGATTCCGGTTCGTCGGGTGCGATCGGCTCTTCGGTCACTTCTTCGTTCATTTCAACTGCTGCCATTGGGCTTGGGGGTTTACCACTCGGTGACAGGCTTGGAATCTTCCTTCGGAGGAAGTTGGCTTTCGGTAGGCAGAATGTTGACCCATTCCTGGCTCAGGAACCAACTCCAAAACAGATCGACCACGAATAAGAACAGTGTCAGCAGCACCAGGGAGACGAGCACCACAATCGTGTCCCGGTACAGTGCCCGGCGAGACGACCAGGATACCTTGTTGATCTCGGCTTCCGTGGCAATGAGAAAGTCTGCAAACGTCGGGTAATTCACAATTCGCCAAGCAAGCCAGAGCGTCAGGCAGAGCAGCAACAGCGGGATGGTGAATTTTAAATCCGGCAGGAGGGTGAATCCACCTTCGACTCGGGGACGCCCGCGGTTTTCAACTTGAATTCGCTCTTTGTCCGCAGCTGAAACGTCTTTATCTTTATCTCTGGTCGGGATCGAAAGCGGCTCCAACGTCTTACCGAAGATCACCCAGTCCCCGCGGCGATCCGATTGTTCCGTAGTTGAACCAAAGTCACGGCCATCGGGAACGCGAACCGTCGAATTCTGGGGCAAATAATTATGTTCCGAAAGGGTCCAGATGCCTGTAATCGAAATTAGGATGAGGCCCAGGATCGTTAGCCGGCGGACCCGCAGGCCCTGGGTTCGCTTGTGGGTGTGGGTGTCGAACCATCCAGCCTGATCCAGTGCGAGCGACCATTTTGTAAACCGCCCACTTCGAAACATCTGAACGATCAAGAACAAGATGACCACGTGGAAGAGCATGGCAACGACGCCGCCGAAGTTAAAGCCTTCTCGACCGACGCGATCCTGTATGCGATACAGGGCGTCCGCAGAAAAAACGCCAAGGAATACAACGCACATCATCAGGAAGATGCCGCCCCGGATTCCCGTCGCTTGCCGACCGGTTCCCAACCTCGAACTGGCCCAAACTAACCCAACGGCTGCGGCGAGCTGCAATCCCACCTGCACGCCGAGCAGAACGATTTGATCCTTGATGCCCATCGAACTGGCGGCGCTTTGCCAAAGCAAAGGCACACCTCGGAGTACGAAGGAGACAAAGAGAATCACCAATAATGCCCCGATCAGGCTCATGCCGAGCAGGCCCATGCCTTCGACGGCCTGTGGGGATCGGGATTTCGAATGCTCAGCAGCAACGGCCATGAGGCTTTCCTGTTCACCCGGTAAAGCCCGGGCATCTTGCCGGGCCATTATCAAAACGACCGCCCGCCTCGATCAGCGAGGCGGGCGCTAACGATCCGATCCACGAATTCTTCACAACTAATGTAGCAGGGGCGGAGTGAATCGAACACTCAACCGCTCGTTTTGGAGACGAGTGCTCTGCCAATTGAGCTACGCCCCTATGGGTCAGAAGACAGAGGCCAGAAGACAGAGGACAGAAAAGAAGCGGATTCTCGTCTGTTTTCTGTCTTCTGTTTTCCGTTCTGCTAAGTGACAATCTTCGTGACCACTCCCGAGCCGACGGTTCGGCCACCTTCGCGGATGGCGAAGCGAAGGCCTTCGTCCATGGCGACAGGCATTTCCGGAAGCAACTCGACCGTCACATCCAGGTTATCGCCCGGCATGGCCATTTCCGCGGCATTTCCATCCGAAGAACGAAGTTCCACGATGCCGCCCGTTACGTCTGTCGTGCGGAAGTAGAACTGCGGTTTGTACTTGGCGAAGAACGGGGTCTTGCGGCCGCCTTCCTCGCCCGTCAGCACGTAAATGTTCGCCTTGAACTTCGTGTGCGGCGTGATGCTGCCCGGCTTGGCCAGAACCTGTCCCCGCTCAATGCCTTCACGTTCGATACCTCGAAGCAGACAGCCGACATTGTCACCTGCCTCGGCGGTTTCACAGGTCTTTTGGAACTGCTCGATACCGGTGATTACGGTCTTGGTGTTGTCCTTCTTCAGGCCGATAATCTCGACATCGTCGCCAACTTTGGCTCGGCCTCGCTCGACGCGACCCGTGGCCACGGTGCCACGACCCTTGATCGAGAACACGTCCTCGATGCTCATGAGGAACGGTTTGTCGGCTTCCCGCGGCGGAACCGGAATGTACGAATCCAATGCGACCATCAACTCGTCAATCGACTTGCAACCGGGATTGTTGTCGTCGGTGCCGTTACAGTCGAGAGCCGCCTTCGCTTGGCCGCGAATGATGGGAATCTCATCGCCTGGGTAGTCGTACTTCTTGAGAAGATCACGAAGTTCGTACTCGACCAGATCGAGCAATTCCGGGTCGTCAACGGTATCGACCTTGTTCATGAACACCACAATTCTCGGCACGCCGACCTGGCGAGCGAGGAGCAAGTGCTCCTTGGTTTGCGGCATGGGACCGTCGTTGGCGGCAACGGTCAGAATCGCGCCGTCCATCTGGGCGGCACCGGTGATCATGTTCTTGATATAATCCGCGTGGCCCGGACAATCGATGTGGGCGTAGTGCCGGTTCGGCGTCTCGTATTCCACGTGAGAAACGGCGATGGTCACGGTCTTGTTGGCATCGCGGACGATACCGCCCTTGGCGATTTCGGAGTAAGACTTCACCTTTTCGCCGGTCTTGTTTTTGTAAGCCTGTCGCATCAAAATCGCTGCCGTGAGGCTCGTTTTGCCGTGATCGATATGGCCGATGGTGCCGACGTTCACGTGCGGTTTCTTACGCTCGAATACTGCCTTTGCCATTGTGCTCCCCTGTAAGTCGGATGGTGAGATAAATCGGTATGAGCGCCGGCCTTCCCGGGCTCCGACCGTAGCGGGAACATGTTAGTCCTATCGATCCCGAAAGCTGCTGATGGGGGTTGAACCCATGACCTCTTCATTACCAATGAAGTGCTCTACCACTGAGCTACAGCAGCAAATGGGAAGGATCAAGGATGAAGGATGAAGGATGAACCAAAACTGTTATGGTCTTGATTCATCCTTCATCATTCATCCTTCATCCTTCCCGCAAAAGCGGGCGATGGGATTCGAACCCACGACATCCTGCTTGGAAGGCAGGAACTCTACCGCTGAGTTACACCCGCGTCATAAGGATGAAGGCGGAAGGATGAAGGATGAACTTCCGTCATCTATTCATCCTTCATCCTTCCGCCTTCATCCTTTTATAAGAGTGGGCGGAGAGGGATTTGAACCCCCGAACTCACGAGGAGGCCAGATTTACAGTCTGGTGCAATAGACCACTCTGCCATCCGCCCGATCGACTTGCGGCCAACCCGCAACCCCGAAGCCACCGGTGGGATTTGAACCCACGACCTACGGTTTACAAAACCGTTGCACTACCCCTGTGCTACAGTGGCGAACCTCCGGGAACACATAACCATAGCTAGTCTCGCAATTGCCGACAAGACAGGCACGTGCTCACTCGAAGATTTTACACGGATGTACCTGCCAGGTGAAGAGAGGGGGACACTTGATTTAGGTTCGGTTCGCCTACCGTCTGGGCACAAGGGCTTCAAACTGTTGTTGAACTCCAGGGGCACTCCAAACATACGCCCACGGTTGCAATCGGGCGGGACCGTCGTGGCCAGGCGAGCGTGGCGGCAGAGTCAGTTCGTACCCAATCAGCGTCTTCGTCAACATCAGGAGATACGTCCCAGGCTCCGAGAAGGCCGTGGTCGTACCCGCAACTCGCGATTCCGGCAGGTTCGCGATGCGAACGGTGCCAGCCACCGGCTCGCCGTTCGGTCGAAGATCTTCGACAATCTCCACCTCGCGGACGGGTAGTCCCGTCGACGCATCCAGCGAGACTTTCGCGAGCACAAAGTGCGACGAGGCCATGACTTGCGAGCGGGAAAGAATTACCGGATTCGTCTTGGTCGCGGCCAGATATCCGAGCCAACCCAGCCAGCCGAACAACAAGACGGCGGCCACGATCAGCCGAAGTCGCGGTCCTTTCATCGTACACCTCGACGTGTTCGAAGTGCCTCGCCATCTAGCGCGATGGAGAAGCTATCCACCAGCGCGCGGTCCAGATCGAATAGGTCTTGAAAATCCGCTCGTCGATCCGATTCCGTCTTGCTCAAGAGATCGGCCTCGATCAGGTTAAATACCACTTCGCCGACGTCGTCCGTTTTTCGCAGGCCCCATTGCTGGAACACCGTGCGTGCGAGGAAACCGAACTCTTCGCGAGCCAAACTGACCACACCCTTCAGAATCTCAGGGCCTGATACGTGATGATCCTGACCCGGGTTCTCTCCCTCGACGGGTGCTCGGCCGAAGAGACGCTGAGTATGGCTAAGTGCCTCGAACATGAATTCGTAGGACTCGTAGGCATACCGCCCATCTTGGCGAACGATCTCGGCGATGTCGGGATGTCTCATAGAGCAGTCCAAAGTTCTCAGTTCCAGGTCCGCAGTCAAAACATTCGACTGAGGACAATGGACTGGGGACATCAAAGTTTGGTCAGAATCTCCGCCACGGCAACCGGCAACCTTCTCCCATCTTCAAATTCTACCAGCACGCGTCTCGCAAGGATTTCCTGGGCCAGCACGCGGCCTTGGCCCTTAGCTGTCAGAACACGGGTGCCAACTGTCGGCAACTCTTTTTGAAACTCATCGTAGACATCCTGCTCGAAGCGCAGGCAACACTTCAAGCGGCCACATCGGCCGGAAATTTTCGTAGGGTCGAGCGTCGATTTCTGAATCTTCGCCATCCGCATCGAAACGGGCGGCATTACGGTCATGTGCGTGTTGCAGCAGACGGGCTTGCCGCAATCGCCATAATCCGCGAGTAATTTCGCCTCGTCGCGAACGCCGATTTGTCGCAACTCAATGCGAGCCTGAAATTCGCGAGCCATTGCTCGGACCAGTTCCCGGAAGTCCACGCGCTTGTCGGAAAGAAAATAAAAGACGATTCGCTCGCCGCCAAAGATCGGTTCCACATCCACCAGTTGCATGGCCAGGTGATGCTCGGCCACCAGCCGTCCCGCCGTTTCGAACTGCTGCTTGGACTCGATCCGGATCTTGCCTTCGCGCTGATAATCCTCGGCCGACATGGACCGCACGATCTCGCCGTTGGTAGGCTCTGGCAAAAATGCGACGGCTTGAGGAGTCGCGGGACACAGGACGTCGCCGAGTTCCAGCCCACGCTCGGTCTTGACCACGACGCGTGTACCACGAGCATAAGCCGCTGCATTCTCGGCGACAAATTCACCGAGCATTCGCATCGTCCCATGGCGAATGATGTACTTGTTCGCAGGCTGATCGACGGCAACCGTCATACCACTCCAACTGAAGGAACTCTTCAAGATTGTAAGGCTTTGCGGGGAACACGCAAGCAGATCATGGGCAGCAAAGGCATTTTCATCGGGATGCAGTGCTGGACCGAATCGGCCGAGGCGGTTATCATCACCCTGAATTGTTCACCTCATTCTTGGAGGACTCATGCGCGTCCGCTACCTTCCGCTCCTCGCCGTTTTCGCACTGACCGGCTGCTCGAAGATTCATCAACAGTTCTCGTTCACGGTCGAGCCAGGCAACTTTCACACCTTGAAAGTCTCGGCTCCACTCAGCGAGCAAAAGCTGAAGGTGAATATGACCTCCGATCAGCCAGTGAATATCTACGTCATTTTGGACAAGAACCTTCCTCCGGAGATAAAGGACGACTTCGATCCCGAAACGGTGAAGGAGGGCGTCCTGGTGAAGGAGAAAGGCAAGAAAGATGCCGACCTGAGCGTGACCGTACCCGCCAAGGAGAAATTCAGCGTAATCGTAAATGGTGCCGGGAAGAAAGCCTCCATCACTGTGAAGATCGATAGCCAGTGACAGGGTATCCGGAGAGTCGAAGCTCTAAGCGAATGGCCATGAACAGCCAGCCACGGAAGGCTGACACAACAGATCTGACCGCTGACAAGCGGGCGAACCATGACTCGCCCGACATAAGTCCAAGAATCGATACAGAGCCACGCACGTAGCGCAGCGGAGTAAGTGGTTTAACGTCTCGCGGGTTGATCCGCTTACTCCGCTGCGCTACGTGCGCGGCTCTGACGAAATTTTGTCTGGCGCGTCAACCTTGACCCGTTGGTTGCGCCCATCCAGCAGGGCAGCCCATTCGAAGTCAAGATGCGTGAATCGGGCGTAAAAAGGTTCGTCGTGCTGCCGAAGTGATGGGTCAACCAATCGCTGGATTGAGTCCATGCCAGTTTCCTGAAGAAAGTACGATTACTCTTCAAGAAACGGCATGTCCCCCAAGATGCATAACCCTGAAATCAGTTTTCTCTCTATGAACCTATTTCTTCTTCGGCTCCGGCACGATCCACAGGTGCAGCGTGTATTCTTCGCCTTCACTTGTAACCGTCGTCGTCTTGTCTGGCTTCCAGTCGCCGAGCGTGAAGCGGTGAGAAACAACCCTCGCCCCAGGCTTTAGGGCCTTTTGTAGAACCGGGCCCAGCTTTGCCCCCAAGACTTCGCCGATGTACAGCAACACGACGGTAGCCTCGCCGCAATCCTTCTCGGTCATCTTTAGTATGTCCCCTTGAACGACCGTGACCTTGTCTTCGAGCTTGGCTTCCTTGATCTTCTTCTGAGCCTTGGCCACCATCTCGGGGTCGATATCGTTGCCAAAACCCTTCTTTGCGTTGAATTTCTGGATGGGTCGAATCAGCATGACCGCGTCGCCACAGCCGTAATCGTGAACAACATCGTCCTTGGTCATTTTGGCCAATTCGCACATCTTGTCCACGATCTCGTCCGGGGTGGGCACCCAGCGAACCTCAACGCGGTCGGGGGTTTTCTTGTCTTCGGTTCGAATATCAACACTGATCGTTTCACCCGCCTTGAACGTGACTTCACGCGTGCGGAAAATCTTCGTGTAGTTATTCGGAATGATGAGCGATTCGATTTTGTAAGCGTAGACTTTGCCCGGCTCCAGGTCCGGTGTGGTGAAAACGCGGATGTTGTCCTTCATCCCGTCCGGCTCTTCTTGCTTCTTGCCTTCGATGGTCACTTCAGTCTTGGTCGGCTTGTCGGGAACGACGAGCTTGATGGTGGCCGGTGCCTTCTTATCCTGAGCCATTGATGGCCAAACCACGGCTGCGGCAAGGACCGTGGCGATCAGCAGTCTAGTCATGATGAAACCTCGGATTGTGAACAATGCGCGTGACAAGTCCTCATGCGGAGAGCTTGTGAATAAATGTCCCGTAGGGTGGGTGTAGGCTTTGCGAAACCCACCAGTCCCCGCCGAGTTTGGTGGGTTCCGCAAAGCCTACACCCACCCTACACCTCACTTCTTTTTCTTGTAGTCACCGGTCTTTTCCTTGCCCGTGATCGTCCACACGTGCAACTCGAAATCTTCGACGCCGTATTCCCCTTCGCGCGTGACCGTCACGCTCTTGTCTGATGCCCAATCCCCCATGATGAATCGGTGCGACACAACGCGAGATCCGGCCGGCATGTGTTCCCAAAGCGATGGCCGCAGTCGAATGTTCAACTCGTCGCCCATGTACAGCATCATGACGGTCACGTCCTTGAGATCGTCTGCCGTGAGCTTGAGAGCGTTTCCTTCCTTGATGGTAATCCTGTCGGCCAGGCCCGCCTTCTTGACGTTGTCCTGGGACTCGGCAACCTTCTTGGCATCGAGGTCGGTCCCTTTCCCCTTCTTCGCGTTGAAGTCCTGGACGGCCGCAATGACCATGATGGCGTCGCCGCAACCCGGATCCATGACGACATCGTTTTTCGTGACCTTGGCGAGTTCGCACATGTCCTTCACGACAATCCGGGGCGTCGGTACCCAACGAATCACGACGTTGTCCGCAATCTTGTCGTCTTTCTTCCGAAGATCGAGTGTGACTTCTTCCCCAGCCTTGAAGGTCACTTCGCGCGTCCGAACGATCTTCGTGTAGTTGTTCGGTTCGAGGGTGGCTTCGACCTTGTAGGCGTAGGTCTTGCCGGGTTCGAGGTCGGGCGTCACCAAAACCCGAACGCCATCCTTGGTGGCCTTCTCATTAGCTTCGAGTTCCTTGCCCTCAACCTTGAGTGCAACCTTGGTGGAGGCTTCGGGTAAGAGCAATTTGATGGTGGCAGGTGCCTTCTTTTCCTGGGCGACCGCGACCAGACTAAACGTCAGAGCAATCGCAGCCGCGAACAATCGCGGTCGGGCCATCAACATGGTGAATCTCCAATAGGTGCAAGGAAGGGTGAAGATTGTGTTACAGGCGGGCGATCAGGATGGCTACGAAAATGGCCGGGAAGATACAGCCGGCCGCAAACCACGGAGCCGCGCTCGTTAGGAAGCGAGGTGCAGCTAGGTGAAGAAAAGGACCGTGCCAATTAGAAATCGCAGCGAAATAACTTCCCGAATTCACCGACTTGACGTCGGCAGTTGGAGCCGGCTTGGGTCCAAGTGCTGGGTTGTGTTTTCAGTCCAACGGACTGCGAGCCCTTAGCCCAGAGCAACGCTCTGGGTTCGCGAGGATCGAATTCTCTTTCAGTCTGAAGGACTGAGACACGAGGCGTTCGCCCTGTCCCAATGCTCCAAGACACCCGAGCGGTACGGACACGAAATCGAAAAAGGGACGAACATTGCCTTTGGAATTGAGGGAGCCGCTCCCAGCCCTTCAGGCTGGGTTTCATCGGACCTGCGTGGACCCAGAGCGTTGCTCTGGGCTGAGGGCTCCCAGTCGGTTGGACTGAAGACCAGACTGCGAATTAGGCGTGCTGCTACCTTTTCCTCGGCGGCACCACCGTAGTGACGTCTAGCCCATCTGCCCCGAGATACGCGTCGAGCAACTCCACACGGCCCCGGCTACGAAATCCTTGCCAGACCCGGCTCATTTCGTCCCACCAGATGGCCGTCAGCACTTCGGAATTATTCGGCTTGAGCTTGCGGTACTGCTCGAGCCGCTTCGTGAACGAGTCTGCTTCCGCTTGGGCGAGTGCTTTCTTGGTGGCCGCGTAGCCTAAAGCCTGCTGGGTGTACTGGAAAGCGGTCGCTTCCGAATCGTGCTTCATTCGGGCCGATTCCTGATGAGCCCTTTGTTCCTGTGCGCGTGCGGCGGACTGTGCCGTGTTCACTTCCTCGAATGCCGACCGAACTTCATCCGGCGGGGCGAGATAAACGATGCTGGCTTGCTGGATCTTCACGCCCAGCTTTTGCGGCTCGACACGCGTCTGCACCCGGCGAACCAGCCAGCTGGGAAGGGCGGCATTACCGGTCAGCAGAACTTCGTCCACCAGCCGGCCCGACACCCATTCGCCCATTGCCGCCTCGGTCTCGCGGGCAATTACGCCGTCGATGCTGTTCTTTTGGGCCACGTAATCTTCGAGATCGTTCGTGGTTTCACCGACCGCGTAGTCGATTGCAACTTGCAAGTTGACAAGATTCTGATCGCCGGTGAGGAATTGCCCGGCCGGATTATCTTCGGAGGCTTCCGGCCGGTATCCGACTGGCACACGTCGAACGGTCGCCGTGGGAACGCGGTCGAGCCGATCGATGCCGTAGGGAAGCCCAATCCAAAGGCCAGGACCAGGATGGGCCACGACTTTGCCAAATCGCCGAACGACCGCCCGCTCCTCGAGACGAATCTGAGCAATGCCCGTGAGCAGATAGAGGGCCAATGCAACGAACGGCAAGTAGCGGAGACGCTTCACGATGTTGGTTTATGGATTGAGAGAACTTCCCTCGAAAAGAGATTCTCTCTTACCTCAGATTATTGCATGGAAGGATTTGGAAGGAGACGATCGACGTGCCGGCTGCAGGGGAAGTCTGGAGCGACCCAGCGAGACAATCGCTCGTGAGTTGTTGTCGATTTTTTTGAGGATGGGCGTAGCAGACGCAATGGGATTTGGGATAAGATAATTGCTGTGTGCGATCGAACGGGAGGACGTCACATGGCCAGTACGCTCGCTGAGGAAATCGCTCGGCTTCATCTTGAACCGGGCCACCCGTATCGGCTCCGCGTCGATGACAAGGAAATCGAGGTACGGGTTCTCTCCGAGGAGCAAGCAGAAGAAGATCCGGACCGCCTCATATTTTTGAATGTACCGCCATCGCCAAACTCGCGAATCATCAAACCGAAACCGGTGCCGCTTCGCCTTCCGGCACCGATCATTATCACCGAAGATGATCTCAAGCCCGACCCGCGTGAGAGCAACGGCGTTCGCATCGTGAGGCAGATTTACAAGATCACTTACCCCACCGGCAAAATCTATATCGGGAAAGACCCCTTCGGTAGTGCTCGTTACATGGGGAGCCCCAATAGGGCACTCGTCAACGCGGACTTCGAGAGTCTCTCCGAACTTCAGCGGCGGAATTACTCTCTCCACAAGGAGATACTGTGGCAGTCAGCGACGGCCACGGAGGCAGAGCTCGCTGCGAAGGAAGTAGAATGCATTCGATCCTATCGGTCGAATGACCCAAGCATCGGTTACAACCGATGGCCAAAGTTTCGTCAAGGAGTGACGGGAGCAGAGGCTTCAATAGTCGGTGGTCCGCAAATCGTTTTCGGGGCGAGTGCCTCCGATCCAGGCGTGGAGCCGCCCGAAGTGCTTACGGACGATGAAACCTAGCATTGTCGCTTCTTGCCGAAGGAGGTCCGCTATGGGCATAACCAACGACGAAGAAATCTCTGACGCCCCTCCTGATGTCGCTTTGGAAGAAACTCCCGAAGACCAATTCTGGTTGACCGAGCCTCCGTCGGAGACCTCGATCGTTCTCACGATCAAGCGTGGAGAACCAGACCTTCCCGCTCCGATTCACATAACTGAATCGGACCTGGCACCGGAATGATCTTCAACGGAGAGGAGCCACGGGATTTATCAGGAGACGGTTGCCGTGCGGGCTGCGGGGAGCTTGGAGCGGGTGATTGCGGCGGTTGCCGGTGAGATGAAGACGATTTGACGGCTGGGCAATAGCAGGAACATGGGAATTTGCGGTAGAATAATTGTGTTGTGGGTTGCCCTTGATCGAGAGGATGTAACGTGGCTAATACACTTGCCGATGAAATCGCTCGACTCCATCTCGAACCGGGCCACCCGTACCGCCTCCGCGTCGATGACAAGGAGATCGAGGTCCGCGTGCTTTCCGACGAGGAGCAAGCGGAAGAAGATCCGGACCGGCTCATTTTCTTGAATGTGCCGCCTGGCCCAGACTCGATTATCCGAACTGTAACTCTGGGGCCACCCTGGCTGCCGGAGCCCATTGAGATTGGCGAGGAGGATCTGAAGCCCGAATGATCTACCACGCCCCAGCCATTGAGGAACCTACTGATCAGGGCGACATCATTGATGGCTGTCCTGTCGGATTGATCACCGATTTTGAAATCGATCGCCTCGACACCATCAAGAGCCGATTTGCCGTCAATCGAGTCATAGTTCTGACGCAAACTTGTGACTTGGCGAATATGAAGGCAGCATCGATCGTGGTCGCATCGGTTTTTGACGCCCAGACTCTCATAGATGCCAAGGTTGTCAAAGCCGCTGATGTCAAGGGTCCAGTTCGGGCCGGTCGAACCTTCGGACTATATTTTTTGCCGGCAAGTTTCTCTCTCCAATTCGGAGAAATGTTGGTCGATCTGAGGAATCTCCACACAGTTCGACCCGAGTTTCTGACCAAACTCTGCCTCGCTAACAAACGCCTTGCTCGTCTCAAGATGCCCTATCGCGAACACCTCGCCAAGCACTTTGCCGATACCTATAGTCGCATTGGGTTGCCCCAGCCATACGAAACTCTCTGAGTCTTTCCCATGTCCCGAGCCGCCACCGAATACCGTTACGAAAAACTCACCTGGCCCGAGATCAACGATGCCGTTGAGGAGGGGCAGGTCTGCATTCTCCCCTGCGGGGCCGTCGAGCAGCATGGGCATCACTTGCCGCTCGATGTCGATCTCGTCTGCCCGGTCGGCATCGCCAGCGGAGCGGGCAAGCTGATCCCGGACAAGATGCTCGTGCTTCCCGTCGTGGCTTACGGCTACACCGGACACGTCATGGATTTTCCGGGCACGATCAACAACGACTTCGAGCACTTCATGCATCATGTGCTCGATATCACCAAATCGCTTGCGTACCACGGCTTCAAGAAGATTCTCTTGTTGAACGGGCACGGGTCGAACATGCCGAACCTCGATCTCGTGGCTCGCCGAACGAACCTTGAAACCGATGCCGAGTGTGTGCTGGCCGCTTGGTGGAACCTGCTCACCGTGGACAAGAATTTCCTGCCCGGTTGGCGGCAGAGCAAATTCCCCGGCGGTTGCTCCCACGCCTGTGAACTGGAGACCTCGCTCTACCTGTATCTCGATGGCGACAACGTGCGGAAGGATAAAATCAAGTCGGGCACGATCTCGTTTAACGATGAAGGCAGCCCATTCAACTGGGTCGATCTGTTTGGAGCCGGGCCAGCCACCAACATCTCGTGGACGAGCAGCTATTCAGAAACGGGAGTTCTAGGCGATGCCGAACTCGCAACGGCCGAGAAGGGAAAAGCCGCG
>Ga0163144_10021270_pt1 | contig 12900 bp, 14 predicted proteins | sample OliLak19BULKMAT1_FD_123175 | JGI IMG/M metagenome (GOLD analysis project Ga0163144, IMG submission 123175) | Freshwater microbial mat bacterial communities from Lake Vanda, McMurdo Dry Valleys, Antarctica - Oligotrophic Lake LV.19.BULKMAT1 | ecosystem: Environmental > Aquatic > Freshwater >...
CCGATCTTATTCACACGACGCAAGCCGCGATAAAACCAGCGTGACCCGTGAAACACATAGCGCGAAGCCCACGAAGGCAGCTGCTTTCGAATCTTAAGAGAACGCATGAGATTGATGGCCATGCTCGCCTGCAAAACATGAAAGGGAGAAGCCAAACGCGTAAGCAAGGAATCGCAAAGTGGATAAGCCAATTTAGAACCTCGAACCATTTGTTCGGGAATGTCGATATCGAAGGGATAGAGTGTTTGCGGAAGAATCCAGATTCCTTCGCCTTTAGGAGGAAGCAGATTGGGAACTCGAAAACTCAAATCGTAGCTGTCGTAGCCCAGTGACTCCGCCTTTGCATGCGGGAGAGCGAATCGCTCGTTGAACACGTTGTCCCTTAAAACTACTCGAAGCGATTCTGAGAACTGGCGCTTCTTAAGTTCAGAAACAAAAGACCGAATAACTTGTTTGGTGAAAAATAAATCTTCTGAGAAACGAAAATGCGGCTTATTGATTTTTAGAGCGTCGTCTGCGGAGACATCAGACACCTTCATTCCACATTCTAGAAAAGCTTCGTCCTGATAAGACTTAAGGGGTCGATTGGCGATAGACACATCGGGAAAATTGTCAGCGAATCCGAACAAACGGGTTTCAGATCGAATTCGATAGACTGGAAAATCGGTCATGCTGATATTTTTTGATCTACCCAATGGGCCAACACGGCGGGCGTGATGAGAATTGGAATTTGCTGAACGATCATGTTCTCGGGATAAAGACTATCGGGCACATCGGGCAAGAGGCGTTTGAGTGTGGCTAATCCTTCAGGGGTGAGCACGTTGTCCACATCAAAATTACCGTTAGGAGTTTCGTTGCGGGCCAATTCTTCAAACTCAAAGAGACTGAGCTGAATATCAAATTCACTTTCAATTCCATACAAGAGGTCCATCATGTCGATGGAATCAACGCCCAAATCCTTCACCAAAGACGAGTGCTCTTGGATCTTGGATTCTTCAACACCACAGGAATCGACCAGCAGCTCCTTCAATTTTTCATAAACTTGGCTCATATCTGCCCCCGATTATAAACTCAAACCACCATCTACAAAGAGAACTTGCCCAGTAATAAACGAAGCAGCCGCGTCAGACGCCAAAAACATCACCGCAGGAACAATTTCTTCAGGCTGACCCACTCGATTCATAGGAGTGCGATCCAACACACGGTCGCCAATACGAGTCATGAGCGCGTGGCTCATTTTAGTTTCAATAGCCCCCGGAGCAATCGCGTTCACACGCACACCCTTTTTGGCGGTTTCTTGTGCAATAATTTCCGTCCAGCGATTGAGAGCCGCTTTGCAAGAGGCATAAACAGAAACGCCACGTCCCGCCGCTTCAGACACAGCGGAGGTGATGGTCACAACAGAGCCTGTTTGGCATCGAATCATTTCCTTGAGCACATGCTGAGTAAGGCGGAAGGTGCCCTTCATGTTGATATCGAGCACTTTTTCAATTTCGTCTTCATGAGTGCCCACAAATGGAAACTCGAAGGCATAGCCCGCATTGTTCACAAGCACATTAATCTTAGAATGTTTTTTTAGAACTCCAGACACACCCGACTTGACCGAGTCCTGGGAACGCAAGTCGACAACAACGTGATCAAACTGAGAATCGGGAATTTGGTTTTCTTTCATCCATTGACGGATTTCATCTAATCTTTCGGGACTGCGACTCACGAGTGCGACAACGAGCGATCCTTCTTTTAAAAAACCTTTGCAAAGGGCTGATCCGATACCGCCCGCAGCTCCCGAAATCAACACCACTCGCCCAGCTAAATCCAAATTCATTCGTTCATCCCCTCTTAAATCCGTCCCACAATCAGGGAAGCATTCACACCACCAAAAGCAAATGAATTGCTCATAGCGATTTTATAATTTCTATTTTCAACAGGTGCTCTTAAGAACTCCAGCCCTTTGTTGTCGATAGGCTTTTGCAAATTGAGTGTGCCCGCCATGAACTGGTGCTCGAGACCCAGACAAGTCAATCCCAACTCGAGCGCACCAGCTCCGGCGATGAGATGGCCATGGCGATCTTTCGTGGAACTTACGGGCAAGGCCCGCCCCTCAAAAACATGAGAGACGGCTTCCACCTCTGCTGGATCATTGGCCTTGGTGCCAGTGCCGTGAAGATTCAAATATTCTATTTTGTTGTTGGGGAGAGCGGCGTCTTTAAGCGCGCGCTTCATCGCGAGTTTCATTCCCACTCCTTCAGGATCAGGAGCTGTGATTTTGAAAGCATCAAGACTCGAACCGTAACCCAAGAATTCAATTTTAGGTGTTAAGCCTAATCTTTTAACGAGGGATTCAGACATGAGTAAAAATAACGAAGCTCCCTCACCCAAGAGAGTGCCTCCACGAAGCGCATCCAACGGCTTGCATTGTTGCGAAGCCTCTTCAGTCGAAGGAGGAATCACGCCCATTTTTAGAAATGAAATATAACCGAGAAGATTGAGAAGTGAATCGCCTCCACCCACTACCGCAAGGTCGCGCTCGTTGCGTCTGATCGATCGAAACGCCATCCCTAAAGCCTGCGCCGACGAGGCACACGCTGTTAAAATGTTGTTAGCTTGCAACTGCGAATCCGAACCTAAAAGAGATCGCCATGACTGAACCGCAGTGTCGATGGGATTGCCTAAGAGATTGGGAGTTTGGCCGGATCGATTGAAAAATCGTGACCAGTCGGGATAACGACAAGAGGCACGTTCAGATGACATCGCCTCCACGGGGCAGATATCGAGACCGAGTCCTAAGGACAAAGTCACACGATCTGGAGGAATTTGATTTAAATAACTCGACCAACGCTTTTGAACGAGCCCTTTGCAGGCCAACAACAGTTCGAGCTTACGATCGTAACGAGCGGCTTCTTTGACTGAGGGTGATTCGAGGTGAAGAAGCTCAGACAAATTATCTTTCACTTCAGCACCGGCCGTATTGGGGAGAGCGTCGACTGGAAAATTTCGAATAAAGGATGCCCCCGAAAAGCCGTCCCGAAGACTCTTGAGATGGGCTTCCTTTCCCACCCCCAACGAACTTAGGAGCTCGTAATCAACAACAAACACTCGCGATGTCATGAAGTCCTCTCCAAAACAATGAAACAACGTTGCGAATAGAGATCTTCTTCAACAATGAGCACTCTCTGCGGCTTAGAATTTTCCTGAGAGGTGGAGAGAGCGGAAATTATGGAGAACTGCACAGAGGCCGCACCGAAAGAACCCCACGAATCAAAAGAGGAATGACATTTAGAATTCGAATTACCCCAATCGCTAAGAAACTTTTCTTTGGCTTCTTCGTTATAAACCGAGGACGAAAACACATGATCAAATGTGCCTTCTGGTTTTTCGCGAGAGAGCTCTAAAAGACGCCATTCAGAGGGAGTAGACGATAACAAGAGAACAGCCGCTGCCGAGGACTCGCGCAAAGTGCTCACCTTGGGAAAACGTTCAGCGCAGTAGGACTCCAAAGCAAACAAGGAATAGAGTCCGCCGCAATTGGTGCCCAAACAAAGAGAATGTTCAGTTCTTGATTCTTCCAAATCCCAAGAAGAAGCCAATAGCGCTTCGTAACCTGCGAGTGCCGTGTCTCCAAAGGTGGCGTTTTCACCTCTGACACCTGTGTGTTGGGCAACAAAAGATTCAGCGGCATTGGTGAGAGCCTTGAGCCCGAAGAGTGGATGAAGCTTGCGCATGAGGAGCTGATTGCGGTCGGCCTTCGAGAACTGTAGAGACTCTTCTAAATTCACTAGAATGTCGTCGATGTCTTTTTGTGTTTGTCCATGACTCAGCGAAGTCGATGAATAAAGAGATGTCTCCTCACGTTGTGATTCCGAGAGATCAACACGGCTTAACATTTCTGCCGAAGCATCGACCGCACAGACGGTTTCTGCTCGCATGGTCTTGAGGTCTGCTCGGCGAGGATAAAAGGGAGACTCGCTTGAGACTAAGGCTTCGGCGGTTTCGAGGCGCACGGAACGACCTTGTTCGGATCGAAACGGAATCGGCTGCGGTGAATGTATCATCGCTGCGAGATCGGCGCCATGCGCCACACTCGGAGCACGAAGCTCCCAATTAGAAATGTAGACTTTGTTAAACTTGGGCATCCCCTGCACCCGAAATCATTCGATGGTAACGAGCACGATGCTCCTTGAGTTCAGGCAACGAAGCTCCCGCAACTTCCTGAGGGAAAAGACGGAACACCAATTCAGCTTCAGCTCTCTTTTCACCGTCTACAAAAACCTCTGCATGGCCAGAACCCATTGAGGGATCGAGCGATTTTAAAGTGGCTTTGATGATGGATTGATCTCCTGGACGAACAAAACCCTTAAACTTTGCTTTTTGAATGATGCTGAGAATGGCGAAAACCTCGCCATGCTTTTCACCAAATTTTTCTTGATGACTCTTCTCAAGGAGAAGTCCTAGAGACTGTGCCATGGATTCGGTCAGAAGAACCCCTGGGACGACGGGAAATGAAGGGAAATGCTCGGAAAAATATTCTTCTGAAAGAGTCCAGCACTTCACAGTTTCGATGCTCGAACCCAGATTCAGATTGCGGATTCTGTCGATCAGATAAAAACGCATATAGCCCCCCAAGCCCTTTGCTGAGACTAGGTTGTCTCCGGAATAATATCAACCCGTCCCGCAGCATATTGCAGTTTGGCGGAGGCACTTCTAGGATGGGTCTTAGAGTGCGAAGTTTGCTGAGAATTTTTTCATTGATGCTGGCAAAATTATTTCGCCATTCCTTTAGGCATCCTATCTTTCAGCTGAGCTGGATCAGTCTCTTCGTTATTTTTTGTATTGCGGGTCTACCCAAACTCAAAACAGTGTTGGCTATTGAGAAATTGCTCGATGATGGCCTTCAGGCGAGTCAAAACATGATGCAACTCGACGAAGAGTTTCCCAGAGGCTTGCCCGTCATGTTCGTCTTTAACACTCGTTCAAAGGAAGCTTTCACCCATCAAGAACTCATTGAGATCGAAGACTGGAGCTTTGCGGCTAGCAACTCGCTCGAAAAGGATATTTTCATTCAAAGCCCTTTTCAAATCAGACAGGCCGAATGGAACGGTAAAGAGCTGTGGTCGCCCACCTCGTGGAAACGTGAGTTTCATGATCAGGGACTTGAGTTTATGGATTCAACGCCTTGGCGGGGAGTGCTCAGCTCACCCCAACACAATTCCTTTCTCATGGAGTTTGTTTTTGAAAAAGAAGGTTTCAACGCCTACGAACTCAAAGACTACGAAATACTTCAAAAAAGTGTCGATGCCTTTGTAAGCACTCAATCCAACATCGAAGTTCATCTGGGAGGCCAAGCCTCTTTTGAATATTATTCACATAAAGGTCTGGAGCGGAACAATTTACTCAATCTCATTCTATTTCTAGCCATTATTCTTATGCTTCGATGGGCACTAGGTTCATGGAAGGGTGGCTTGGTCTTTGTGATGAGCGTGAGCTTGAGCGCCCTTTCCACTCTCGGACTCATGGGATGGACGGGCGCACCTCTTGATATCGTTTCTAGCGGCATCATCCTTATGATTGCAGTGGCTGGCCTTCAGGACTTTTTGTTTGTGGCTCAGCATATTGGCCTCGAAGGGCTGCGCTGGCGCAGGGCCTTTAGAAAAATTTTAACTGCTAGCTTTTTTACATCCTTTACCACGTTTGCTGGCTTTGCCTCACTCACAACTTCCAACTTAGACACCATCAGTCGCTTCGGAATATGGGCGGGAGTGGGAGTTATCATGGAATGGATTGTGACTTTCCTATTTCTTCCCGCATTTTTGCAGTTTTTTCCTTCACTTAGACAATGGACACGCAAGAACGGAATTTTGGAATCAGTTCGGATCAATAGACTTCTCAAGAAGAACCTTTCCTTCAAATGGAGCTTAGCTCTCTTAGGTTTTTATGGTCTTGCTGTTTGGGGTGCCTTCAATCTGAATGTAACAGGTGCACCTAAGTATATGTTCCCAAAAAGCCATCCCTACGTTCAGGGGATTGCGAGTCTCAAAGAGACTCGCAATTGGGAAGATCGTGCGCACGTTGTTGTTAAGAACGACCTTTCTAACGACGAATACTCTCAGCTCATTCAAGAGCTAAACTCACTAGAAAATGTGCAAAGCCTTGTAGATCCTCGAAGCCTCAAAAATGATTTCGTTAAAGAGCTTCCCCAATCTCTAAAAAGCACTGCTGAGTCTGGTCTCACAAGTGTGCAGACTTGGAAGGATTGGGCTTTTCCTTTTCACGAACGCATTGAGGTGTATCTCAAAAACACTGACCTCACTCCCATGAATAGCTTTTTGGAAGAAGCTAACGATCTTTGCAAGAAACATTCTTGCTACCTAGCAGGTCCCATTATTTCTCAGGCGGAGTTTGCCAAAAAGATTCCCCACGAATTCATTTTGAGCATGGGACTTTCAATAATCGTGGTGGCTCTCGTTTTGCTAGCTCTCATTTATGCCAGAAGCGATGTTGGGAAGTTTTCTTGGGCTTTTGCGGGCGCAGCACTCGCCGGTTCTATGTGGGCACCTGCGGTCATCCTCTTCTGCTACGCCATCTTTCAAATCAAAATCAACGTTCTCGCCTGCCTCTTCGCATCAGTGATGGTGGGCATGACGGGAGACAACTGCATTCAGTATATTTTCTCCGGGAAATATTCGAGCTTCGACCGAGGCGTAAAAGAACGTGGCGGCACCTCGATCACAATTTCGATTTTGATCGCCTTAGTTTGTTTGATTTTTTTAGGTTCTTATTTTGAATCGCCGAGAGTGTTTGGCGTATTTTTAGGAATTGGAATTTTACTGAGTCTCATCGGAGACATTTGGGTTGTTCAAGGACTTTCGCCTCAAACAACCCAAGATAAATCTTCAAACAGCTAACTTAGAACAAAGCCAGAGGAATGGTCGCAAACCACGAAGAAGAAGCTTCAACGGCGATTTTACGCTTTTGAGCCAAATCAGTGTCTGACGCCAATTCAGGCAAATAAGTTTTGTGAGCTGCTGCATGCCAGTGTGTTGCAGAACCCCAGTCGTAGTTACGCACTTGAGGCAAGCTTCCGCAAGAAGAACCTCGAAGGCCTCTTGTTGTAGTATTAGCGTTGCTTGGGCAACGATTTTTCTGTTCTTCAAATTTATAAGGAAGAAGCGCAAAAAGATCTGCAGGAGGATTGCTGTAGAATTTCTTCATATCAACAAGCACTGTTTCACCAGTTGCTTTGCTAACTACGGGGCGAGAACCCTCGAGCATAGCTCCAACGTTAGCAAGACCTGCATCAATGCTTTCTTCGTGGCCTTGGAAAACTAGAGGGTTGATAAGACGTTCAGTCTCAGCACTTCCCGCCTTCACTTCGTTCCATGCCAAAAGCATGTGACGATACGAAGTGTTCCAAAGTTCGTAGGACTGATTCATTAGCTTGGCGCCATCTATTCCATCTTTGTCGCTGGTTTTTATTGTCAAAAGACGCGGATGTTTGCGGCGTGCCTTTTGAACTTGTTCGGTCAAACGCTCATCAGTGACACCTTCGGTGTCACTGTAAGCAAATCCATCCATGCCGAAGACCTTGCCCACATTTTCAGAAACCTGTAGGAGTCCGTGAGTGTTGTAGGCCGCAAATTGTTTGATCTGCGCCATTCCAGCCGCCATTTGTCCCAAAACGATTTGATGGTCGGCTTCAGTGAGTTTCTTGAAGCGAAAGTGATCGTCTTTGAATGTGTCTATTCGACCATAAAGCAATTGGTTGTCCCAAATAGAGTTTTTGAATTTAACAGCTTTCACGCGCATGTAAGCCGTGCGCAAAGAAGTGTAGATATTTGTACGAACGTGTTCGTACAAATCGCTCTCGCCTTTAAACTGCTTGTCACTACCATCGAAGGGCTCGGTCACGTAGTTGAAACCCACTGTCCACTGAGAATCAGGAAACATGGTGTGCCAGCGACTGGAAAGATTGCGAAGAGCTGTGAGCATTCCGCTATGAGACATGCGGGTGTCTTCAACAACGGGGATCATTTTCCAAGTCAAAGCTCGCCAAGGGCGAATCAACACAAACTGCGAAGCAAAGAACTTCGTGTCCGCATCTTTGATGGAATCTTTTACAAGCTGTGCGTCGAGTTCTTCTAGGAGCGCTTGAAGCTGCTTAGTTGTTTTAAGTTCGATGATTCGTTTCTTTAGTGCCTTGAAGGAATCAGACATCATGGAGTTGGCTTGAGCTTCGCTCATGCCATCTTGAGATGCGATTGATCGTTTGATCTTTTTAGCGGAAGGTGACTTCCAGATGCTTTTGAAAGCTGCGTCGTATTCAGTTTTACTGAAAAGATTGGACGGCATGGCTTCCACTGCTTCGTTGTTTACTTCACTGTTCTTTTCTGCGTTCGCAGCAAAGGAAGGTGAAGAGAACAAAAGTCCGAGACAAAACAATTTCACACTATTTCGATTTACAAGATTTTTATGATTCAAGGCCGATCCTCCCGAGGATTTTTGATACTCCATAATGCTAGCATGATGTCATTTTTCGGGGTGCCAAGAATTAAACAAAATCATTGAAACAATTGTTTAACTTGGCTCCATTTGGGAGTCTCAGGTGCGTCGACGAGAATTCTTTTCTCTGGATTTCCATGAGACGGAAACTCGAGTGACTGCGCCCTCAAGCAAAGCCCTTTAATATTAAGCTCTTCGCGAAAATAGCGATTGTGAAATCGATCACCATGGGCCACGTCACCAACAATGGGATGTGAGATGTGATTGAGATGACGCCGGAGCTGATGAAAACGCCCTGACACCGCTTGAAGCTTTAAAAGCGAATAACGAGCTTTGGGATGGCGATTCCCCACCGAGACATCGTGCTCAATTCGCGCCATTGTGTGCCCAATCGTATGTGCCTCCAGGAATTTCTCGGGGTCATTTTCTGACTTCAGTGAAATTTTAATTTCAAACTCATCACCGGCCCATCCACGAGCGACAGCATGATAGATTTTTTTAAAATGGCCCTCTTGGAGTTTTAATGAAAAATAAGCGGCAGCTTCCGAACTCAAGGCCCAGATAAGACATCCGCTCGTGGCCGCGTCCAAACGATGAACCGGGTAAACCCATTGTCCCAGCTGATCGCGCAACTGAGGCATGATGATTTTTTCTTTTGGAACTTTAACGTCTTTCCATTCGGGATTGTGAACATGAAAGCCTTCGGGCTTGTCGATGACTACACAAAATTGATCTTGATAGAGAACTTCAAACATGAAGAAAAGTGGAGCGCAGGACGAGACTCGAACCCGCAACATTCAGCTTGGAAGGCTGACGCTCTACCAATTGAGCTACCCGCGCGCTAAGGGGAGATATACTCAGAATTCGGTGACTTGCAAAGTGGAATAGTCGAAGGAAAGTAGATTAGAGGCTCTTAACGGAGAACGCACCGCATTAGATAGCTGGATCCAGCAAAGATTCTTGCTCAAGACAGTAGCTCATGGCAATTCAACAATGTGATCGATCAATTACCCAAGGAATGGCGTGAGCGTTTGGCTCCTGAAATGGGAAAAGACTATTTCAAAAAACTCACCCGCTTTGTGAATGCTGAGTATCGCAGTCACAAACAAATATATCCGGCACGTGAACACCTGTTCAGAGCATTTGAATCGATTGATTATTCAAAAGTGAAAGTCGTGATCTTGGGACAGGATCCCTACCATGGAGAAGGGCAAGCGGTTGGGCTTTCGTTTGCGGTGCCTAACGATCTGCGCCTCAAACCTCCAAGTCTTCAGAATATTTTTAAAGAGATCAAAGCCGATCTGAATGTGGAAATAAACTCCAAGGCTAGCGATCTTTCGGGCTGGGTGGATCAAGGAGTGCTCCTACTTAACGCCGTGTTGAGTGTGCGTGCACAAGAGGCATTTTCTCATCGCAATCAAGGCTGGGAAGAGTTCAGCACCCGTGTGATCGAAGAGCTCAACAAACGCAAAAAGCCTCTAGTCTTTATTTTATGGGGCGCGCCTGCTCGCTCGAAGAAGGCTCTTATCACCGAGGCTCAACATAAAGTGCTGGAAGCTGCCCACCCCTCTCCTCTCTCGGCCTCAAGAGGCTTTTTTGGATGCAAACACTTCTCCCAGTGCAATGAGTTCTTGCTATCGCACCAAGAAAACCCTATCGAATGGAGCAAGACGAGTCTTAGCTTATGAAAAGAATCACTCAATCATCGAACGTATTTTTACTAGTGATTTGCTTCGCCCTCTTCAGTTCTAATATTTATGCCAAAGGATCAAAGGCCCCCGTGCCCTCTGAATCCATCCCTCAAAGCATGGCGACTCTAGGCGACAGTCACTCACGATCGCAATGCCTTTTCCTTTCCTGAATGGAGCCGGGCTATTGGAATCAAATGTGGCTAGGGCTCGCAAAATTTATGGAGATCGAATTCGTATGGCTACGAGCGTTCGTGAAATGGAGCCGCAACCTGAACTCTTAGCGTTTGATTGTTTCCATCCTAATAAAGATGGGCAGAAGATGCTTTCTGATAAATCATGGTTCCACACTTGGTGGTCGAACTACTGACGATCTGTAGTTCCGAACACAACCTAAAACAATTGGTTCTTGATAAGATTATAAAAATGTTCAGCGCCTGATGGGCTTAAATGGATTCTGTCATCGTTGTAGAAGGAACGTACATCGCGCATGTTTGAAGCCACTTGCATTCCGTAAACGAAATGGCATCGATCGCCCACCGCATTAGCTAAGAAGAGTTCTGTTTGGGCTCGAAGCACATTGGCCTCAACGAGTTCTGCCAAAAACGGTGGAGAGCTAATGAAGATGCACTCTTGGCGATCATCCAAAGATTTGAGCAAATTGCCCACGTTCTGATTGATGGCCTCTTGGCTCCACCCCATTGAGTTGCCTAAGAATTGAAACACCACGAGGTCAGGCTTGGATCGATTGACGTGATCAAAGACAGACAAGCCTTCTGGAATAAGTGCACCCTCGGCCGTTTCACAGAGAGTGCCTTTAACAGGACCGTTACCGCTTTTGTTGATTCGCCCGTAACGCCATTGATCACACATCCAATCGAAATGCTCTGAGTTGGCCGATCGTGTTTGAGACCAGTGACGAGGAGAACTGCTTCCCACCCCGTAAAGTTCGATGTTCGATTCGCCATACTTCGAAGTCATGAGGGGATACACAAGTTTCCCAAGGTTGCCGTGAGTTTGAGAGTCCCCTATCCAAAGAACAGTTTGATAAATGGAGGAGGGCACGCGGTGCTTGGTGCTCGAACAGGACAAAAGAGCGAAAAGCAGAAAGCTGGCGAAACCAAAAGAGCGGGCCGACCTTGAAGTCACGTTAAGAAGCATGATGAGATTTTAAGGGATTTTAGAGATTTGCGTGATCAAAAATTTGATTGTGAAAAATAAAAAGCCCCGCCTCAAGAAAGAGACAGGGCTTGAGAATCCTGGTATCCAGAAGGGCTTAGAGTTGGTCGCGATCGCTACTTTCTTCTTCACAAGCTCCGCCGCATGAGGACATCAACTCGCTCGTGCAAGTTCCTACGAACTCGTGAGTTTTGCCATTGCGAGAAGCTTTAACCACAGCTTTGTAGATATCAAAGGTGTGGTCTCTTCCGATGCTTGCATGGCCATTTACAGATGTGATGGTTTCAGTGACAGTCACACTAACTTTGTAGTCGCCTTTTCCATCTAGTGATTTGTAAGTCGCTGTAGCGGGAGAGTTTGGATAAACGTCATAGAGGCTACCTTCGATAAGTTGCTCGTAATTCAAGTTCACGCCATTGATTGAAAGATCGTCTCGTTTGATTTCGAGCTTTTGGATGTTTTCGTTGCTGTCTTGGCTAACTCGGAAAGCAGCACAATCAAGGTGCATAAATCCTGCCATGGCCGAGGTGGAGGTCATAAGAGTGAGGGCAACAAATAGAATATTTTTCATAGGGAACTCCTTGTTTGAGCCTGCTCATAACGCATAGAGTCAATTTCAGCAAGAGGAAAGGTTGAATATGCAAAAAACAACACGAAATCAAATGTTTAAACTGGAGGTTCTGATGAAGACGATAGAGGCGGGCTGTGACTAGACTCTACAACTAAGTAAGCATTTCCCATGAACTAGAATCCATGACAGCCGCAGCACATACTGATATCAGAAGCCTACAATGAAGAACGACGACACCCTCAAGCACCTCCGCAAAATTCTCAAAGCCTCGGATCATCTCAGCGACGAGAGAATCGAAGCCGTTTTGGGTTCCAAAACAGGAGAGGATTTGAGTGACAAGGATCTTTCCAAAATATTGGATGCACTCATTGCCTTCAAACGAGGTGAAAGCAAAAGCCCCGCTCCCATTGAGCCAAAGATGGACAACAACATCATTCTTAAAAAAATACGCATCGCCTTTGAACTCAAAGAAGAAGACCTTCTAAAGTTTGCTGAGGAAGCTTCAGCTAAAACGACACCCCGCGAATGGAGTGGCTATTTTAGGAAAGCCGATCACAAACACTATCGCCCCTGTCCGGACGAATATTTAGAAATGATCTGCAAGGCACTGCAAAAGCAGAAGAGCTCCTAAAGCATAAATGTTACGGGACATTCACTCCAAAGCTTCCAGAATAGCTGTAGCCTCCACCTGATCCTGAAATTGTTCCTGAAGTGTAGCCAACAGGCTGGCCACTGGTCTTAATCCAAAACTTTTCGCCTGTAGTGCCCGCATTGATGGATAAGTTCGAAGTTATATTTATGCAATTGCTATCGGAATAAGCAGTCACTGTACCCGCATCTATACTGACCGGCCGGGAATTTTTATACCACTACCAAAGTTAATAATTACGACACAAGTCTAAAATTCACCTCCCTTGCCTCAGGTGCCAGCGGTGGCCTTCCTCCAAGACTCGAATGCGGACGGAA
>Ga0163144_10021271_pt1 | contig 12900 bp, 10 predicted proteins | sample OliLak19BULKMAT1_FD_123175 | JGI IMG/M metagenome (GOLD analysis project Ga0163144, IMG submission 123175) | Freshwater microbial mat bacterial communities from Lake Vanda, McMurdo Dry Valleys, Antarctica - Oligotrophic Lake LV.19.BULKMAT1 | ecosystem: Environmental > Aquatic > Freshwater >...
TATCAAGCGCGACTACGAATACCTGTCGCGCCTGTGGGACAGCATCCGTGAACTCACGATGCGGTCGACGGCGCCGGCGCTGATCTACGAGGAAGGCGACCTCATCAAGCGCTCGCTGCGCGACGTCTACGACACCGACATCGCCCAGGTGCTGGTCGAGGGCGAAGCGGGCTTCGAGGCCGCCAGCGGCTTCATGCGCCAGCTCGTGCCGCACCAGGCCAGCAAGGTCGAGCTCTACAAGGAGCAGATCCCGCTCTTCCACCGCTATCAGGTGGAGGCGCAGTTCGACGCCATGCACTCGCCGACCGTGCAACTGCGCAGCGGCGGCTACATCGTCATCAATCCGACCGAGGCGCTGGTCGCCATCGACGTCAACTCGGGCCGCTCGACCAAGGAGCGGAACATCGAGGAGACGGCGCTGCGCACCAACATCGAGGCGGCGGAAGAAATCGCCCGCCAGGTTCGCCTGCGCGACCTCGCCGGCCTGATCGTGATCGACTTCATCGACATGGAGGAGACGCGGCACCAACGGCAGGTCGAGCACAAGGTCAAGGATGCGATGCGCACCGATCGCGCCCGCATCCAGATCGGACGCATCTCGGCTTTCGGTCTTCTGGAAATGTCGCGCCAGCGTCTGCGCCCGAGCCTGCTCGAGCACTCGACCGAGCTCTGCCCGCATTGCGCCGGCATCGGCCGCATCCGCTCCATCGAATCGGCCGCGTTGCATGCGCTGCGGGCCATCGAGGAGGAAGGCGTCCGTCGCCGGGCGACCGAGATCCTGGTCAGTGTGCCGCCGAAGGTGGCCTCCTACCTGCTCAACCAGAAGCGCCACACCCTCTCCGAGATCGAGAAGCGCTACAGCTTCATGGTGTCGGTCGAGTCCGACGACGAGCTGAACGCGGCCGACTGCGAGATCGAGCGCGTGCGCACGCGCCGCGAGGATCGCGATCGGCCCGCCCAGGAACTGGCCCGCGCCAACTACGATGAAGTCGCGCGCGAGTTGCCCCTCGGCGACGAACCTGACGATGTCGAGGACCGCGAGGTCGGAGAAGCCGGCGAACCTGCCGAGCGTGGCGAGCGCGGCGAACGCCGTCCCGAGGGCGAGGAAGGCGATGGCCGCGGCCGTCGCCGCCGCCGCCGCCGCCGCCGGGGCGACCGCCCCGAGGGCGAAGGTGCCGACCGGCCGCCCCGTGCTGCCGGCGAAGAAGATCCAACCGATGAGCGGGCCCCGAACGGTTCGGCCGAAAACGGCCACGACCATGCGCCCCGTGATCGACAGTTGGGCGACGAACAAGACGGCGAGCCTGTCGAAGGCGAAGGCGTGCAAGCCGATGGCGAGCGGCGCCCTGCCGGAGACCGTCCCGCCGGCGATCGTGGTGGTGATGGCGACGGCGATCGCCGCCGCCGCCGTGGCCGCCGTGGCGGCCGCCGCCGGCGTCGCGAGCCCGGCGAGGGCGAGCCCAACGGCGAGCACACGCCGCGCGAGCGCGACTACACGTCGGAGGAGTTCGCCTCCGATGCGCCCGCCCGGCAGGAGCCCACGCATTCGGAAGAGCGCTATACCGCGACCGCTTCCATGCCCGACTCGATGGCCGCCCCTCACGAGCACACACCCCGCGAGCACGCACCCTACGATGCCGGCCCGCCGGTGAACGTGGAAGCGGCCCCGCCTCCCCCGGCTCCTGAGCCGGTCGTAATGCAGGCGCCCGAGCCCCCGACGGCTCCCGCCATTCCGGTGATCCCGGTGGCGGACGTTCCGCCGGAAAAGCCGAAGCGCGGCTGGTGGCGCCGCTGACTGAGGACTTTTAGTCCCTGAATTGGAAAGAGCGCCTCCGAGGAGGCGCTCTTTTCGTTTCAATCGCGACTGGGAAGCGTCGCGCCTAGGGCGTGTACTCATAAACGCGCTGAACTTTCCGCTTTCACGGTTCATCCGCCGACGGATTGCCCATCGGCGGCGCACCGATAACGTGGTCAGATCGTCGGCCGCCGCTCACACAGCGCCATATTGGCAGCGTCCATGCTCTCGCCGTGGACGGTGAGCTTCGCGAAGGCGACCTGCATTTCGCGAAGATCGGCTGGGGTCAGCACCACGGCGCGCGCACCGTGATTCTCGTCGAGATGGGCGAGGCTGCGCGTGCCGGGGATCGGCACGATGAAACTCCGCTGGGCGAGAAGCCACGCCAGCGAAAGCTGGGCCAGGGTCGCACCTTTCTCGGCCGCCTTGCGGCGCACGATGTCGAGGATCGGCAGGTTCGCGCGGATATTCTCCGGCGAGAAGCGGGGAAAATTGTTGCGGAAGTCCGTCTTCGGGTCGAAGCGCGTCTCGGGCGTCATCCAGCCGGTCAGGAAGCCCATGCCGACAGGTCCCCACGGCACGAAACCAATGCCCAGCTCTTCGCAGACATCGAGCACGCCATTGTGCTCGGGCGCGCGTTCGATGAAGGAATATTCGGTTTGGATGGCAGCGACGGGCTGGACGGCATGGGCGCGGCGGATATTCGCGACGCCCGCCTCCGACAGGCCGAAATGCAGCACCTTGCCTTCTTTAATGAGGTCCCTGACCGCGCCTGCGACGTCCTCCATCGGCACCTTGGGGTCAACGCGGTGCTGGTAGAACAGATCAATGTGGTCGGTACGCAGGCGCTTCAGCGACGCCTCGGCAACCTTCTTGATGTGTTCGGGCCTGCTCAGGGGCGAGCCGTCGCCGTCGAGATTGAAGCCGAACTTGGTCGCGATCCGCACCTTGTCGCGGAACGGCGCGAGCGCTTCGCCGACCAGTTCCTCGTTGGTGTAGGGCCCGTAGACTTCAGCCGTGTCAAATAACGTGACGCCCTTCTCGAATGCGGCACGAAGGGTCGCGATGCCCTGATCCTTCGGCGCCGCAGGCCCGTAGTTGGCGCTGATGCTCATGGCACCGGCCCCGAGTTCAGAAACCTCCAGGGCTCCAAGTTTGCGTGTTTTCATTTTTGTTTCTACTTGATTGTTTCTGTTGTTCGCCGGGCGGGGCGACGATTGCGCCCAGGCCAAAGGACCGGCGGCGAGAACGGCCGCAGTGCCAATCGCGGTGGTCGCCAGGAAATTGCGGCGGCTTATGCCTTGGGGGTTTTGCGTGTCGGTCATGTCATTCCTCTCTGTGTCATAGAGGAAGATAGGTCCTTGAATAAATGTCACTAGATGGCATTATCGGCATGAGCTTATAAATAGGCTTTATGAATGCGCCGGGAGAACGTAAACGACCTAACGGCCTTCATAGCGGTGGCGCGGGAGAAGAGCTTTACCAAAGCGGCGGCAAGGCTTCGGGTGTCGCAGTCGGCCTTGAGCTACACCATCCGCACATTGGAAGAGCGGCTGGACCTGCGGCTGCTCACGCGCACCACGCGCAGCGTGTCCATGACAGATGCCGGAGAACGGCTCCTAAGGAGCATCGGCCCCCGCTTTGACGAAATTGAAAGCGAGATCGCCGCGCTTACCGCATTTCGCGACAAGCCAGCAGGCACCATCCGCATCACCACGGTGGAGCACGCCGCGGACACGATCCTCTGGCCTGCCATCACAAAGCTTCTCGCCGCATATCCTGACATCAATGTCGAGATCGTTTCGGACTATAGCGTCACCGACATCGTCGCCGAACGGTACGACGCGGGCGTGCGGCTGGGCGAACAGGTCGACAAGGACATGATCGCGGTGCCGATCGGCCCTGACATGCGTAACGCGGTCGTGGGCTCGCCGTCGTATTTCAAGAGCCGTACAAAGCCGCTCAATCCGGAAGATCTGACCGGGCATTCCTGCATCAATCTGCGCCTGCCGACCCATGGAAACTTCTACGCATGGGAATTCCGGAAGGGCCGCCGAGAACTCAAAGTGCGCGTGAACGGCCGCGCGGCCTTCAACACGATTGGAAAGATTCAGGACGCCGTGCTCAAAGGCCTCGGGCTTGGCTACCTCCCGGAAGACCAGGTGGAAGCGGCAATCAAGTCGGGGCGTCTCTTGCGCGTTCTGGCCGACTGGTGTCCGCCCCGTGCGGGGTATCACATGTATTACCCGAGCCGGCGGCAGCCGACGCCAGCCTTCGCGCTACTAGTCAATTTGCTTCGGTACAGCAAACAAAATTGACCGCCGAGAAGTTCGCATTTGCCAAAAGCGGACATTCGGACCGCCGCACGAAACGCTTCTTGGAAAGACCGGACGCCCGCTCATTATGAGTACACGCCCTAGGCTTTCACCTGCTCGCCCAACCAGTCGATCGCGGCCTGCGCACCGCCCTTACCGTGCGGGATGTTGAGCGCATTGAGGCTCATCTCGATCACGCTCAAGGTGCCCAGCACCATCGGCGCATTGACGTGACCCATATGTGCCACGCGAAAAGCCTTGCCGGAGAGATCGCCGATGCCGTGGCCCAGGATCACGCCGCATTTCTGGTTGCAGTAGGCGCGTAGCGCCTCTGGGTCGTGACCGTTGGTCGTCACACAAGTGACCGAGTCGGAACGCTCCTCTGGCTCGATGATGTTGAAGCCGATCGCCTGGCCTTCCGACCACACGCCGACGGCGCGGCGCACCGCCTCGGCCAGCAGCCGATGGCGGCGATGCACATTGTCGAGGCCCTCCTCGAACAGCATGTCGAGCGCCTGGCGCAGCCCGAACAGCAGGTGCTCGGGCGGCGTGCCGGCGTATTTCTGGTAATGAAGCGGGCCTTCGCGCTCGGTCCAATCCCAGTAGGGCGTGCGCAACTCGGCTTTCTTGTGCACCTCGCGCGCGCGGTCGTTGGCCACGACGAAGCCCAGGCCCGGCGGCGTCATCATGCCCTTCTGCGAGCCCGACATTGCGACGTCGACGCCCCAGGCATCCATCTCGAACGGCATGCAGCCGAGCGAAGCCACCGCATCGACCATCAGCAGCGCGTCGTGCTTGGCGGCGCGCATCGCCTTGCCGATGGCGGCGATGTCGTTCACCACGCCCGAGGCGGTGTCGATCTGCGCCACCAGCACGGCCTTGATCGCGCCGGCCTTGTCGGCCTTGAGGCGCGCCTCGACTTCGGCCGGACGCACGGCGCGGCGCATGTCGCCCTTCAGCACCTCGACCTCGACGCCCATACGGCGGGCATTGTCGCCCCAGCCGATCGCGAAGCGACCGCTCTCCAGCACCAGGATCTTGTCGCCCTTGCTGAGCACGTTGGTGAGCGTGGCCTCCCAGGCGCCGTGGCCGTTGGCGATGTAGATGTAGGCGTGCCCCTTGGTGTTGAAGACGCGGGCGACGTCGCTCAGAAGGCTGTCGGTCATCGCCAGCAGCGGGCCGGAATAGATATCCACCGCCGGGCGATGCATCGCCCGCAGCACTTCGTCCGGCACCGTCGTCGGCCCCGGAATCGCCAGGAACTCACGTCCCGCACGCACGCTCATCTGCCACTGCCCTCCGAAATTGTTGGCGCGCATACTAGCACGCCGGCAGTGGGCGCGAACGGGCGACGACGCCCTAGCCCTTGTCGGGCGCACCGGCAGTTCCCCTAATGGCCCGCGCCATCGCCGGGTACATAAACTTGCAAGTTCAGCAGGTTTCAGGCTATATTCCTGCTATCGTCGCCACGTCGTGCATCTACTGCGCGGGCCGCCCGGTCACTTGCCCGGAGCGGCCTTTTTCGTGGCCGGTGGCAGCCCGTCCCACGCGGGTGAACGCAAGGGGCCATAGCGTCTTCGGACCCGGCCTGAATTGCCGCCGGGGCAGCATCACGGTGCTGTCCGATCAAGAACCTAGCCGATGCCTCCCCCTCATGGCCGTTCCGGGAGGCGCCGCAAATGACGCGACCGTCGTTCATACCCGCGCACCCTCACACCGGAACTGTTCGGCCACCGACCGCAGCGAACGCTGCGGTGCGCAACAACCAGTCGATCCTAGGAAGACCGCTCTGTCCGGATCGACGCAAGAGCCGGGAGAAACCCCGCCAAGCCCGAAACCCTCGTCCCGGGCCATAGGACGATGCTGCGCGGTCACTGGCCTTCATAAACCCGTGGTCGGGTTTGCCGGTTTTCACCGGACTCTAGCTCTGCGTGGAGAGAACACGATGAACAGACTCGCGGCCGTGTCGCCGCCGTCGTTCATCGTGTTCAAAAGGATCGAGTTATCAGACAGGGCCGCGATTCGGGCCTGCGTCGAAAAGAATCGTCCGGTTCAAGCGTGCCGGCCCTTTGCGAATTTTTAGACAGACACATCTTGGACAACTCGTGTCCGGGAAATCGGCCCCCTCCTACTCCGCAGCCGCCTTGGCCGGTGCGGCCGGCGGCGGCGCGGGTTCGGTCTGGGCGGCGGTCGCGGAGGCCGGCTCCATCGTCGTTCCACCGGTGTTCACCACCACGGCCGCGCCTTCCCTGGCAAACTCGATGCCCATGCCGGGGAAAGTGTTGAACATGCGCTTCACCGCCTCGCGCTGGATGGCGGCGGGGTTGCCGGGCCGGGCGGTGAACTTGAAGCGGACCAGCAGCGCGTTCTCGGCGACATCGGCTACGCCCTGCATCTTGAAGGGTGCCAGCAGGTCGGCCTTGAAGGCCGGCATCTCGGCGATGTCGGTGCCGATCTTCTTGGCGGCCTTGCGCAGCTTCTCGATATCGGTGCCGCCGGCGAAGCGCATGTTGAACTTCACCGTGATCCAGTCGCGGCTGAAGTTGGTGATCTGGCCGAGCTGGCCGAACGGGATGGTGTGCACCTGGCCGTTCTGGTGGCGGAGCTTGATCGACCGCAGCGTGAAGCCCTCCACCGTGCCCTTGGCCTTGCCGCAGTCGATGTATTCGCCGACGCGGAAGGCATCGTCGGACAGGTAGAAGATGCCCGAGACGATGTCCTTGACCAGGGTCTGGCTGCCGAAGGAGATGGCGATGCCGAAGACCGAGGCGCCGGCGATCAACGGCGTGATGTTCACACCGAAGGATTCCAGCGCCACCATGACGGCGATGACACCGATCAGGACGGCGGCGGTCATGCGCATCAGCGGCATCATGGTGCTGATGCGCGAGGCCGGCGGCCCTGCGGCGTCGCCGTCGGCGATCGCGGCGGCCGCGTCCTTGTTCTTGCGCGCCATGTAGGGATCGGTCGAATACTTGAAGAGCTCCCACAGCACGAAGGCCAGGAACAGGGTCAAGCCCGCGGTGCGCGAGGAACGCGTGATCGTGTCCCACTGGTCCTCGTCGGCCAGTGCCAGGACCTGGACGACCCAGCTCTCGGCGATGGTGACGACGACGCCGATCAGCACGGCCACGCGGATGCAGCGCGCCACCACGTCGGGCAGCTTGGGGGCATCGCCGGCCGGCGTCCGGCCCTCGAGCTGCGAATCGAGCCGTCGCACGAAGGCCTGCATGAAGGTCTCGAACAGCAGCACGCCGACCACGAGGACGATGGTCAGCAGCATGGCGTTCGTGACATGGGTAAGGCCCGAGACGGCGCCGTAGATCTGGGTGAGGCCCAGCGCCACGAAGAAGGTGACGCCGACCGGCACCCAGTTGCGGCCCAGCGCACCGACCAGGGGGGCCGCCTTGCCGAGGCCGCCGAACCACTGGGCGGCAGCGTCGCGCGAGCCACGCACCAGCCAGATGAAGGCCGCGACGTAGATCACGGCGCCGATCGCCTGGTAGGCGGCGATGGCGGGCTGCGGTGTGCCGATGGCCATCAGCACCTGGCCCAGGATGCGGGCCAGGATGATCACCAGCATCAGCGCTTCGATGCGGACATACATGGTGCGCGCGTCACGGTCGGTGGCGTCGCACAGCCGGGCCTGCGGCAGGCTGGGGCGCAGCACGATCAGGAACAGGAACACGTAGAGGCGCCAGTTGAAGATGCCGTCAAGGACCGCGGCGGCGAGCCTGTCCTGGCCGACCGGGCCGGAGAACCAGGCGCCGATCGCGGCATTGCAGATCACCCAGACGGCGAAGACGCCCAGCCCGTCGAGCAGCGCCAGCAGGCCGAGATGCATCAGCGAACGCAGGCCCTGCTCGGGTCGGGCACCGTCGGCGAGGCGATGGCGGAACCGGGTCATGAGGGCGCGCAGGACAGCTTCGGCAGCGATGGCGGCGACGGCGACGAGGCCCAGCAGGAAAAGGAAAGCAGACGTGCCGCGTCCGCCCTTCGCGCTCTGGTCGAGCAGGCCCGGAATGGAGGCGAGATGGGTGCCAAGCACGGGGATGGCGCGCACGACCTTGCCGGCACGCTCGAAGAAGACGGCGAAGGGGCCCGGCCCCTCGGGGATCGGCGTCCGCACGACGGCGGGCGCGGGCGGCTTGGCTTTGGACTTCGAACTCGCGGCCGGCGCGGCGGGGGCAGAGGCGGCAGGTGCGGGTGCCGAGATGGCGCCCTCGGCCTTGAGCTTCTCGGTGACCGAATTGCTGATGGCGTCAACCAGAGCGTTGAACTGCTCCTGCGTCATGCCCGGAGGCAGCGCGGCCGGCGCCTGGGCGCCTGCGGTCGCCATCGTCGCACACACAAGGCCAACCGCCAGGACGATCGCGCGTAGTGCAGACATCGGCTTCCCCCTCAACGGCAGGGGCTCCCCCGCCAAGCCGTCTCTAGCCGGTTTTGCCGCAACCGTGAAGGCGTGGGTTGTCAGGCCGCGTACTTGCTCGACGTCAGCGACGGCCACAGGGCCTGCGGTCCGGCCTTGGCGACGGCGGCACCGATCTTCTCGCCCCAGAAGCTCTCGCTGCCGAAATCGCGGCGCCACACCCAGAGTCTCCGCGTGTAGTGATGCAGGATGTGCTCGTGGGTGAAGCCCATCGCCCCCATCGACTGGTGCGAGATGGCCGCGATGCGTTGGGCGAAGTCGGAAGCCTGCGTCTTGGCCGCAGCGATCGAAAAGCTGCCGCCGTCGACCAGGCCGCCCTCGTCGGCGTCGCGCGACGCGGCTTCAGCCGAGGCGATGGTGGCGGCGACGCAACTCGCCAGTTCGGCCAGCATGTGCTGGATCGCCTGGAAGGTCGAGATCGACCGGCCAAACTGCACACGCTGCTTGGAATATTCGACGGTGACGGCCAGCACCTTGTCGGCGGCGCCCGCCATCTGCATGGCCCGCGCCAGGGCGGCCAGCTCGAGAGCGCGATCGGCGCTCACGGCCGAGTCGCCGGAGAATTCGTAGGCAGCCTTGTCGAAGACCACCGAGCCATAGGGCTCGCCCGCGTGGCTGGGCGCCGCCGTCACCTTGGCATTGGCCTTGGCGACCACGACCACGACGGGCTTGCCGCCCGAATTGGCGACACCGACGAAGCGATCGGCGACGCCAGCGAACGGCACGCGATCGACCTTGCCGGTGACGCGCCCATTGTTGAGCGCCAAACCGCCCAGCACGACTGTGGCCGGACCCGGCACCGGCGTGCCGCCGGCGGCGGACACCAGCAGATGCGCAAGCGCGGTCTCGGCGAGCGGCACGGGCACGGCGTTCTCGCCAGCGAGCCGCAGCACGGCCATCAGATCGGCCAGATTGCCGCCGACACCGCCCTTGTCCTCGGGCACGGCCGTGAGCGGCAGGCCCATCTCCTCGATTTCCTTCCAGAAGTCGGCGGGCCAAACGCCCTTCTCTACTCCGTTCACGATGTCCTTGCCGCAGCGCTCGGCGAAAAAGCGGCCGGCGGTGTCGAGCAGCATCTCGCGCGTGTCGTGATCCATCGTCGGTCTCCTCAACGCAGGCCGAGGCCGCGGGCGACGATGCCGCGCAGGACCTGGGTGGTGCCGCCCTGGATCGTGTACGAGGGCGCCATCATGGTGGCGTACTGGGCGACGTCGAGGAAATCAGCCATGTCGTCTTCGGTGGTCGCATCGGATTCGGCCAGCACGCGGGCGATTTCCGGCAGGTCCTGCTGGTAGATCGTGCCGAGGTCCTTCACCAGCGCCGCCTCGATGGCGGGCGACTTGCCGCCCTGCATCATGCCGGCCACCGCGACCGACATCTGGCGCAGCGTCCATAGCCGGGCGACGATGCGACCGAGGATGGCCCCTGCCCGCTTGGCCGGTTGCCGGCCCAGCACGCGCACCAGCTCGCGCAGGACATGGAAGTTCTGCATGAAGCGTTCGGGACCGCTGCGCTCGAAAGCGAGCTCGCTGGTCACCTGCAGCCAGCCATCGCCCTCGTTGCCGATCAGACACTCCTCGGGGATGAAGCAGTCGTTGAAGGTCACCTCGTTCCAGTCGTGCCGGCCAGCGAGATTGATGATCGGCCGGATGGTGACACCCGGAGTCTTGAGATCGACCAGGAGCTGGCTCAGGCCCTTGTGACGATCGCCATGCTGGCCGGACGTGCGCACGAGCGTGATGCAGTAGTGATTGTGATGCGCGCCCGAGGTCCAGACCTTGGTGCCGTTGACACGGAAACCGCCCTGTACCGGTTCGGCGCGGGTGCGCACCGAGGCGAGGTCGGAACCGGAATCGGGCTCGCTCATGCCGATCGAGAAATAGCATTCGCCGGCGGTGATCTTCGGAAGGATCGCCTGGCGTTGCTCCTCGCTGCCAAAGCGCAGCAGCAATGGGCCGGACTGGCGGTCGGCCACCCAATGTGCGCCGGCGGGCGCGCCGTTGCCCAGCAATTCCTCGGTGACGACGTAACGATCGAGGAAGCTGCGCTCGCTGCCGCCATATTGCTTGGGCCAGGTGATGCCGATCCAGCCGCGCTTGCCCAGCGCCTTGCTGAACTCCGACGACCGCGTGTTCCAGCTCGAGAAGCGATCCTCGGTCTTGAGCGAGGGCAACGTCTCCTTCAGGAACTGCCGCACCTCGACGCGCAATGCCTCGGCTTCGGGTGGCAGGTGGAACGGCGGAAATTCGAGCTTGGGAATGGACATCGTCGTTCTCTGCTGTTGGATGCCTCTTCTGTGTCGGCTAATCCTAGGCTGCGCAACCAGGGAGTTTCGAGGGTCGAATGCCGCGCCGTCCACCCCGCCTGCCGCCACTCCTGGCGGAATTCGACGATGAGGAACGCGAGGCCGTGCTGGCGGCCAACCGTGCGTTCTATCGCGCCTTCAACGATCGTGACGCCACCGCGATGGACGTGCTCTGGGCGCCGACCGGATCGCTCGTCTGTCTCCATCCCGGCCAGGCCGCCCTGCACGAGCGATCGGAGATCATGGCGAGCTGGCGGGCCATCATGCGCCACCCCGAAGCGCCGCGCGTACGCTGCGCCGAGGAATGGGTGGTGGGACGCCCCGGCCTCGCCGTCGTCGTCTGTCGCGAGATCCTGGCCGACGTGCAGCTCATGGCAACCAACAGTTTTATCCGGCTGAACGACGGCTGGCACATCATCGGCCACCATGCCGGCCCGGTGCCCTCGGTCGAGACGCAGCAGACGACGTCCACCACCTCATTCATGCCGACGCGCGACCGGCGCCGGCTGCACTAACGGCCGAGCGGTCCGTCAGCGCGGAAAAGCGCACCTGATCCTTGGCCATATGATCCTTCGCCGGGCCATTGAGCTTGGCCGCCAGCGCGGAATAGACCGCCGTCATCTCGCGGTCGTCCTTGGCGAATTCGGAAGTCTTGCAGATCGTCCGCTCGACGGCGTTCGATGCCTTGGCGCAGTCGACGCTCGGCCCGTCCTGCGCCACCGCCGGCGCCGCGGCCATCAGGTAGGAAGCGCGGTCGTTGCCAGCAGCCTGTTCATGTCCGGCGCCATGCCTTGAGACGACGCGCCGCCTCCTCCATCTCCGCGGTCGATCCCGCGAAGGAGATGCGCAAGGTGCCGGTGCCGCGCGCCCGGTCGAAGTCCACGCCCGGCGTCGTCGCAACACCCGTCTCGCGCAGCATGCGGCTGCAGAATTCACGGCTGTCGTTGGTCAGATGCGAGACGTCGGCATAGATGTAGAAGGCACCCTGCGCCGGTGTCAGGCGATCGAAGCCAGCCGTCGGCAGGCCGGCCATCAACAGGTCACGGTTGGTGCGATAGCGCCTGACGTGGCCGTCGAGCTCGTCGCGGCACTCGAAGGCGGCAAGTGCGGCATGCTGGGAAAGCGTCGGCACCGAGATGAAGAAATTCTGCGTCAGCCGCTCGATAGGCCGCACCAGGTCGAGCGGCACGACGAGCCAGCCGACCCGCCAGCCGGTCATCGAGAAGTATTTCGAGAAGCTGTTGACCACGATCGCGCTGTCCGACACCTCGACCGCCGAGTGCGTTTCGCCTTCGTATACGATGCCGTGATAGATCTCGTCGGAGATCAACCGCACGCCGTTCCCGGTACACCAGTCCGCCAGTGCTTTCAGTTCAGCGCGATTGACCATCGTGCCCGTGGGATTGGACGGGCTGGCCAGGATCAGGCCATCGATCTTTCCGGCCTTCTCCAGCGCCGCCACCGTCGGCTGGAAGCGGTCGGCGGCCGACGTCGGCAGGTCGACGGCCTCGAGATTGAGCGCCGCCAGGATGTTGCGGTAGGCGGGATAGCCCGGCGCCGCCAGCGCCACCCGGTCGCCCGGATCGAAGCTCGCCAGAAAGACCAGGGGGAAGCCACCCGACGATCCGGTCGTCACGATCACCCGCTCCGCTGGTACGTCGACGCCATAGACCTCGCGATAATGACGCGCGATGCGTTCGCGTAACGCCGGTATCCCAAGTGCCGCGACATAGCCGATGCGATCCGAGTCCAGCGCGGCGCGTGCGGCCTGCAATGCACCCTTGGGCGCAGGTGTGCTGGGCTGGCCCACTTCAAGATGGACGACCGTCTCGCCGGCAGCTTCCTTTTCCGCCGCCGACGCCATGACGTCCATCACGATGAACGGATCGACGGCGCCGGAGCGCCGCGACAGCTTTCCCGACATGATGCCGGTCCTAGGGAAGCTCTGAAAAAGTCATCGACATGATCAGTTGGTCATGATTCTAGGGAATCCGGTGATGTGAATGCCAGGATTTCTTCGATGAAGCAGATGACGTTGGCGACGGCCGGGTTCGAA
>Ga0163144_10021274_pt1 | contig 12899 bp, 12 predicted proteins | sample OliLak19BULKMAT1_FD_123175 | JGI IMG/M metagenome (GOLD analysis project Ga0163144, IMG submission 123175) | Freshwater microbial mat bacterial communities from Lake Vanda, McMurdo Dry Valleys, Antarctica - Oligotrophic Lake LV.19.BULKMAT1 | ecosystem: Environmental > Aquatic > Freshwater >...
TCGACATAGCCCAGGATCGAGGTGAGCTGCGATGCGTATTTCGCAAGATGCGCCTCGTCCAGCGCCAGCCGCGCCAGCTTTGCAACGCCCGTCACTTCTGCAATCGTCAGTGGTTCCGGCATAGCCGGATGTTTGTACGTCAGCGGCGGTAAATCGCAAGCCAGATGCGAAGGGACAAAAAACCAGAACTGGATTGATCTTGCAAATGCAACCGGGTTGCATTAAGGTTTTGGGCGTGCCGAATCCGTTCCCGCAACAACCCCGCGTCGACAATAGCCGTTTGAAGGCGGCGATCGCCGGCCTGCTGCTGATGGTTTACGCCCTGTTGCCAGCGGCGGGGTGGGCGCATCATCATCTCGAGGCAGTCAACCATTCGCACACGCATGATGTCGCGATTGAGGATCTTCACGACTCTGAAACACCTGATCACCCGCAACAGCACCAGCCGCATCCACATGATGAGTCACATTGCCATCTCTGTCACATGATTCATGTGGCCGGGAAGCAGATGATCTTGATTGCTTCGGTTGAGATCGCGGCGCAAGAACGTTGCGACATTGTGCAAGAATCCTTTGTTCGCGAATCCCCCTCAGTCGATGTCATCGGCATACACCCTTCCCGCGCGCCGCCGGTGAATCTCTAAAGACCCCGTAGGGTGGGCGTCCCGCCCACCATTCGATTTGCAAAGACGTGGGCGGGACGCCCGCGCTACCGGGTCCATTCCGTTCTCCGATTCAACATCCGCATTTTTAAAACGGAAGTTTTCCATGACTTCTCACGCTTCGCGCAAGCTATGCGCCTTCACGCTCGTCGAGCTGTTGGTCGTCATCGGGATCATCGCTCTGTTGATTTCTATCCTCATCCCTGCGCTCGGCAAGGCGCGCGCCCAGGCGCAGCAGACGTTCTGCCTGAACAATCTGCGCGGGATGCAGATAGCGCAGATTCAATATGCCAATGACAACCGCGACTATCTGATTCAGGCCGGTTTCTCGCATGGGGGATCAGAGATGGACGCCTCGGCATCGTGGTTCAACACGCTGAACAAGTATTACCAGAACAAGCTGGCCGCGCGATGCCCGAACGACATCAGTCCGGCGTGGGAGGCTTCCGCGCCGGGCGCGAAGCTTCGTCAGACCAGTTACGGGATCAACAATTTTCTGGATCGTGATCTGTGTCCGTGGGGGCCGAATTTCGTGCTGCCTCCGCCGGGCGGGTTGTATCTGAAGCTGGCGCAGATCCGCAGGCCATCCGCGACGATTCAGTTCATCGAGATGGCGTACACCGGTGATTTCTCGACGGCCGACCATCCGCATGTGGAGAACTGGGCCGGCAACAATCCCGCCGCCGACGCCGCGAAGATGCTGCAGATCAACGCGCATGGCGGCCGCGCGAAATCAGCTGAGTCCCGCGCCAACTACGGCTTTCTCGACGGTCACGCCGAGACGCGTCGCTTTGGTGATGTGTTCAAGAGCATTCAGATCAACAGCTTTGACCCGGCGCTGGCGAAGTAAGAAAGGCGATTTCATGAGTGTATCAAAGAAACTGAGAGAACCTTCCCGCGCGAGCCGTGGCACGGGCGTCCCGCACGTGCGTTTTCGAGTAAGCGACATCTTCAGAAGCCAGGGGATCTGCCAGGTTGTGACAAAGCGGCACTTGCCGCTGGCGCACGCCCGGGACGGCTGTGCCACATTTGGGGTGATCACCCTTTCTTTGGCACTGTGCCATCACGTCAATGCACAGACCTTCGTCACCGGCGCCGACATCCGCCCGGCGGTGGTTAACTCACGCATCGTCACGCAGGCGCACAATGATTTGACGAATCAGGATTTGACCAACGTCCGCGTATTCTCCTATCAGTTTCAGCTCGACATGTCCGACCCGTACTACCTCAACGATCCCGGCTTCAACGCGGTCATCGGAAGCGGACTGCCGCAGGGATCGCAGTTGAATTTTGGTGTGCTCTCGAGCTTGCGATACTGGAATGGCACCGGCGCAACGGGTTTCGGCGACACGCTCTCTCAGGAAAAGCTCCGCATCAATCGCGCGCAAACGAACGTGAATGTCACCTCAACATCCGGCGCTCAAAACGGGTTTGCGATCGCCAATGTGTCCTCCGGCGGGGCGATGCATTCCCACCTCAACACGTTCCTCGAACGTGACGCGGGTGCTGTCCCGGCGAACGGGATTTACCTTGCCGCGATCGATGTCGGCAGCACCGGCGCGGGCATCGCGCGATCGCTGCCGGTGTATCTCATGTTCAACAACGGCGCGGGCGAGACGGCTTTCAGCGCGGCACGAAACTATGTTTTGTTCCCGCTTCCAGGTGATGTCGATTTCGACGGCCACGTGGACACGATTGATTTTAACCTTCTCGCCGGCAGTTTCGGACAGACTGGCCGAAACTATCTCAACGGCGACTTCAACGAGAACGGCACGGTGGACAGCACGGATTTTTCGATATTCACAAGCGGCTACGGCAGACAAACGCCTGAACCGGCATCGCCAGGAACAACCGTCCCGGAACCGGCTGGACTTTGTCTCATTCTATCAGGCTCATTTCTTCTGCGACGCGCACGCAGAATCAACACGTGATGTCCGGCCTGCCGATGCGCGGGCAGGCCAATGTATGGAGCAATGAAGATGCGAAAGTTTTTCTTAACGACAGCGCTCGCGCTGTCGGCAGGTGCGTCGTTGAATTTTTCAGGTCCTGCAATGGCCGACTTTGATGTCTCGCCGGCGGTTGCCTCCGGAAAGATCGTCACCAACGCCTTTGCCGACGCGACCGGCGAGACGATCGGCAATGTCAGGGTGTTCGGCTTTGAATTCGGCGAGGATCCACTCGATCCGTTCTTTCTGGAAGATCCCGGATTTCATCCTCTGCCCGGCACCGGCGTGCCAGGCAACACACCGTTTAGCGCCAAATCATTCAGCCCGCTTTCGTACTGGACAGGGTCAGCATTCGGCGCACTTCCCGCTGACGAGACGCTCGTCGTCACCCGCGGCAGCACCACGATCACGCTGGGCAATACAGGAGATCCCGGACCGGTTGTCATCGAAACCACCGATTCTGATGGTGAATTTGATGAACACCTCAACTCCACTCTCGACGGCGCCGGGTCGGCCGATCCGTCGGCGGGAATCTACCTGTACAGTCTCACACTCAGCGCGCCGGGACTGATCGATTCAGACACCGTGTATCTGCTGTTCAACAACGAAGCATCCGAAGAACAGTTCAGCGCCGCGCAACTGTATGCAAGAGACACCTTCGCCCCCGGCTCGACACTTGTCCCCGAGCCCTCTGGACTGGCGATGCTTGCGCTCTCGGCCTGCTTGTTAAAGCGACGCCGACCGCTTGCGATTGCATGAACCGCTTCCCGCCTCAATTGAAGAAAAGCCCGCGAAGCGCATTGCTTCGCGGGCTTGAATTTTCGTATCAGATCAACCGGCCGATCACGCCGCGGCGGTTTCGGGCTTGACGTAACGGCGCTTCACCGGCTTAATGATCAATCCCATCTTGATCGCCTTGGCGCTGACCTTGATGCGCACGATCTGTCCGTCAATGACCGCGCGAACCTTCTGGATGTTCGGGCGGAACTTGCGGGCAGTGATGCCCGTGGTTTTGGTGCCAACGCCACCCAGATACTTCGCCTTGCCGCGAGTGGTGATCTGATTGCCGAAGGTCGTCTTCTTGCCGGTGAAATAACAAACGCGTGACATTGGAATTCCTCGTAAGCCCCCTGACTTTTGGGGGGGCGGGGAGATTAGTCGAATCCGCCACTCATTGCAACATGGCGTATAGGCCGTGGGAATGGCAAATGCATCAACAATGAATGGGAAATGCGGCTGCGGATTGAAAAACGCTGTTTTTCAATCCGCAATCCGCAATCCGCAATCTACAATCCAAATTATTGAGCCCCGTCTTTGGGTTTGGGCTTGGGGATCAGCATGGTCGCGGGCAGCGGAAGCTTGGCCTCGCTAAGCAATTTATCAATCAGCGCCGTCTTTTCTTCCAGCGGGGATCCCGGGTGCAGCCCCGCGTGACGCACCACGCCGTTGGCGTCGATGATCGCGACACTTGGAATCCCGGTGATTCCGAAATCAGGATTGAATACGCTTTGCTTCGAGATCGCAGTCGGCCAGCTCACTTCCTTTTCGGTGAGGAATTCCTGGGTCAGTGCGATCTCCTTCTGAACGTCACCGCCGGTGTCCTGGCGGGAGCCCTTGCTGACAACGAACCCCTGCGGGCTGGTCACGCCGATCACCACCACGTCGTATCCGCGATAGTATCGCGAGAGAGCTTTGACCTTCGGAAAACTTGCAATGCACGGCCCGCACCAGGTGGCCCAAAAGTCCAGCACTACCACCTTGCCCTTGAAATCAGCCAGCGTCTTTGGCGCTGCATCGGCGGCGGCGGGATCCTTGTACCAGAGGAAGTCGATCGTCGGCGCGGGTTGATTCAGCAGTTCGCCGCGGGCATAGGCGCCGTTGATACGGGCGAGGGATTCTTCGAGGTTCTTCTTTTCGACCTCGCTCACCTGTCCACCGAGTTTTTCCTGCCCGGCGGATGCGAGCGCTTCGCGCAGCGGGGAGAATGCCTTTACATCCTCGGGTTTGAGATTCCGGCCAACACTCAGCATCAGCCGCGAGCCCGCGTTGATGAATGACACGGGCGCCGAGGCACGGATGGAATCTTTCTGCGCCAGCAGCTTCGGCTGGACCGCTTTGAGTCCGTCGGGCCCAAGCTGCGCCGTCTGTGTGAGCACTTCCTCGGCCGCGCCGCTTGAGAAGGCTTCGGAAATTCCCGGATGGTCCAGCACCTGTCCGATGCGCTCAGCGCGTTTGGCGGGGTCAAGCCGGGCGTCCAGCAGTTTCAGCCGCAGCACCGCCGCCTGCGCGCCCGAGGCGTCTTTGGCTTCGGCAAGTGTGGTCAGTTGTGCATCCAGCGCCGGAGCGGTCTTCGGGCTGAACATCAGCGGCAGCGTCTCGGTGAGGGTGGCAATCTGTTCAAGCGTGAGTTCCTTGAGATTGAATTTTTCGAGCGCCTTGTCGACAAAGTCGCCCATGTCCGCCTGCCCCGGACGATCACCGGCTTCGCGGGAATTTTTCAGAAGCGTCTTGTATTCCTGCGCCGCCGCGTCGAGCGCGGTGTCGTCGATCGCGTATGCGGAAAGTGAAAGCACCGACGAAGCCACCAGCGCCGCGAGCCATTTCTTCCTGATCATGTGAAACTCCTGGAAACCGTTTAAGACAGAAATCTCCCCGCTTTTGCGGGAAGGGAAAAGTCAGTCTACCCCCGTCCGGTTTGATACGCGAGATGCCGCCGGGTTGAAAATTTTCGTTTGCCGCAGTTTGCCCCGGCATGCAAATTCCGCTTTTCAAGTGCCGGGATTTCGTTGACAGTCTGCGGTTGGCATGGCTATATCAAGGTTCGTTTCAGCGCATCAGCGCTGCATATCGTTTGTTTTGCGGTTTTCACATCATGGGGTCCTGGTGCCCCGCAGATTGGAGTTGGAGAGATGAGTGGCAAATCTATATTGCTCGCCGTGACGGCGGGTGTGGCGTTTTCGAGCACCGCAGTGGCTCAGCAGACAACTTTTTTTGAAACCGCCGCCACCCGTGCCGGGGTGCCCGGGTTTAATTCCGCGGTGAATTTCCAGTATCCGATTCTGGGTCCGCAGGCGGAAGCGGCGCCCAGCGGCGCGTTTGCCCCTGCGCCGCCGCGATCACCTGATGGCAGCCGTCTGCTCGCTGACGGACTGATCACGCGCAGCGCCGCGGACGGAGGCGTGATGAACCGCATCTCCGCAAGCCTGGCAGCCAATGACGCGGATGTGTTCCAGATCCGGGTCACTGATGCCGCGGCCTTCTCCGCGCAGATCGGCACGATCAACACCTCCGGCGTGACCTTCGGCGTCACGACGTCGCTGTTTCTCTTCGACGAAACCGGTCAGGCAATCCGTGGTGGCAGTTCACGTCTGAACAATGGTGCCACTGCCGACGTGAATGAAGCCGCAAAGGTCACGCTGACACTCCCCCCGGCAGCGACAGCGGGACTCTATTGGATCGGTATTTCCCGCAACGTCAATTCGGCTGATTTTACCAACACTGATATCGTTGTCCCCCGCAACGCATCGGGCGAAAAGCTCTTCGACGAATCGCTGCTGCTTGCCAACCCCGGCACGGTTTATGATGTGCTTGGAGGTCTCTCAAGCACCACGCTTTCAACCGATCGCACGCAATCCTGGCAGGTTACGCCGTTCGACGATAACACGCTGAACCCGGCTGATCCCGGCGTGCGATGGACGACCAATGCCACCCCAACTCCAATCAGCGCGTCGATTTTCCTGACCGGAGCACAGTATGTCGTCGTTCCCGAACCGACTTCCATGCTGGCGGCAGGGGCACTGGGCGCAACGCTTCTGCGTCGTCGGTCACGCTGATCTGACGGGAAGTTCTGAGAATGAAAAAGCCGCTTGCGGTATCGTGAAAGGACGATCATCCCTTCGCGAAGCCGCAAGCGGCTGCTTTGTTTCACGGGAATCGCCTTACATCCGTCCTAGCCAGAACAGCTTGGTTTGCCCCCCCACGTCGCTTGCGGAGAGAAGTTGTGATGGGCTGAGTCGTGCGCCAACGCTGTAATACTGATCCGGCGTGCCGGGGACTTCGTTGAACCGCAGATTGCGGACCGAGCCGTCATAGAACGCGATGTTCCAGGAATCCTTTGCCTTGCCATGACGCCCCAGTGCGTTGAGCATTCCGCCGGCGTTGCTGATGCCGGCATCCATCGAGTTCAGCGCCCGCCCGCGATCGAAATATTCAACAAAGAAACCCCGCGCATCGCTTAAGAGAATTGTGCTTGCTGATGCTTTGGCCTTCGAGACTTTCTTGTGTTCCAACACCCGCAGCATCTGATTAGTGTTACCGAATGCGACATCACCGAAATGCCCGGGCGTGCTGATGTTCAGGGCATAGCCGTTGGTTCGGTGATCGGTCTGACTGTAGCCTCCGCCACGGCTTGAGTCGGCGGTGGGGCATTCGAAGATAGTTTCCTTGAGATACACATACTTTCCCCCGCCGGTGAAATCCTCGGTGGGGAAGGGCTTTTTCAGCAGGATATGCCAGAGCTTCACATGCCAGGTTGGCCGCCCGAAAGCCGCTGACGCCCCCGGCCCAGGCGCGGCCTCGGCGGCGGGAAACGAACCTCGGTTCTCAACCGAATACAACAGCAGCGCCGTGGTGATCTGACGCACGTTTGATGCGCATTTCACATCCTGCGCGGATCTGCGCGCCCGGCCGAGCGTCGGAAGCAGAATACCGATCAGCACCGCGATGATGCCGATCACCACCAGCAGTTCCACCAGTGTGAAACCGGCCGGTGCAAATACTTTTCGGAGGGCACTCACTCGCGCCGACCGCGATTGAAGCCTGTTTCTGCCCGGAAACACCGTCTGTTTACTTTGCGTGATGGTCATGAATCGCGACCCTTCTGCTGTCAAATCTCTCATGCGGCAGGTATTTTGCGATGGCATTTGGCCGAATGTCAATTAAAACATTGTTTTGGTCTTTTCAGGGAGTCTGCATGTCTCGAAGAAATCGTGTTTTTGCGACGCGTCGAGTGACACTTGTCTTTGTCGCTGCCTCTCTGCCTGCGGGCGCCTTCGCAGCGTTTCCCGCGCCCATCACCGCCAATCCGTCGGCGCAGTTCACTGCCGCGATCGGCATTAACCACAACGCGGTGCAGTCCCACACCCGCACGCTTTCTTTTGACATCAACAATCCCACGATCAGCTACCCGCAGTTGTACTGGTTCAAGTTCACCAGCGACGGGCAGTGCATCGCAAAGTTCGATACGCTCGGGTCAGACTTCGGCACCAATGGCCCGGGCAATCCATCCGGCGGGGGCATGGTGCTGGGCAGTTACAATCAGTCGCAGATGGCAGTCTATAGCGCCAGCGGCCAGTCGATGGGTGTTTCCAAGGGAACCAGGAATCTCGCAGGCGATCCGGTCACCACTTATTCCGGCTATTCAAAGGATCCCACGCAGTGGTATGTCTCGCAGGGTCTGAGCGAGACTTACTTTCAACCGTCGCCACCATCGAATCCACACTGGAGTGTGAGTCCGACCGATCCCACGCCCTACACCGGTTGGGCCGCGCCGGGAAATGATGGAAACTCGCAGAAGTATTATCCGCCGCACTATCGCACGAGCCTGAATGAGTATCAGGTCTGGAACACGTCTCTCGGCACGATCATGCTCGACAGTAACAATCAGCCCGTGATCAATCCCGACACCGGCGAACCACGCCCGAATCCCGGCTGGCGGCACGCCGACCGGATGCGACACGGGCCCGGCACCCCGTGGAACCGTTTTGGCGTTTTGCCCGCAGGGGATTATTACATCGCGGTCGCATCCGGTGGGCCGACGTTTCAGGGTGATCTTTCGCAGGAGGAGTATCTCCGTGCGCCCGTTCACTTTGATTACAGCACGTTTCAAAATTATCAGCGGGTGCTCAACGGCCCGCTTGGCACTTTTCAATATTACATGGCTCCGAGCACGGGTGCCGGTTATTTCGGAACCATCCGGCTCAACGTCACCACGCTTCCGGTCGGGCTGAACAATGATGCGCAATGGTCAGCCGACACATCCGGAAACTGGCAGGATGCCGGCAAATGGAGCGCGGGTGTGCCAAATGGTGCGGATTCAACCGCGCGGTTGCTCAGCACGATTGGTTCGCCACGCACGCTTTCGCTGACGCAAAAGACGGTTCTTGGAACGCTGCAGCTCAACAACGCCAGTTCTTACACCATCAGCGGAAGTGAGTATCTTGCCTTCTTTTCGTCAGGCGGCACCAGCAGCATCAGCGTGCAGGCGGGAAGCCATCTGATCGACGCGCCGGTGCATTTTCATAATGCCGCAAACATCGACGTGAACAGCGGCGCGGCGCTGAGCATTTCAAAGTCGCTGAGTTACTTCACTGCGGTGGCGATGAACAAGACCGGCGCGGGTACGCTGAACCTCACCGCTGGCGGAGGATCGGCGAGCGTGGACATGCCGGTGTATGCCTCTCTGAACATCGCATCAGGCGCAGTGAATCTCGCGGGTGATCATGAATTGGGCGCGATCGCGCTGACCAACACTTCTCTGACCGTCGGAAACAACGGCGCGGGCAACGCCGCGGGAAAATTGCAGGCGCTGCAGCTCATCGCCACCGGCGGCGGAACCGCGACGCTTTCGCAGCCGGGCGCGACCAACTCCGCGAACATCCGGAATCTCGTGAAAGTCAACGCCAATACCGCGCTGCGAAAGAACGGCTCGGGGATTCTGGTCACCAAATCGCTGTCACTGGATGCAACCGCCCGGCTGGATCTTTCCGGCGGGGGCGTGGTGATCGACTACACCGGAAACTCCATCCTTTCGACAGTCAAAGGTCTCATCGTCAGCGGCAGGAATAGCGGCGCATGGGACGGTGTTGGCATTAGCTCCTCGACAGCGGCGGGCAATCCGCTGACCGGCATTGGATATGCCGACACCTCCGTCAGCGGCGCGGGAACCTTTGGTGATCAGAACGTCGATGGCGACGCGATGCTCGTGCGTTACACCTGGCTCGGCGACAGCAACGTCGATGCGACAGTCGATTCACTCGATCTCAATGCACTGCTCGCCGGCTATGGAAAGACGTCCGATGCACACTGGTATGAAGGCGACTATGACTACGATGGCAAGGTGAACACGCTCGACTTCAATCACCTCGCTGGAAGCTTCGGTCAGACCCTCGCGGGACCATCACTGGGAACCGTGGTACCCGAGCCAGGGGTCGTTGCGACAATCACATGTGCGGTAGTGTTCATGAATCGGCGACGCAGAATCATTCCGCGCTGCAACCCGTCGCGCGCCTGAGCGATCCCGCGCGGTCACGAGTCACCGGTATCACCTGCTTTCAGGAGCGGCAAAGTCGTCGGACAGATGACGCGCAAGGTCCATGCCGTCGTAGAGAAAGCGCGCGACATCCAGCGCCCGGTTTCGATTAATCCGGTATACAAACAAATGCCGCGCCTTGTGGCCTCGCCGGCCGATGTGAAACGTCCGGGCATCCCGGTGCAACTCGGGCCTGGAACGCGATCGCGGATCGTGCGGGTTCACACCGATGGCCTCCAAGGCCAGACCGATCAGCTTGAGATACTCATCATGTTTTCGCTTACCGAATTTTACGTGCGTCCACTCAAGCGCGCGCTCGATGTCCTGCCTTGCCAGTGATGAGAGATTCACCTGCCAGCTCATGCGGATCTTACGCGACGCTTTGGCGCGCTGACGGATTTAAGAAACCCATCGACGGTGCCGTCGGTGATGACTTCAAACTCGCCACGGTCGATCGCCGAGAATCCATCCTTCACAAGTTTGCGAAGATGTTCGAGTTTCAGCTTCTCAAGTTCAGATTGCTGCTGGAGCAGATGGAGGCTGGCGCGAACCACCTCGCTGGCATTCTGAAACTGACCTGTCTGGATGACTTTGCGGATGAAGCCCGCCTGTTGGGTCGAGAGATTGACATTGCGCGTTGGCATGGGAATATCATCGTCCACTTGGCAACTGTTGACAATAGATGTTTAGTTGCTATTCAAAAAAAGCCCACGGACGCAGCCGTGGGCTTTGAATGCAATCTCGCTCTTTTCACGCCGACTCTCTGCGCCTGGGCATTTCCTTGCTGTCAAAGAGATTCTTCCGGCCTCTCACGACTTCCTCATCGATGATGTACTTTCCGCCCTGCGGGGCATCGGGCATGCGGTACATCAGATCGAGCATCAGTTCTTCGCAGACCGCCCGCAGCGCACGCGCGCCCGTGTCACGCTTCAGTGCCTTCTCGGCGATGAGTTGCAGTGCGCCGGGCGTGAACTCCAGATCATTGCCTTCCATGCGGAAGAACTTCTGATACTGCTTGACGATCGCGTTCTTCGGCTCGGTCAGGATGTGGATCAGCACATCGGTGTCCAATGGATCGAGCGTGGCGCACAAAGGCAGGCGGCCGACGAATTCGGGGATCATTCCGAACTCCACCAGATCTTCGGGTTGCACCTGTGCCAGCACTTCACCGCGATCCGAAACATCAGAGGTGGACGGCGTGGATTCAGCGCCGAAACCGATCTGCTTGCGGCCAAGCCGCTTGCGGATGATGTCCTCGAGGCCGACGAACGTGCCGCCGACAATGAAGAGAATCTGACTGGTATCCATCTGAATGTATTGCTGCTCAGGATGCTTTCTCCCACCCTGCGGCGGAATGTTGGCGACGGTGCCTTCGAGCATTTTCAACAGCGCCTGCTGCACGCCTTCACCGGACACATCGCGCGTGATGCTGACGTTGCCGCTGGTCTTTCCGATCTTGTCGATCTCATCGACGTAGACAATGCCGCGCTGTGCGGCTTCAAGGTCATAGTCCGCTGCCTGCAGCAATCTCAGAAGAATATTCTCGACATCTTCACCGACATATCCCGCCTCGGTGAGAGTCGTGGCATCGCCGATCGCGAAAGGGACATTGAGCACACGGGCGAGTGTCTTGGCGAGAAGGGTCTTGCCCGAACCCGTCGGCCCGATCAGCAGCACGTTGCTCTTGTCGATCTCGACTTCCAACAATGTGGAGACGGTTCCGGCTTCCACGGCGGCGGCGTCTTTCTCGGCGGTGGTCAGACGCTTGTAATGATTGTGTACCGCAACCGCGAGAGCCTTCTTCGCATGGTTCTGCCCAACGACATACTGATCCATGAATTCCTTGATCTGCCGCGGCGCGGGGATGGTTGAGAACATCGGCCCGCTGGAGGACATCTTGCGTTTTTCCTGGCGGATGATGTTGTGGGCCAGATCAACGCAGTTGGCGCAGATGAAGACATCGGAAGGACCTTCAACCATCGGCCCAACATCGCGCGAGCTCTTTCCGCAGAAGCTGCAGGTGGTGATGCGACGCCCGCGAAATCCTCCGCCCGCGCCACCCCCCGTCCCGCCGCCTCCCGTTCCGCCGCCTCCCGTTCCGCCGCCTCCGGTGGGCGGCATGTTGCCGCCGCCCATATTTCCACCACCCATGGGGGGCATGTTTGATCCGCCGTTGCCGGGGCGCGTGATATTGGCCATTGACTTGCCTTCCTGTCTAAAAGTGCGCGAAGAGGCGGGATTTCTCCCGGGCTCCTCAACTTTGATCCCGTTGTCCCGGCCTCCAGATGCCGGAGTAGCTGGCGCAAGATTCGCGTCCGGCGAACGAGGCGCTAACGTCTTTATCGAACTTTCCGCCATGGGGACTTGATCGCCGCGCCCCAATCTGCCGAATGATTGTAATCCACGTCCAGCCGCGATGTAACGGGCAAAAAGGCCACGCATCGTCCCGATAATAGGACCGAGAATCATGCTGGAAATGTGGGATTTCAGATGGTGGCAAGGATTTCCAACCCCTGATTGCGGAAAAGAACATCCCTTCACAATGAGCGCCGCGTCCACCCGCGACACTTTTCCAACCACTACATCCGCTTCAACGCATCCGATACCATCGCTGAAATGTCCGAACCGCCTGCGGTTAATCTCTCCTCCATTCACGTCCTGCGCGGCGAGCGGTGGATCCTTTCAGACATCTCCTGGCAGGTGCGCGCGGGGGAACTTTGCGCCATTCTCGGCCCAAACGGATGTGGCAAGAGCACACTGGCGCGGGTGATCGCCGGCTATCTCTGGCCGACTCGGGGAAGCGCCTGCATCTGCGGAAAGCGGTTCGGTGAAACCGATCTGAATCGACTGCGCGAAGATATCCGCCTGGTGCAGCCCGCGTCACCCTTTGATGTCGCTGCACAGCTTTCGGCCCTGGAGGTGGTTCTCACGGGCGTGCGCGGGACACTCGGACTCTATGACACCGCGACGGATGAGCAAATCA
>Ga0163144_10021275_pt1 | contig 12899 bp, 10 predicted proteins | sample OliLak19BULKMAT1_FD_123175 | JGI IMG/M metagenome (GOLD analysis project Ga0163144, IMG submission 123175) | Freshwater microbial mat bacterial communities from Lake Vanda, McMurdo Dry Valleys, Antarctica - Oligotrophic Lake LV.19.BULKMAT1 | ecosystem: Environmental > Aquatic > Freshwater >...
GTGAGCGACGAAGATCTGCTGTGCGCGCTGCGCCTCGAAGCCACACGCATTCTCGATGAAGATCGGGCCATGTGCGACGCCATCGGCCAAGTCGGCGCGCCTTTCATCCCACCGGGCAGCAGCATTCTCACACACTGCAATGCCGGCGCCCTCGCGACTGCCGGCATCGGCACCGCCCTCGCGCCAATGTACGTGGCACATGCGCGTGAGGTGCAGTTTCGCGTCTTCGTCGACGAAACCAGACCCCTGTTGCAGGGCGCTCGACTCACCGCCTGGGAACTCAATCGCGCCGGCATCGATGTCACCGTGCTTCCCGACAGTGCTGCGGCTTCCTTGCTGCGAACCGGCCGGATACACGCCGTTTTCGTCGGTGCCGACCGTATCGCGGCCAACGGCGACGTCGCCAACAAGATCGGCACCTACCCACTTTCGCTCGCGGCAAAAGCGCACGGTGTCCCCTTCCATGTCTGTGCGCCGTGGAGCACCTTCGACCCCGCCACAGCACATGGCGAGGAAATCCACATCGAGCTGCGCGAACGCAATGAACTGGCGCTGGTCGGTGATCGTATCGTCTTACCAACGCATGTGTCCGTGCACAATCCCGCCTTCGACGTCACACCGCGCGAGCTGGTGACATCCTATATCACCGACCGCGGCATCATCACGCCGCCGTTTCACTGAGGACGCCGCGATGCATGTACTCGCCATCGATCAAGGCACGACCGGCTCCACCTGTCTCGTTCTCGCCGCCGATGGCCGTATCGTTGGTCGCGCGTATCGTGAAATCACGCAGCACTATCCGCAGCCCGGCTGGGTCGAGCACGACGGGCTCGAAATCATCGCACGCACCTTTGACGCTGCGCGCGAGGCCATTGCACAAGCCGGCGTGATGCCCAAAGCCGTTGGCATCACCAATCAGCGCGAAACCATTGTGCTCTGGGATCGCGCCACCGGTGAGCCGGTCCATCGTGCCATCGTCTGGCAAGATCGTCGCACGGCCGACCGCTGCCGCGCCTTGGATGCACACGCACCCGACATTCAAAAGCGCACCGGTCTCGTCACGGATCCGTATTTCAGCGCCACCAAGCTCGAATGGATGCTCGGCCAGCCGCGTCTCGCCGAACGTGCGCAGCGCGGTGAACTCGCCGCTGGCACGATCGATTCGTTCCTGATCTGGCATCTCACGGGCGGTGCGGTCCACGCCACCGATCCCACAAACGCGTCGCGCACCATGCTCTACGACATCGAGACACGCGCGTGGAGCCCGACGCTGCTCGAACTGTTCGGCGTGCCGATCTCGCTGCTTCCCGACGTGCGTCGCTCCAGCGGGTTTTTCGGCACGACCACCAACGCATCGATCGGCGCAGAGATCCCGATTCTCGGCGTCGCCGGCGATCAACAGGCCGCGTTGTTTGGTCAGGGAGGATGGCACGCGGGCGGTGGCAAGAACACCTACGGCACCGGCGCGTTTCTCCTGCTGAACACAGGACAGACGCGACCACAGCCCGGCGATGGCCTGCTCACCACCATCGCGTGTGATGCCAGCGGCAATCCCACCTTTGCACTCGAAGCATCGATCTTTGTCGCGGGTGCGGCGGTGCAGTGGTTGCGCGACGGTCTGGGCATCATTGAGCACGCGTCGGAAACTGAGGCGATTGCACGGTCTGTGGCGAGCACCGACGGTGTGTACTTCGTACCCGCGCTCACCGGGCTCGGGGCGCCCGACTGGGAGCCGCACGCACGCGGCACGATCACCGGACTCACGCGCGGCACGACGTCCGCACATCTCGTGCGTGCTGCGCTCGAAGCAATGGCGTTTGGTACGGTGGACGTACTCTCGCTCATGCGCGCCAAAGGCGGAGTGCCGTTCGATCGTTTGCGCGTGGATGGTGGTGCGACCAGCAACGACTGGCTCATGCAGTTCCAGGCCGACGCGCTCGGCGTTCCCGTCGAGCGTCCTGATATCGTGGAAACCACAGCGCTCGGTGCGGCCGGACTCGCCGGAATCGCCGGTGGGGTGTGGAAGGACGCCGACGCGTTCATCGATGCCCGTCGCTTCACACGATTTGTGCCAGGCGACGGATCGGCCAGTGCGAAGGCGGCGCACGTCGGCTGGCGTCGTGCGGTCCGGGCGACGCTGTCATGGGCGCGCGATCGCGGGTGAGCGGACGGCTCGTCGCGGGGCGTTGGACCCAACCATCGGCCGATCACATGTAAATGGCCGAGTTGCCACCAACGAATCCCGATGTGTCCCGTCAGTCGAAGAAAGCACCACCCGACGCCTGGTTTGGTCGCGACAAGGCCCTCCACTTCGTGCGCGCGGGGATCATACAGTGCGCCGTCTACGCCCAACTTCGCGCGCTGGGCGCCTCGCCAAACGGCGCCCAGCTCGGCGCGTCGGTGGCGACGAGTGGCGCGTCGCTGGCCGAGGAGTTCCGCGACGCGCAGCGCGGCGGCCGGTTCAGCTGGCGAGACCTGACGTGGGATGCGGCGGGTGGGGTCACGGGCGGCTTTGTAGCGACAAAAGTGGACGGAAAGTGACGAACGCTGCTTCCCGTGCTATCTTTGCTCCAAATAGGGTCGGACTCGGAACCTGACGCCCCGGCGCCGGTTCGCCACTACCGATTTGAGGGGTACGACACGTGAAAGCTCGCAGCAAGTTTCTCATTGGTGGGTTGCTCGTTCTGGGAACGTCGGGCGTGCTCATGGCCAGCTCCGTGAAAGAGACGGCGCAGTACTTTCTCACGCCCACCGAGTTGGCGGCCAAGATTCAGGACAGCCCTCGGTTTCAGAAAGTCGGCGTGAAGATTGGGGCCGCCGTCGTCAACGGGACGATCGAGCGCGCGGCTGATGGCCGCTCCGTGACCTTTCAGATGACCGACAGCACCACGACATACAAGGTGCATTACAAGGGCGTCATCCCCGACACCTTCACCGAGGGTGTCAGCGTGGTGGTTGAAGGCCGCCTCAACAACGAAGGAACCTTCGAGGCGACCACGCTGCTTGCCAAGTGTGCGTCACGCTACGAAAATGAGCCGGAACGCTATCCACAATCGCCGAGCTATCCTTCGGGCACCAAGCCCGGCGCATGAGCTGCGGCGCTCACCCCTCCTGACGTGATTCTTGTAGGCGAGTTGTCGCTCTGGGTGGCCATTCTCATGGCGGCCTGGACCACCACGGTTTCCTGGGCTGGCGGATATCAGCGCCGCCCCGACCTGGTCTTCAGTGGCGAGCGGGCGATGTACGCCACGTTCGCGTTCACGGTGCTGGCCTCCATCGGCCTCTGGTACGCGATTTTCACGCACGACTTCTCCGTGAAGTTCGTGGCGTCATATACCAGCATGAACCTTCCCTCTGTCTACCTGTTCTCGAGTTTTTGGGCGGGGCAGGCGGGGTCGATGCTGTTCTGGACACTCATCCTGGCGATGTACGGCGCGGTAGCGGTGTTCGCCAATCGCAGTCGACTGCGCAACATGATGCCGTGGGTAACCGGGACGATGGGGCTCATCACCCTCTTCTTCCTGCTCACCACCGCGTTCGGTGCCAATCCGTTCGAGCGCCTCGACTGGGTGCCGGCCGACGGACGCGGCATGAATCCGCAGCTGCAGAATCCGGGCATGGCGATTCATCCGCCCATGCTCTATTTCGGATATGTCGCCACCGCGGTTCCGTTCGCCTTCGCGATCGGTGCGCTGGTGACGCGTCAGCTCGACGGCGAGTGGTTGGCCGCCGTTCGGCGCTGGTCGCTGCTGTCGTGGTTTTTCCTCACGATCGGCATCGTGCTCGGTATGTGGTGGGCATACGTCGAACTCGGCTGGTCCGGCTACTGGGCCTGGGATCCCGTTGAGAACTCGTCGTTGCTGCCGTGGCTGTCCGGCACCGCGTTTCTGCATTCCATCATGATTCAGGAAAAGCGTGGCATGCTGCGCAAATGGAATGTCACCCTCGTGGTGCTCACGTTCCTGTTGTCCATTCTGGGCACGTTCATCACCCGTAGCGGTGTGATCGAAAGTGTGCACGCGTTCGCGCAGTCAAGCGTGGGTTCGTGGTTCCTCGGCTTCCTGATTGCGGCCACGATTCTGACGGCGATACTGGTGTCCACGCGTCTCAAGGACATGGAAGCGAAGGCCGAGCTGGAGAGCATGGTAAGCCGCGAGGCCGCGTTCCTGTACAACAACCTGGTGCTGGTGGGCATCGCGTTCACCACGCTGTGGGGCACGCTGTTTCCCATTCTGTCCGAGTGGGTGCAGGGCGAGAAGATCACGGTCGGACAGCCCTTCTTCAACTCGGTCAACACGCCGCTTGGATTGCTGTTGCTCGCGCTCACCGGCATCGGACCGCTCATCGCATGGCGCCGCGCCTCGACGGCCAATCTGCGGCGCCAGTTCCTCATGCCGGTGACGATGGGTGTGTTGGCTGTCGTCGTCCTGCTCCTGCTCGGCATGCGGCATTTCTACGCGCTGGTGTTTTACGGTCTGGCCGGGTTTGTGGCCACGACGATCACGCAGGAGTTCGTGAAGGGTATCGGAGCACGCCGCCGCATGTATCAGGAAGGGCTGGCCATGGCCGGTGTACGCCTGGTCGCGCGTAACCGACGTCGCTACGGCGGGTACGTCGTGCACTTTGGCATCGTGGTCATGTTCGCAGCCTTTGCCGGTCTGTACTTCAAGAAGGACTACGTCGCCGTTGAGCTGAAGACAGGCGACACGTACGCGGCCGTTGACCCGTGGGGCGATACGTGGACGTTCACCAGCGAAGGCATGTCCACGTACAACACGCTGAACCGGCGCGTCGTGGCGATCAGTCTCAAGACGACGCGCAACGGGCAACCGATGGGCACCATGCTGGCTGAGAAGCGTCAGCATTTTGACGCGACTGGCGCCACGACCTTTGAGCCGTCCACCGAAGTGGCGATCAAGGAACTGGCCGGACAGGACGTGTACGTGTTCTTCTCCGGACTTGCCGATGCCGAAACTGCGGTGATGAATTTCCACTTCAATCCACTGGTGATCTGGGTGTGGATCGGCGGATTCATCATGGCGTTCGGCGGTGTGATCGTGATGTGGCCACAGGCGGAGCGTCGTGAGCGCGGATACGTTGCGGAACTGTCACCACAGCACGAGGGTGCGTTGGTGGGAGCGGGCGCGTGACGCTGCCTGAGGCACCGCGGTCGTCACGGCGTGCGTTTGTTGCACGCTGTGCGGTCGCGGTGCCGCTTTCGCTGCTCGCGGTGAGCCGCGCCCGTGCGCAACCCAGCAGCACGGTGAACATGAATGGCGACTTCTACATTCCGGTTCGGCCGGCGCCCAAGCCCGATGCGATCGCTCAGCTCGACCAAGATGCGGTGATCGCCCTTGAGAAGACACTCGCGTGTCCGTGTCCGTGCTCGCTGGACATCTACACGTGCCGCACGACCGACGTCGCGTGCACGAATTCGCCGGCCATTCACGGCGACGTCGTACGCATGGTTGATGGCGGCTACACCGGCGATGAAATCGTGGCACAACTCTCCGGCACGTACGGGCAGCGCATTCGTCTGGTCCCGAGCAAGTCCGGTTTCAATCTGGTGGCTTGGTTCCTCCCGTTTGTTGCTGTCGGCACGGGCGGACTGGTGATCGCGCGCCTCGTGCACACCTGGCGGCGCAACGCCGAGCAAGCCGCGAGCGTCGCGCCACGTGACATTCGCACGATCTCGGTGCAGGGCACCGACGATGAACTCGCCCGTCTGGACGCCGCGTTGCGCGACGACTCACGCTGACTCAATTCCTGACATGTTCGACGACAGTTTACTCCCCCTGATCCTCGGCACCGTCCTCGCGCTCGCTGCGCTTTCCTATGTGCTGTTGCCGCTGCTCAACACGACCGAAGAGAACGCGGCCGCATCAAGGCGCGAAGCCACGCTGAATGCCGCCGGTCAGGCATTGGCCAACAATGAAGACGGCATGGCCGTGTCGGCGCTGCGCGAAATTGAGTTTGATCGAGAGACCGGAAAACTGTCGGACTCTGACTACGACGAACTCAAGGCCAAGTACACCACTCTCGCACTCGCCGAGTTGCGGAAACAGGACGACGCGAGCTTCGCACGTGAGGCCATCGACACCGCCACCGCGGCGAATGAAGACCCGGTCGAAACCGCAGTGCGCGCCGCCCAGGCCCGGCGCCCCAAGTGCCGCAGCTGCGGCCCCCGTCCCGAGAGCGACTCGGTGTATTGCTCCGACTGCGGCAATTATCTGCCCGGCGCCTGCGGCTCCTGCGGCGCCGAAGTCACGCAGCCCGGCGCCCGCTTCTGCAACAGTTGCGGTGGGGCGCTGGCGGCGGCGTGAGACATCTGGGCGGCGCGGTTCGGTTCGTGTTGTGATCGCCGTGGCGGTTTTTCCTTCTTTGGCCGTTACAGTGTCTGCGCGTTCGCGTCCTTCCCGCTTTCCACTGGTCGATTGCAGTTCAGCGGTTCCGACTGAGGGTTGGCGTTTACGGTTGCTGTAAACGGTTGACGGTTAACGGTCGCGGTGCAGCGGACATCGGCGGTGCAGGAGACATTTGATTTCACCCCCGCTCCAGCCCCTCCAACTTCCGTCTCGCCATCCGTAGCGGCACCACCGTAAACGCCACGCACGACGTCACCACCAGCGCAAACGGCAGCATCAACCGCCAGCTGTCAAACTCCCATCCAAAGTGGTCGGCCACCACCCACCGTGCGGCCGGCCGCCCCGTCCCATACGCCACCGCGGCGATCAACACAATCGCCGACAGCATGAACAGCAGGCCGCCAAACGACGTCGGGATCTGCGCCGCGTTCTCCGAGTCGTACTGCGGATAGAACGCCCCGAACGAAAGGGCCAGCGCCGTCAGCGGAAACACCAGACATGCAATCGCCGCCGTCGACACGACATGCACGAACGCTGACACATCAAGCAGCAGGTTCGTGGCCACTACCAACACAATGGCGAGCAGGAACAACGGCACCGCGCCCACCCAGAACTTCGCCCACAACAAATCCCGCATCGCCAACGGACTCGAGCGCAGTAGCCAGAGCGCGCGTCCCTCCAGACTCACTGACGGAAAGACAAACCGTCCGGCAATCGACGCCAGCACAAACCCCGCAACCGCCAAGTTCAGAAACGGCACCAGTTGACGCAGCAGCACCGTCATGCCTTCGCCCGTCAGCGGCAGGTATCGCACATTGGCCACGTACACTACGAGCAGCACAAACAGCAGAATCAGCTGACTCCACTGCGTGGTATCCCGGGCGAACACCTTCATCTCCTTGAGCACGAGCTCCCGCCGATGCGGCGGCAGCCAGCCAAAGAGACGATCAATCACCGGCCGAACCGCCGTACTCGTGCGCTTGCCCGCCCCCTCCTGCGCCGCGCTGAAACCTCGTGCCCAGAGCAGGTGATGCGCCGCCAATCCCGCGAGCACGAGCCCGATCGCGCTGCCCCAGAGTCGCATCATCGCCGTCATAATCGGACCGCCGCGCAGATACCCCATCATCGCGTCGCTCGCCCACTCACTCGGCAGCCACGGTGAACTGGGAGTGTCGATCGCGGCCACAAAGTCCATGAAGTTCTCAAATCCTTCAGGCTTCACGAGCTGCTCCGGACGCGCCATGCGGAACATCACCAGCAAGGCTGCGATCGCGAGCACGGTGACAACCGAAAGAATGTCACGCGTGCGCCGCGCCGGAAACACGTTCGCGAGCAACAGTGTGAGCAGCGAGCCGAGTGCCGTAGGAATCACAAAGAACGGCACGAACACCGCCAGCGAAAAACCAACGAACCCCACGCCCCCCTGATACACCGCGCCGTACGCCGCGAGCAACGGCAGCAGCAACAGCATCACCATCCAGTTCGCGTGTACGCCCGTCTCAATCAGCCGGGACCCGTACAACGCCGGGCGAGACACCGGCGCCGCCGCAATCTGATCGAGATCGCGCGCCAGAAATCCGCTCGATAGCGCGCCGATCACGTTGGACAACAGGAGGATCGAGGAGAACGCGAGCAGCATCATCGCGAGCACTTTGCCGGCGAGAATCGCGCCGATATCCTCGGCGCCCATGAAGTACATGAGGATGCGCCGAGAAATGCCGAACGCCGCCAGGAAAAATCCCGTACCGAGGACGCTCAGCACCAGTGCGCGTGCCGTGTGCGTCTCGCCCGCCGAGGCGGCTCTTGCCCGTGCCACCCGCCACTTTGGCCCAAGCAGATGCAACACGCCGGCCGCACGCGCCGGCTCACGCATGCAGCACCTCACCCACATCACGCGTGATTTTCTCGCCCGTGAGCTTGAGGAAGATGTCTTCCAGATCGTCGGCGTCGTTGTCGGCACGCAGCTCGCTCATGGTCCCACACGCCACGAGCAATCCGCGCTGCATGATACCGATGCGATCACACATGCCCTCGGCCACTTCGAGCGTGTGCGTGGACATCATGACCGTGTGTCCGTCGTCGGTGTACCGGCGAAACAACTCTTTGAGGATGCGCGACGACTTGGGATCGAGACCCACCATCGGTTCGTCCACGACGATCACGGCCGGCTCGTGCACAAAGGCGCTGGCAATGATGAGCTTCTGTCGCATGCCATGGCTGTAGCTCTCCACGAGTTCGTCGCGCCACGGTTCAAGATCGAACAGCGCGAGAAACTCGGCCGCCCGATGATCCACGGCCTTGCCCTGCGCGCCATACAAACCGGCCGCAAAGCGCAGGAACTCCATGCCCGTGAGTTTCTCGTAGATGAAGGGACGATCGGGAATGAAACCGAGCGATCGTTTGGCGCGCTGCGGATCACGGACAAGATCGGCGCCGGCGATACGCACCGTGCCCTCGGTCGGCCGCAGAATACCGGCGATCATGCGCATGGTGGTGGTCTTGCCGGCGCCGTTCGGTCCGAGAAATCCGAACAGTTCGCCTGCGGGAACGGTCAGGTCGAGGCGATCTACGGCCGTGAACTTGCCGTACCGCTTCGTGAGGGCAGAGAGTTCAATCATCGCTTCTGAGACGATTCAGAGGCACGGTGGTGTCAGCGTGTGCCCGCAGCGTGATGGATCTGGTCCCTGTTGTTACGGCTGTCTCACGCCAGGTCCCGGAGAACTGATGGCGAACACTCTCCGCGAACCGCCAGACTGGCGGGCATCACATGCCTTCGAGGAACGGTTTTACTGGTCTGACAAGGGATATGAGTGGTTCGATGGCACGTGAAACTCAGGATGTCTCCCCACGCACCCACGTCAGATAGCCTTCCAATCCCGCATCGGTCGGAAACACGAGTAGCTCCGGCACATCGTATGGATGGTGCAGCGCGAACGCCTGCCCGATCTCCTCGAGCCGCGCGGCCACCGTCTTGAGCAATACCACCACCTCGGACTCATCCGTCACCTCGCCCTCCCATCGATACAGCGACCGTGCGGCCGGCAGCAGCGTGCCGCACGCGATCAAGCGCGCATCAAGCAGGGCGCGCACGAGATGCTCGGCGTCGTCGGGGCTCGCTACCGTGGTGATCGCGAGCACCACGTCCGTGGGGTCGAGGGGAGTTGGCATCTCTCACGATACCTGCCGGACCGTCTGACCGCGAACTGGCCGCGCAAGCGCGTTCGGACGGCCCGGGCGAGAGGCAGGCGCGGGAACCGCGCGCCGAGTGTCCGGTCTTGTCTGAGTGACTGCCCCTTCAGTTACTTACAAGACTATGCCCCAAAACTCGCTGATCGTCCGCGGCGCCCGTGAACACAATCTCAAGAACATCGACGTCACGATTCCGCGTGACAAACTGACCGTGATCACGGGCTTGTCCGGCTCTGGTAAATCGTCGCTCGCGTTTGATACGATCTACGCCGAAGGACAGCGTCGATATGTGGAGTCGCTGTCGGCCTACGCACGCCAGTTTCTCGGGCTCATGGAAAAGCCCGACGTCGACGCAATTGAGGGCTTGTCACCCGCCATTTCCATCGAGCAGAAGTCGGCGGGACACAATCCGCGCTCCACCGTGGGCACCGTCACGGAGATCTACGATTATTTGCGCCTGCTGTACGCGCGCGCCGGCACGCCGCATTGTCCGAACTGCGGACGCTCGGTGCAGCGGCAGAGCCCGGCACAAATCGCCGAGCAGGTACTCACATGGCCGGAGGACATTCGGATCGAAGTGCGCGGCCCGCTGGTGCAGGGACGCAAAGGCGAGTTCCGCGATCTCTTCGAGTCGGCGCGTAAGCAGGGATTCGTGCGCGCGGTGGTTGACGGCGAACTGATTGAACTCGCGGATCCGCCCAAGCTCAACAAGCGCCTCAATCACTCCATCTCGGTGGTCGTTGATCGTCTCGTCGTGAAAGCTGAAGACCGCGGTCGACTCACCGACTCACTCGAGACGGCACTGCGCCTGGCCGACGGACTCGTTGAGGTGGTGCGCTACGACGCGAAGGAACCGGCGTCCGTGCTCTTCTCGGAGAAACAGGGATGCCCGGAGTGTGGCATCTCGCTTCCCGAGCTCGAGCCGCGACACTTTTCCTTCAACTCGCCATTTGGTGCGTGCGAAACGTGCAGCGGACTTGGCACGACGCGTAGCGTGAGCGAAGAACTGATGCTCGGTGATCCCGGCATCACCATTCTTGAAGGCGTCGTGCTGCCATGGGGTGAGCCCGATGGATTTCTGCGACGTGTGCTCTTGCCGGGTCTGGCCAAACAGATCGGTTTCGAGCTCAACACGCCGTGGGGCAAGCTGCCGGCGGCCGTCAAGCGGCAGCTGTTGCACGGCCTCGATGACGGAGAGCGTGCGCCGGCCAAACGTACGGCGATCAACCGGGGTAAGCCTGCGACCACGCCGGCCGCCGCGGATGTGGCCACGTGGGACGGGATCGTCGCGAATGTGCAGCGCCGCTATGACGAAACGAGTTCGGACGCAATACGCCTGGAGCTCGAGAGTTACATGGTGGCCGGCCCGTGTTCCGTGTGTCAGGGCAAGCGACTGCGCGTCGAATCGTTGGCCGTCACGGTGCATCGGCGCAACATCGGCGAGTTGGTTGAACAGTCAGTCGCCGACGCACTGGTGTTTCTTGAGACGGTACCGGTGCGCAGTGGCGGCAAACCAGGACTGGACCCGGCTATTGCCGGACCGATTCTGAAAGAGGTGACGGACCGCCTGCGTTTCCTCGTCGACGTCGGCCTCGACTATCTCACGCTCAATCGTTCGGCCGAATCACTCTCGGGTGGCGAGGCGCAGCGCATTCGGCTGGCCACGCAAATCGGTTCGCGGCTCGTTGGCGTGCTCTACATCCTCGACGAACCCAGCATCGGCTTGCATCAGCGCGATAACGATCGCCTGCTCGCGACGCTCATGCAGCTGCGCGATCTCGGCAACACTGTGATTGTGGTTGAGCACGACGAAGAAACGATTCGTGAAGCCGACTACGTGATTGACCTCGGGCCGGGCGCCGGCAAGCATGGCGGTGCGGTCATTGCCACCGGTACGGTGGATGATATCAAACGCGAACCGGCCTCCATCACCGGACAGTATCTCAGCGGCGCACGCATGGTGCCGGTGCCGCAGGAGCGCCGCACGCCCGATCCGGACCGCACGCTGCGCATCGAAGGCGCACGCGAACACAATCTCAAGGACGTGAGCGCCGATATTCCGCTTGGTCTTTTCGTCGCCGTCACTGGCGTCTCGGGGAGCGGCAAATCCACGCTGGTCACCGACATCCTGCAGCGCTCATTGTCGCGGCATTTCTTTCGTGCGCGTGTGATTCCCGGTGCGCATGACCGTATTACCGGCATCGAGCATCTCGACAAGATCATCGATGTCGATCAAAGCCCGATCGGGCGGACACCCCGCTCGAATCCGGCCACCTACACTGGTGTGTTCACGCCGGTGCGTGAGCTGTTCGCCGAGCTGCCGGAAGCAAAAATCCGGGGCTACGGTCCCGGCCGGTTTTCGTTCAATGTCAAAGGCGGACGGTGCGAAGCGTGTCAGGGCGACGGTCTCGTCAAAATCGAGATGCACTTTCTTCCCGACGTGTTTGTCTCATGCGAAGTGTGCAAAGGCAAACGATTCAACCGGGAAACGCTTGAAGTGCGTTTCCGCGGACGCTCCATCGCCGACATTCTCGACCTCACCGTCGAGGATGCCTGCACCGTCTTTGAGAATCAGCCGCGCATCGCGCAGCGGCTCATCACACTGCGGGATGTCGGCCTTGGTTACATCCATCTCGGCCAGAGTGCGACCACGCTCTCCGGCGGTGAAGCGCAGCGCGTCAAGCTGGCGACAGAACTCGCCAAGCGTGATACCGGACGCACACTGTACCTCCTCGACGAACCCACCACGGGTCTGCACTTCGAAGATGTGCGCGTGTTGCTCGAAGTGCTGCACAAACTTGTTGATCGTGGCAACACCGTCCTCGTCATCGAACACAATCTGGACGTGATCAAGACGGCCGACTGGATCGTGGACCTGGGTCCCGAGGGCGGCCTGCGCGGCGGATCGATCGTGGCGACGGGAACGCCCGAAGAGGTGGCTGCGACACCCGGCAGCTTTACGGGCGCGTATCTGGGCAGCTTGCTCGTCGGCTGACCGGGACGTGACAACGCGCCACCAGGGTGCGAGCACTGGCGCGCCGTGGTCCCCGTAGGCTGATTACGGGATGGTCTCACTCCTCGACATCATCGGTCCCGTCATGGTCGGACCGAGCTCCAGTCATACCGCTGGCGCCTGCCGCCTCGGGTTGCTCGCGCGCTGCCTCGTGGGGGACACGCCCCATCGGGCCCTCATCGAGCTGCACGGTTCGTTTGCCCGCACCGGCGAAGGCCACGGCACCGACAAGGCCATTGCGGGCGGACTGATGGGCTTTCGCCCAGATGACGAACGACTGCGTACCGCGCTCGACATCATGGAAGCCGAAGGGCTTGAGTATCGTTTCGAAA
>Ga0163144_10021276_pt1 | contig 12898 bp, 8 predicted proteins | sample OliLak19BULKMAT1_FD_123175 | JGI IMG/M metagenome (GOLD analysis project Ga0163144, IMG submission 123175) | Freshwater microbial mat bacterial communities from Lake Vanda, McMurdo Dry Valleys, Antarctica - Oligotrophic Lake LV.19.BULKMAT1 | ecosystem: Environmental > Aquatic > Freshwater > Lake...
GAACGCCGGCAAGGAAGCGAAGCATGAGCGGGAGCAAAGGAGAAATCCGGTTGGGTTAAAGCGATTACTCATACCAATCGCCCGTATAATGTAGACGATTGTCATCGCGAGGTGCGCGAAGCGTACCGTGGTGGTCCAGCTCGATTGCTTCGTCGCTCCGCTTCTCGCAATGACAGTCTAAATATCAAGGGACGTTGGTATCACTTCGTATCGACGAGAGCGCGTGAGCGCCGGGAAAATGGCTCCCCGGCCGCGTTTCGCAACGCAGCGGGTTCGAATCTGTTGTCGGCTGGAGAACTCCTCCCGGGGGGAGGGGGAAGCGGGGAGGGGGCGCGCCCACAAATCCCCGCGACGCGGTCGAATCGTACGATCAAACTAGGTATAATTGCCTAACTAAGCCTAGTCTTTCATCTTGAAAAATGGGGTTTAGACCCTAGTCTCGTCGGTAGAGAAGATAAAACCCCCCACACCATGCTCGCTGCCAAAACCGTTCTCCTTTCGCTGCTCGCGTGCCTTTCGGCTGCGGGTAGCCGGGGTGTGCCGGTGGCGGGGCGAGGCGATCCCCTGTTGAATCCTCTTTTCAGTGGGGCGCGCCAGGAGAGTTTTAGCTCGATGCGCGTTGGAGAACGTCCGGCTCGGCTAGATGTGTCGGTCGCAACGGTCGTCAACACGGGGAATCCAGAGGGGAACTCCTTACGAATCTTGGATGCGGGCAGGCGCGCCGACACGATGGGGCGCTTCATGGCCGTGCAGCAGTCGCGGGCGTTTCAACTCGAATTCGGCTTCGCGGGAGTAACCGCGTTTGCATTTAACGTCGGTGGACTCACCCACGACATGCGCGTGGAGTTGTATGACGATACGATGCGGCTCGTGGAGTCGTTTCGGGTCCGCGCGCTCGGGCCCGATGCGAGCGGCACTTACATTGGCGCATACACGCCAACCGTGCCGGTCCATTACGCTGTTTTCACCTCCGAGGGCGCCAACGAAGCGTTGTCGGTCGATAATCTCACGGTCGTGGCCATGAAACCGCCAACCCCAACGCCACCTTACATCCCGGCGCGCGCCGCTGCCGGACTCCCCGACGGTTCGGGCGGATTCGAAGCGGTCCGAGTGCCGGAGCACGGCGCAAGCACCGTCCTGCTGGCGCTGGTCTTGGTCGGCCTCATCGCGTTGCGCCGGAGACTCGTCTAAGCCGGACTCATACGATTGAGGTGGAGAGGGTTGTTCTCCAGCCGCTGGATCCGATCAGTTGGAGGGAAAGACCTACTTCGGCTTCGCAGCGCGTTGGGGACAACCCGCTCCATCTCGGATCGTGACACTGGCATTCCTGCTCGTGCTGCACAGACAAGAATGTCGGTGGCACTCCTCGCTCCACCTTGCGGAGGCATCGCTTGGGATTGACGATGGGTTCCATTGCATGAGTTCGTCTGCGCTCGATCCGAACCGTTACAGTGGCGACACGATTTGGGACTGCACTGCGGGGAGGGCGTCTGCCGGGCCGGGCACAGGATAGATGCGGCTCACGTGGGCTCGTCATAGCCAAAGCTTTTCCTTGCTTGCGCGGGGCGTGGGGATTTCCCTCGGCAACATTTTCCCGATGAAAGTCCTTGTTGCCGATAAGATCTCACCCAAAGGAGTCGCCTATCTGCGCCAGCAGCCCGGCATCGAAGTGATCGAGGCATATGGTTCCTCGCCGGAGAAAGTCCTGGAGCTAGTGAAGGACGTCCACGCGATCGCCGTGCGCTCGGAGACCAAGATCACCGCCGAGGTTTTCGCCGCGGCCCCGCTGCTCAAGGTCGTTGGTCGCGCGGGCGTCGGGGTCGATAACGTCGACGTTGAAGCCGCCACGAACCACGGCGTTGTCGTGATGAACACGCCCGCGGGGAACACGATTGCGACCGCCGAACTCACGTTCTCCCACATCATCTGCGGCGCCCGTCCCGTGCCGCAGGCCGCAGCCTCGATGAAGGCCGGACAGTGGGACCGCAAGAATTTCGCGGGTATCGAACTTTTCCGGAAGACCCTGGGCATTGTCGGCCTCGGCCGCATCGGCGGCGAAGTTGCCAAGCGCGCGCAGGCGTTTGGCATGCGCGTGCTGGCTTACGATCCGTATCTCGCCCCCAGCCGCGCCCAGGCCATGCAGGTCGAGGGCGTTACCTTGGACGAGCTGCTGACGCAGTCGGACTACATCACGGTGCACATGCCGCTGACCGATGACACGAAGTACATGATCGACGAGGCGGCGTTCGAGAAGTGCAAAAAGGGCGTTCGGATTTTCAATTGTGCGCGCGGCGGAATCATCAAGGAAACCGCGCTGCTCGCCGCCCTGAAAAGTGGCAAGGTCGCGGCCGCCGGTCTCGACGTGTTCGAGGAAGAGCCGCTCGCCAAAGACAGCGAATTTCGGTCCCTGCCCAACGTGGTACTCACCCCGCATCTCGGAGCGTCCACCGCCGAGGCGCAGGAGTCAGTCGGCATTGAAATCGCCGAGCAGATTGCTGACGTGCTGAACGGCGGCGTGATTCGCAACGCCGTAAATGTGCCGTCGATTGACGCGCAGACGATGAAGGTCCTCGGGCCTTATCTCGATCTCGGAGCCAAGCTCGGCACGCTGGTCCAGCAAATCGCGCCCGCCCAGGTCGCGCAGCTTCGAATCACGTACTGGGGCAAGCTGGTCGACTTGGATTCTAACGCCGTCACCCGTTCCATCCAGCGCGGTTTCTTGCGTCGGATCAGCGGCGAGGAAGTCAATTTCGTTAATGCGCCCGTGCTGATCGAGCGCTTGGGCGTTCGCGTCGAAGTGGTGAAGTCGACGGACGATTCCGGTTACTCGGAGTTGATTCAGGTCGAGGTGATCGCGCCCGACGACTCCGTTTACTCCGCCGCCGGAACGTTGATTGGCCGCAGCAATCAGCCTCGGATCGTCAATATCAACGGCCGCGAAGTCGAAGTCGCCGCCGACGGCAAACTGCTCGTCCTCGAGAATCTCGACCAGCCCGGCATGGTGGGCGAGGTCGGTACGATCCTCGGCAAGGACAAGGTCAATATCGCCGACATGTCCCTTAGCCGACTCACCCCGGGTGCGACCGCTTACATGGTGGTCCGCGTCGACACCGAGCCGAGCGAAGGCGCGCGCAGGATCATCAAGGGTCATCCCGCCATCAAGATGGCGAAGTTTGTGCAACTGTGACCTGTCGCCGCATCATTCCTCGCGTGCGGCTGGCATGGATACACCCGGATCAACCGGGCGTAAGGGGTTGACCGTGTCCGCCTGATGCTGACGTCGCTCATCATTGCCGGAATCATCGGGTACATCCTGGGCTCCCTGCCGTTTGGATACCTCGTGGCCCGTTCCCGCGGAGTGAACATCTTTGAGGTGGGCAGCAAGAACCCGGGCGCGACGAATGTTCGGCGCGTCCTGGGAAACGGTCCGGGCAATGTGGTGTTGTTTCTCGATGGGCTGAAGGGCGCTGTGGCGTCCGGTTGGGCGTTGCTTCAGTACACCAAATTCGGCGGCACCGAGGGTTCGAGCGGAAGTACGTTTTTGAATCTGCCGGTTGCCGGAGAAGCTTGGGTTACGGTGGGCGTGGCGGGCCTGGTGGGAGCATTGCTGGGCCACAGTTTCTCGTGCTTCACGCGTTTCAAGGGAGGAAAAGGTGTGGCGACAGGCGCCGGTGGTTTCTTTGTGCTGTTCCCGCTGGGCATGCTGCTCTCGCTCGTCCTCTTCCTCATCACGTTGGCGGTTACGCGCTATGTTTCGTTGGCCTCGATTTTGGGCGCGGTGGTGCTGCCGGTGCTCGCGATCGCATTGCACCAATCCACCGTGTTGGTCAGCGTCACCGGCGCCGTCGCCCTGTTCGTGTTGTTGCGGCACCGGGCCAATATTTCCCGACTCCTCGCGGGCACTGAATCCAAAGTCGGTCAGAAGCCGGCCGCAGCGCCGCCGCCCCAAGCTACTCCGAAATCATGAGCGAACCTCTCACTCTCAACCTCGGTCTCTGCGGCTTCGGCACAGTCGGCCAGGGTGTCTGGAAACATCTTTCCGCCAAACGCGCCGAACTCGAGTCCCGCCTCGGAGTTACGCTCAACCTGGCGCGTGCTTCGGTCCGTGATCTGAAGAAGAAACGCGAGATCAAGCTGCCCGCCAAGGCGCTGACGGATGACCCGCTATCGATTGCGAACGATCCTTCAATCCACATCGTGTGCGAACTGATGGGCGGAACGACGCTCGCCCGGGAGGTCACGCTGGCTGCGCTGAAGCACGGCAAGGTGGTCATCTCCGCGAACAAGGCTCTCATCTGTGAACACGGCGCCGAGATCATGGCGGCCGCGCGGAATCACGGGGGGCATTTCTTTTTCGAAGCGTCGGTCGCCGGGGGTATTCCCATTATCAAGGCCCTCCGCGAAGGACTGGTCGCAAATCGATTTCCGCGGATCTACGGGATTCTGAACGGCACGTGTAATTATATCCTGACGCAGATGGAGGATCAGGACGCCCCGTACGCGGCGGTTCTGGGTGACGCCAAGCGCCTCGGTTATGCGGAGGCGGACGAGTCACTCGATGTCGATGGTTGGGACACCGCGCACAAAGCCTCCGTCCTGGCCTGGCTCGCTCACGGGGTCTGGGTTAAGCCGGATCAAATGATCGTCGAGGGCATCGCGCGGATCACTCCGGCCGACTTCAAAAACGCGACGACGCTCGGCTTCGGCATCAAGCTGCTCGCTGTGATCACGCGCGACTTTGCGCGGAACGAACTTTCCGTTCGCGTGCATCCGACGTTGCTGCCCGAAGGCAACGTCATCGCGAATGTGAGCGGCGTGTTCAACGCGATCTCAGTTACCGGCGATGTGGTTGGAACGACGCTTTACAGCGGGCGCGGTGCTGGTCAGGACGCAACGGCGAGCGCGGTGATCAGCGACATCGCTGACGCGGCGGCGTTGCTGCGACACGGCAAGGGCGCGCACCTTCTCGGCGAAGCGACCACGCCGGTGCGCAACGGCTGCAAGCTGGCGCCGCCCGAGAGCATCCATTCGCGGTACTATCTGCGTCTCACCGTGAAGGACGAACCGGGCGTTCTGGCCCGCGTCGCGTCCGTGATGGCAAAGCAGAAAGTCAGCATCGCGAGTGTGATTCAAAGTCCCGCGGAAACGCCCGGCGCCGCCTCGCTGGTCCTCACCACGCACGATAGCAACGAGCGCGCGATGGCGAAGACGTTGAAACAACTCGGCGCGTTGAGTGCGGTGTTGGATGAACCGTTGCTGCTGCGCATCGGTGACTTCGAACCCTGAGCCACCTGGTGGCTCGATCACTCTAAACCCTCTCCCGGTCTCAATTTAACCTCACTGCCAGTATGGCCCGAATCGTTCAGAAATATGGCGGCACCTCCGTGGGTGACGTCGACCGTATCAAGAATGTCGCCCAGCGCATCAAGGCGGTCCGCGACGCCGGCAACGAGCTGGTGGTGGTGGTTTCCGCGCGCGCTGGCGTGACTAATGAGCTCATTGCCCGCGCCAAAGCGGTGTGTGCCATGCCGAGCGAGCGGGAGATGGACCAACTGCTCTCGATCGGGGAGCAGGAGACCATCGCTCTTACCGCGATGGCGTTGCACGGCATCGGGGTCGAAGCCGTGAGCTACACCGGCGCGCAGGCCGGCATTTTTACCGACACCGTGCACACCAAGGCGAAGATCAAGACGATCAATGCCGCCGCGTTGGAAAAGGATTTGGAGTCCGGCAAGGTGATCATCGTGGCCGGATTTCAAGGCATCAACGATGACGGCCAAACCACGACGCTGGGTCGGGGTGGCTCCGACCTCACCGCCATCGCGCTCGCCGCCGCGATCAAGGCGGACAAGTGCGAGATCTACACGGATGTTGACGGCGTTTACACCGCGGATCCGCGGGTCGTGAAAGACGCGCGCAAGCTGACCGAAATCAGTTATGACGAGATGCTCGAGCTTGCATCGCTCGGCTCAAAAGTGATGCAGTCACGCTCCGTCGAGTTCGCCGCGAAGTACAATGTCGTTTTCGAAGTCCGCTCCTCCTTTAACCAAAATCCAGGAACCATCGTGAAACAGGAAGTTGCTTACATGGAAAAGGTGCTCGTCCGCGGCGTCGCCGTCGACAAGGACCAAGCCAAAGTTGTTATCAGCAATATCACGGACAAACCCGGCACCGCCGGAGTGGTGTTCCGCGCGCTGGCCAACGCTCACATCAATGTCGACATGATCGTTCAGAACGTCGGCCGCGCCGGCGTGGCGAACCTGACGTTTACGGTCCCGTTCTCCGAGAAGGACAAGGCCGTGAAAGCGCTGGAGCCAGCGCTGAAGGAGGTGGGCGGTGAAGCGGCCTTCGATGAGAAGATCGCGAAGCTTTCCGTCGTGGGCGTGGGCATGAAGACGCACAGCGGCGTGGCCGCGACATTGTTCGAGGCCCTCGCGCAAGCTGGCATCAACCTTGAGCTGATCAGTACGTCGGAGATCAAAATTTCGGTCGTGATCGCGAAGGACAAGGCCGATGAGGCCGCGCGCGTCGCGCACAAGGCGTTCGCTTTGGAGACGCTGTGAGACTCTGACGACGTGGCGGCACGCAGCCCGCAAGGAGCGAACTCACCTGGCTCGCATCCTGTTGGGTGAGACCCGCCTGCCGATCGTCGGTCTGTAGCGCTTCAGACTCTCGCACTAACCGGTTTACTTCGACCCATGCGTTTCCTTTCCACTCGCGGGCAGACGCCCGCCCTTGGTTTCTCCGATGCGGTGGCCACGGGTTTGGCGCCCGATGGCGGGCTGTTTTTGCCCGAGCAGCTGCCCGACTTTTCCGGCGACCTGAAACGCTTCGAGGGGCTCTCGTATCCAGAACTCTGTTTCGAGTTTCTGCGCGCCTTCGCGACCGATATTCCGGCGGAAAAGCTGCGGGAGTTGGTCAACGCGAGTTACACGCGGTTCTCCGATCCGGCGATTGCACCGCTGAAGCCGCTCGCGAAAAACCTTTACGTGCTCGAGCTGTTTCACGGCCCCACGCTCGCCTTCAAGGATTTCGCGCTGCAGCTGCTGGGCAATCTCTACGTGCATCAATGCCAGGTCCGGAAGCAGACGATCAATGTGCTCGGGGCGACCTCCGGCGACACCGGCGCGGCGGCGATTCACGGCTTGATCGGCCGTCCGGGAACCGCGATTTTCATTTTGTATCCGGATGGCCGGGTCTCACCGCTGCAGGAGCGGCAAATGGCCTGCACCGGCGCGAGCAACGTGTTCGCGCTCGCAGTGGATGGCACCTTCGACGACGCCCAGGCGTCGTTGAAAGAAATCTTTGCCGACCAGTCGTTCCGGATGCGCCATCGATTATCGGCGGTCAACTCGATCAATTTGGCGCGCGTGCTCGCGCAGTGCGTTTACTATTTGTATGCCTTCCTAAAGCTGCCGCTGAGCGAGCGGGGGCAGGTGGAGTTTGTCGTACCGACCGGAAATTTCGGGAACGTGCTGGCGGGTTGGATGCTGCAGAAAATGGGAGTTCCAATCGGCGGCTTCCGCGTGGCGACGAACCAAAACGACATTCTCTACCGGATGTTCACGACGGGGGAGTATTCCGTCGGTGCGGTGCAGCCGAGTCTGGCGCCCTCGATGGACATCCAGGTCGCGTCCAATTTCGAGCGCTTCATCTATTTCTCGGTGGGCCGCGATCCAGCGCGGGTGCGCGAGGTGATGCAGACGTTCAAGACCACCGGCTCTTACCGGTTCGAGAACTTCAATCGGGATACATTCAGTGCCTCCCGCACGACGGACGCGGAGATCTCCAGCATCATCGGCCGCGTGCACCGGGATTTTGGATACGTGGCTGATCCGCACACGGCGTGTGCGTTCAAGGATATTGAAGCTGGCGATGGTTCGGATCGCGTGCGCATCGTGCTCGCGACGGCCAGCCCCGCAAAGTTCCCCGATACGATTCAGCAGGCGATTGGGATCGAGCCCAAGGATCCGAGCCTCGAAGCGTTGAAAGCCCGGCCGATCCAGAAGCATCGAATTCCGGCAACGGTGCCGGCGATCCGTGACTTCATCGATCAACACGCGGTCGACTGAGCTTCGCCGCTTTTCCAACGCTGATCTTAAATCTCAAATTTCAGATTTCAGATCTTCCGGCCCAGCGGCTTCGGGATAAGCCGCTCCACCTGGACGCCATTACTCCAGCCGAAGTTCCGCGAACAAGGGCAAGTGATCGGACGCGATCGATTTGATCACTTCAAGGCGGACGGGCACCACGGTTTCCTTGCTCACAAAAACATAGTCGATCCGGCGCGTGGGCTTTTTCACGGGAATCGTGAAGCCGTCGCCTTCGCCGGCGATCGCCCACGCATCGGCGATGAAGGTTTTTACGCTCGTGATGAATGGGCTGGTGGGCACGGCATTGAAGTCGCCCACCATGACGACTGGTCGCTTGCCGGCTCCTGTCACCATTTGCTGGAGGGCCTCCGCGTCGAGCACGCGCTCGGCGGGATTCGCGCGGTAATCGATGTGGGTGTTGATGAAAAGGATCTCGCGACCGCGCACATCGAGGACGACTTGCTGGACGCCGCGCTGTTCACCCGGAGCGAGCTGTTTCAGGTGCGTGTTCTTCGCGCTCGTGATCGGGAACCGCGTGAGGACGGCGTTGCCGTATTCACCGCCCTGATGCGTAATGTTTTTGTCGAAGTAAACGCGCATGCCGGTGAGCTTCGCCAGTTCTGCGGGGATGTCGCGTTTCGCGGAGCGTTCCACGGCCCGATCAACTTCCTGCAGGCCTACGATGTCCGCCTTGGCGTCGAGAATGAGTTTCGCGATCCGCTCGAGGTCCAGCACCCCGTCGATTCCCTCGCCGTGATGAATGTTGTAGCTCAGGACCCGAATCGTGTCAGCCGGGGCCTGCGCCACGGCGGCCACCGGAAACAACAGCAAGGGCCAGAGACGGAAAAAGGAGTAAATCATGGCGGAAAGAGGGCGACGTTAGGCATCTCGGCGCGACGGTGGCGAGCTCGGGGAATTCGGATCCCTCACTCGTGCGTTACGGTAATCCTAAATTCCGTAGAAGAAGTAACCACTGATGAGCACTCATAAACACTGATCAAATAGATCCAGATCGATCGGATAGAATTCTCCCTTCACTTACCGGGTGAAGGGCCTCCATCGCGCAACTCTGTTTGCATCAGTGATCATCAGTGAAAATCAGTGGTTCAACTGAGTTTTTTAGGGTAATTGGCGCGTCTACTCGTAAATGCGCGTCGTCTTCCAAACCGTTCGGTCCGTGAAGGTGGGTTTGATCTCCTCGGTTAGTTTGTGATCTCGGCTCCACAGCAAGACGGTGCGTCGGCGCGACGTTTCGGGCTGGAGCAGAGTGGTCAGCGCCGCGACCGCCTGGGGCTGCGTCAACGTGTCCAAGGCCTTGAGCAGGGCCTCCCGCTGTTCCCAATCGCCGTCATAGGTGAAGGCGTGCAGATGGAAACGCGCCGCCCGGGCGGCGATGCTTTTGGGTTTGGATTCGATATTGGCGCGGGCGCCAGCGATCAGGGCGGACCATTTTTCCGGTGATGCGGCGGCGAGTGCGGCCGGGAGCGTGGGTACATAGGCGTCGACCCGGCGGCGTAATTCGTCCGGCGGGTAGCTGCTGGATTGAATTTCGAACGTGAGATGGCGGTTGCGGTGAACCGCCGCCGAACTGGCGCGCACGATGTATCCGAGCTGCTGATTCGACCGCAGTTCGGTGAAGAACGGATTGCTGATGAAGCTGGTGAGAACCAGGGCCGCTGCCCGGGTGGCCGGGGAGTCGTCCGGGAGGAGGATTTCGCGGGAAAAAACCGAATTCACGCCCTCAATGGCGCCAGCGTCGATGATGTCTTCGCCGGTCGCAACCTTCAGGTAACGAGGCCGCAAGAGGCGCTCTTCCGCTCCGGCTTTTGCGCCCACCGCCCGCGTGATGTCGCGGACGGATTGCGCCGCGATGTCGGCGGTGACGTGCCCGTGGACCACGGCTTCGAATTTGCCTTGGGCGAACCAACGTTGCGCGAACGCCTGCACGTCGGCCCACGTCGCCGTTGAGACGCGGGGAATGAGATCCGCCGGAGCTTCATCGAACTCATGGGCCATGTTGCCCCGGCGGCTCGCGGCGACGGCGACGGCTTCGTTCTGAGCGGTGCTGCGCAGATTTCGCAACGTCCGCTCTTTGCACGCTTCGAAACGCTCGGCGGACAGCGGAAAGGATTTCAAGTGCCCAGCGACGTAGGTCGCGTAGCGCAGCGCGGAGTCGCCATAGCCGTTGGCGTTGAGCACAAATCCACTGAGGACGGCACCGACACTGCTCTGCACGCCGGCACGACTCGCCTCGCCCAGGGCGGGCGCCAGAAAGTCGTTCAAGCAGGCGCTGTAGAGGCCCAGAAGCGCCTCGTTTTCCCGGCTAGCCATCGAACGCGTGGTGACAAAACGTAAGACCAACGCGGTGGCCGGCCGCTGAAATTCCGTGTCCGGCGCATAGTAGAGTTTCAGGCCCGGCTCCGAGATGAGCGGAAACGGACGCTCCGCCAATACGGCGGTGGACTCGGGGATGAATCGATTGGCGCCGGGGAGCGTGAAGCCGGCGAGTGCCGGAGCGTTGACCAACGCGATGTAAGCCGGGCCGGTGTCCTCGGTATATGAATACGCGGTGTGGTAAATCTTCTCGTGCTGATCCGTCGGCACTCCCTTGGCCATCAGCGAGACGATCAGGTTGTCGGCGGTCAGCGCGCCCAGAAGTTTTCGATAGGCAGGTTCATTAGGAGATCCCCAGATGTCAGTCGCGCGCTCCGCCACTTCGAGCGGGTAGGCCAGCATGCGCCGCGTGAGCTTGTCGGTCAGGTTATAACCCTCACCGCGGTCGCCGTAGGTCTCGTGCAACTGGGCGACCCGCGCGTGTTGCTCGTGGAAGGCGGTGGGGAAGGGGGATTCGCGCAGGAACCGGAGATAACTGAAAATGTGGCTCAGCACGCGCGAGTATTCCTTCTGCCCGGCGGCGGTGAGTGTCACGTTGATCAGGTAGGAGCTGTAGCCGCTGGTGCGATCGTACGCGCCCGCGGAAACACCATCGGCAAATCCGTCGCGTTTGAGTCGCTCCTCCAGACCGCCGACACCGCCTTGACCGATCAGCGCACTGAGCAGTTCGCTGGGGTTGCTGACGTAATCGGTCCGGATGGTCGGAATGAGAAACTCGAGTTGGAGATCGCGGATGTCGCGGACGGCTTCGACCAGCGCGAGCCGAAGGGCGGTACGGCGGGGGAGAAACGTGGGTTCGCGAACGAGCGGCGCGAGCGTTCGCCGTGGAATGGCGGAGAATGACGTGCGAACCATTTTTTCCAGTTCGTCGATCGAGGCTTTCCCGGCCACGGCCAACACCATGCGATCCGCGGAGTACGTTTTCTCCCAAAAGGCGCGGACCTCGTCGCCGGTGGTGCCCGTTAGCGTGTCTTTATTTCCGGTGGAGAAGATCCGTTCCACGCTGCCGGGTGCATACAATTCCCTCATTACACTTGTGAGTCGGCGGCCGTCGTTTTGCACATGACGCATCGCCTCGTTATGCACCGCGTTGATTTCGCGCGTCGTGGCTTCGGCGGGAAACAGGGGAGAAATGAAGACGTGCGCCGTTCTATCCAGCGCTTCAGCCAGGGCGGCGTGGCGAATTTCCATCAAGTACCAGGTGCGATCGCTGCTGGTGGACGCGTTTCGCGCGCCTCCGTTCGACTTGACGAAGTCACTGAGGCCATCGATCGCGGGATACTTCGCGTTCCCTCGAGAGATCATGTGCTCGAGAAAGTGGGGAAGACCGGCGCGATCGGCCGGACTGTCGACGGCCCCGACGCCGACCGCCAACGTCGCCGCGGAGAGGTTGAAACGGGGATCCGACACCAGCATCACCCGCAGCCCGTTCTCGAGGACGAAACGATGGAAAACCGCTTCGTCGGTAGGGGCCTTGATCCGCGGCGGGAGCCCGTCGGCCGCATGGACCGCGGAAATCAGGAACCAGCCGAAAAGCAGAGGCAGAAGGTGGTGTTTCATCGTGCGACCCACGTTGGAAGCGAAAGGGCAGCTTCGACGCGAGGCCAATGCAACGCAGGGCGCCCTGCCTCACCCGGAGCGCCCTGCAGGGCCCGACTGCCGTTGCGATGATTAGAGCTTAACGGTCAGCGTCAGCGTATAGCTGATCGGCTGCTTGAAGGCGTAGTAACGCGGGACCGTTTCGCGCGCGGGCGACGTGTAGTCATTATTGAGCGGACGCATCACGTGCGCGCTCTGCGCGGTGGAGGAGTAGGTCGGCCCGCGGTCGTTCAGGAGATTGTTGACGACGAGGTTGGCCTGGATGTCCCGGCGGTTCTTCAGCCGCCAGGTATAGGCGGCGGTCGCCGTTATGATGGTATAGTCGTCAGGCGTGTACGCCGGCGTGTAAGCATCCTTCGTCGGATCATCGATGGCGCGCGTAGGGTTTGCTGGATCCGGAATCGTGTCCCCGACCTTCGACCAGTAGATTTGTTTGCCGCGATAACGTGCCCCCGTACCGAGACGCAAGCCCTTGAGCCGGCCCGTCTGAAAGGTGTAATCGGCGAAGATATTTCCGACCGGTTGATCCTGTTGCAGCCGCTTCCCGTCGACGATGTTGCGGCGGAAGTTGACAATGTTGTTGTAAGCGTTGGCCGCGCCGGCGGCGTCGGAGGAGCGCTCGTTGATCGGAATGGATTCGTCCACGCGAGCGATGTTGTCGGCCCCAATGATCACGCCCGCATCGTTCGCAATCTGCGTGAACAGCGCTTGATTTTTTTCAATATAATCGCGCACGTCAGGGTTCGCGTTGGATTCGTACAAGCGGGGTAGCCCGAGGTTCCCGGTGAGCCGGAAGCCACGAATGGGATTGA
>Ga0163144_10021277_pt1 | contig 12898 bp, 11 predicted proteins | sample OliLak19BULKMAT1_FD_123175 | JGI IMG/M metagenome (GOLD analysis project Ga0163144, IMG submission 123175) | Freshwater microbial mat bacterial communities from Lake Vanda, McMurdo Dry Valleys, Antarctica - Oligotrophic Lake LV.19.BULKMAT1 | ecosystem: Environmental > Aquatic > Freshwater >...
TGCGTGAGCTTGTGCCTGAAGGACTGAACTTAAAAGGAACCACCCTCAAGGCGGATGCCACCGGGGTGAATTTATTCCTGGAAATCGAACTCGCCGATGGTTGAAATCACCGCTACCACCATGGAAACGAGGGCGGAATTGCAACAAGCGTTCCGTGCCTACGAAAGCGTGATCGCCATCGAAAATGCGCGTCGTGCCGCAGCCTTGGCGGCCACGTTCATGATGGTGGGCTCGATTTTGGATTGGGTGGTGTATCCAGATTATGGATGGTTGTTTCTATTGATTCGCGCGATCTCGGCGATTCTGCTGGCGGGCATCTTTGTTTATCTTGGAAGGACGGAATCCCCAAAAATCGCCAAGATCGTCACCCAAGGCATCGCGCTTTTGCCGATGGTCGCCATTTGCGGCATGATCGCCATCACCGAAGGTGGGAACTCGGTCTATTATGCCGGAATCAGTTTGGTGCTGGTGGGCTTGTCCCTGCTTCTTCGCTGGTCATTCATGAATTCACTCTTCATGATCGGGATGGCCCTTGCCTGTTATACCTTGAGTGTCGCGATCTCACCGGTATATGTTGAATTCCGGATGTTGTTTAACAACTGTTACTTCATTTTCACCACTTCGGTTTTTGTTCTGGCAGGGGGCTATTTTTACGAAAACCTGCGCTTCACCGAGTTCTGCCTGAGAAGCGAGGTTGAAAAATCGCGGGGATTGCTGGAAGCCCAGAATCGGCAATTGAGTGAACTCGACGAAGCGAAAACCCGCTTCTTCGCGAATATCAGCCACGAACTCCGCACCCCGCTGACGATCATGTTGGGCATCACCGAGCGCCTGCGGATCGTGTTGGGTAAACAAACCATGGAACCCGTCATCACGGAAATGACCGGGATGCTCGAGCAAAACGGGTTGCGACTGTTGAAATTGATCGACGATCTCCTCGACCTCGTGCGTTTCGACACAGGTCACGCGGACATCAAACGTCAAGCCACCTCCATATCAACACACATCGACGGACTTTTGCGCTCGGTCCGTCACTTGGCCGAGCAGGATCGAGTGGCTTTGATTTGGGAATGTGAGAGTGAAAGCGACGTGATTCAGCTTGACCGCGACAAGTTCGACAAAATTCTACTCAATCTGGTGATCAATGCGATCAAGTTCACCCCATCCGGTGGCACCATCGAAGTGAAGGTGAAGGTGGTTGAAGGGCGACTCCGACTCACGGTTGAGGACACCGGAGTCGGGATGCCGCCCGATGTTTTGCCGAGAATTTTCGAACGGTTCTGGCAGGTGGACAGCTCATCCACGCGGAAGTTCCAAGGCGCGGGGATTGGCCTCGCTCTGGTCCGCAGTCTCACGGAGGCGATGGGCGGTGAGGCGAAAGTTGACAGTCAGCTGGGTCATGGAACCACATTCACCATCGACTTGCCTGCCGAGGCTGCGGCCTTCGACCAAGCCGGGGAAGATTTTGAGGAAGATCCCCTCGAAGATGGTGGGAACATCGCAAATCTTCACCGCCGCGCGGCGATGTCCATTCCAAGTAAAATGGCTCCGCGGGTTACCACACCGATGCCACTTCCCGGGCCGATGATCTCGCCCACGATCGGAAGCCGTCCGAGTGGCGCAAGGCCCCTCGTCCTCATCGCCGATGACGAGCCGGATATCCGGCGTTTTTTAAGGATGCAGCTTGAGGATGTGGATGTCATCGAAGCATCTGATGGGGCCGAGGCCTTGGAACTGGCTCGCTTGCGGCGTCCCCAGTTGGCTTTGCTGGATCACATGATGCCGGAGATGGACGGCATCACGGTGTGCCAGCGAATTCGTGAAAATCACCCCACCCGGGGAATGGCGGTGATTATCCTAACAGCACGTGCCGACGAGTCCACCAAGCTCACTGCGCTTCAGGCAGGGGCGAACGATTTCCTCACCAAGCCGTTCTCCACCGCCGAGTTGGCCTTGCGCCTTCAGAACCAGCTTGCGATGGCGCGCATCCGCCGTGAAATGGCTGATTTGAACGCGGAACTCCATACAGCGCTTGAGCAGATCAAGGAAAACGAAGTCCTGATGGTGCGTAATGAAAAGTTGTCCGCGCTCGGGCGGATGAGCGCGGGGATCATCCATGAAATTAATAATCCGTTGAATTACGCCAGCGCGGGTCTTCATGCGTTAGAGACCTTCACCAAAGTGATTCCCGATAAGGACCAGGAGGATTTCGTGGACATTCTCAAGGACATCCGTGAGGGGGTGGAGCGGGTTTCCCAGATCGTCATTGATCTGCGGAAATTCACCCGGGAGGACAGCGCGACCTCTGGAGACGCGGATCTAGCGGAAATCGTCGGCCGGGCAAAGCGCATGGTCGGTCATCAGGTCGGCCGCGAAATTGAGTTTAATCTCACCTCTCCCAGCAACGCGCTGATCAGTGGAAATCCCAATCAGTTGGTGCAGGTGTTCATCAACTTTTTCCAGAATAGCATCGACGCGATTCAGCAGCGCGTTGTCGAGCATGGTGGAGATCCCGGACGGATCGATGTCGCGATTGATCCGGTAGGACAAGGGTGGCAAGTGACGGTGCGGGACAATGGAATCGGGATCCCGCCTGAGGACTTGCAAAAGATTTTTGATCCGTTTTTCACTTCGAAAGACGTGGGCAAGGGCATGGGTCTGGGTCTATCCATCACCCACCAGATCCTGCAGACCCACCGGGCCATCGTGGAGGTCGATAGCCGCCCGGCGGAGTTCACCCGGTTCCGAATTGCCTTCCCCGCACCAAGTTTCAGCTCGGGACCGGAATCGGTTCTCGACCAGCCCGCCTGATTTGCTATTCTCGTCCCAACAATTCATCCCAACAATCACCCACTAGCGCCACCATGAGCAACGAGATTGATTCCTATGATTATCAACGCTACGCCGTCCTTTTTGTGGATGACGAGCCGAATACCCGCAAATACTTCAGGCGCCTGTTCGGAGAAAAATTCCGGATCATCGAAGCGGAGGACGGGGTGCATGCGCTGACGGTATTCCGGCAACACGCCAATGAAATCGGGATCATCGTCACGGACCAGCGGATGCCTAACGAAACTGGCGTTGGTTTCCTTTCTAAAATCGCCGATCAATATCCGGACATCATCAAGATTCTATCCACGGCGTATTCAGACATTGATGCGGCGATCGGCTCGGTGAACGAGGGTGGGATTTTTCGCTACATGACCAAGCCGTGGGATATTCCCCAGTTGGAAGTGACTTTGCGCCGTGCCATGGAGTTCTTCACGGTCAAGCGTGAGCGGGATGCCTTGTTAGGTGCGAAAATGCAGGCGATGGGGAATGTGCTGCTTTCCACCAGGCTGGCCGCTTTCGCCTTGGCACCTGTCTGTGCCGGCATCAAATGCAATCGTGCTGCCGAAGCGATCGCCTCTTTCGTGCAGGCGGGAGTGGCCGGGCGCCGTACGGGGGCAGATGGAGACTCCGCGCTGCGCTCACCGGATTGGGCGCGGCTTCACGCGCGGCAGGTTTTGTTAGCCACTTCGATCGAAAAGCAGCTTCCGCTTGTATTGGCCACTCCTGATCTAGCCGGGCGTCTCGCCGAACTCGTCCGGGAACTCGCTGCCGCTGGAGCCACTGGAATCGCAACTTCGGCCAATGGAGTTTCGACCCGGTTGGAGTGCGCGATTGATCCTATTCCAAGCCTGTTGGATGCATTGTTAGGAAAAAATGATGAACCGGAAGTGGGCAAGGCGGCGGTGCGGGTGGTATCCGCATTTATGGCAGTCCATGATGCTGGCGGGATTGTCCGACGCATTCGTGGCGAGGGGCTGATCCTTGAGGTCACCGAATCCACCACTCCGCCGAAGGACTCCACGCCTGGTGCTGAAACAGCGAAATGGCTCATCGACGATGAGCTTCTGATCTCGGCTGCGCTTGGTTTACTCTGAGCGTTCTACCCGAATTCTTTGCCATCTCTGAAGTGAATCTTTTCAGGGTGCTTTTATTTCTGGGGTACCGTCAGGGGGCTTTCCCGCACGATCCGGGCACGCGGAGCTTCAGGAAATGCACCCTCGCTGTTGCTCAGGTGGTCCTTAATCAGAAACCAAATTGCTGTCGCTAGCAGGAGCGACAGGATCTTTGCGATCCAGTTGTGAGGTAGGGTCAGTTTCATGAGTCGGTTTGCCTGAGACGAAGATTTCTGCGATTTTTTCCCGGAATTGTTTTTCGGTGAGATTGCGATGGAGAACCCCGTTCTCACAGATCGAGATCCCGCCGGTTTCTTCACTGACGACCACTGCAATGGCGTCGGTGCGCTCGGTGAGGCCGATGGCGGCGCGATGCCGCAGCCCCGTCGAGCGATCCTGCATTTCTCTCTCGGTGACCGGGAAAACACACGCGGCTCCCGCCACACGGTCGTCGGCGATGATCATCCCTCCATCGTGCAGCGGGGCCTTGGGGTGGAAGACGGTCATCGCCAGCTCGGGCGAAAATTGTGCATCTAACACAACACCGCTGTCGAGGTGCTCCTTCAGACTGATGCCGCGCTGGATGGCAAAAAGCGCACCGATGCGCTTTTTGGAAAGATTGATGACCGCATCTGCAAAGCGCTCGAGGAAGGCGAGGCGGCGCTTGCTCGAAAACGAGAAAAGCCGGTTGCTGCCGAGACGCGCGAGACCATTTCGCAACTCAGGTTGGAAAATCACGATCAGGGCGAAGGCGAGCACGGTGGCGACCCCTTTAAGAATCCAACTGATCACCTCGAACTTGAAAATCGTGGAAACAAAGGTGAGCACCACCAGGATCGTGCCGAGTCCGATGAGGATCTGGGCACCACGAGTCGCCCGGAAGGCGCGATAGATTTGATAGATGCAGGTGGCGAGAATCAGGATTTCGATTCCGTCACCCCAATGATCTTGTAAGAATTTCAGCATGAATCGGCAGTTGCTCGGGAAGATACGCCGGAATCCCTTGGTGAGGCAATCTTAGAAATTCGCGAATGGTTTTCGTAAAAAAGAACTCACCCCTTGCCGTCGGCGGAGTGCTGGCTTTAACTTCGCCCATGCACGAGGAAATCAAGCTCACCCGCGAAGTCGCCGCCATTCAAATCCCAAGTGGCGATTCGCTGTCGCTGCCAGCCGGGACCGCCGTTTTCATCACCCAGCGCCTTGGTGGCACTTACACCGTTGCCACTTCCCAAGGACTCGCCCGGATTTCCTCGCAGGACGCGGATGCACTCGGCGTCAATGCGGAGGAGGAATTGAAAAAACAAGCCGCCGTGGTGCGGCTCAAGGACGCACCGTTAGAAGAACAGGTCTGGCATCAACTCAAAGGCGTGTTCGACCCGGAAATCCCAGTCGATATCGTCAACCTCGGGCTCGTCTATGACTGCACCATCGAAGAGGCGGACGGCAAAAAGGTGGTGGCGGTGAAAATGACGCTCACCGCTCCCGGTTGCGGCATGGGACCGGTCATCGCGGCAGACGCGCAGGCCAAGATCATGACCATCGACGGAATCGACGACGCCCGCGTGGAGCTTGTCTGGGATCCTGCGTGGAATCAGGAAATGATTTCCGAGGAAGGCAAGATGAAGCTGGGGATGATCTGATCTCAGCCCTCTTGCGGCGGTTTCCAAGTCTGGTCAATGTAAGTGATGATGGCTGGAATCGCCGTATCGAGCATTTTTGCCACATCTTCATACGCGCGCCGACCCATGCCGATGGGGTCCGGCACATCGCAGCCGATCCCTTCGCCCTGGATTTCCACAAACTCGCAGACGAGGTAGAATTTATCCGCATGATGGGGAAACCGCGATTCGAGCGATTGCAAGTGACTGTGGGTCATCGCGAACACATGGGTGGCTTCCGCAAGGATGGACTCGGAAATCTGCCTGCTGCCGAAGTTGCCCAAGCTAGCCTCTCGGTTTTTCAAAAGTGAGGCAGTCTCGGGGTTGCAGGAAGTCCCTTTGGAGGCCGCCACTCCAGCGGAACTCACTTGGTAATCATTTCTGCCGGCAAGCGTCTTGCGAAACAGTCCCTCCGCCATCGGGCTGCGGCAGGTATTTCCGGTGCACACAAACAGAACATGTTTCAAATCGGCCATCGGGGCGGACCTTGGAGGATTCCAAAGGATTCGTCAAATCGCAATGGACCCGTGCTTGCACAGTTCGCTTGAATCCGTATGATTTGTGGACATCGTGATGGAAGTTTTAGATGAAATCGGCGGACAACTGCAGAAGGCACGCGAGCGTGCGGGCCTCTGCGTGGATGACGTCGTGTTCCAAACGCGGATCCCACGCACCGTCATCGAGGCTCTGGAAGCGGGCGATTTTTCGGTATTTTCAAGCCCGACGTATGCCAAGAGTTTCCTCTCGCAATACAGCCAATTCCTCAAAGTCGAGGCGGATCCCTGGTTGGATGCGCTGCAACCCGCATCATTTCTCGCCGGTGACATTGGCGAGCACTTGCTTGGTTCCGGGACCGCGAAAATCGTCGAACGGGAGCCCGAGAGTAAAGCGGGCATGAGTTGGCTGGCACCCTTGAGTTTTTTATTGGTGTCGGGAGGCTTGGTTTTCGCGGCGATGAAAGGTTATGAGTTCTTCGAGAAACGATTCGGTGGCGAGCCTCCCGTGAGTGCCAAAGACCCCGGAGAGTTGGAAAAAACCTACACCAGCCCCCAAGCTCAGGCCCATTCCCCGCCACTGCCCTCGGCGGGAGGGGGCAGACCTCCGGCCTTGGAACCCGCGCGAACTAACACAACCTTGACCTTGGTCGAAGAAGACCTTCCGCCACCGCCACCACCACGGGCGATCATTGTTAGGTAGGTGGAAATCCGCACTCCAGTCGATGAATCCACTCTGGTGCAACGGGCAATGGCTCGCCCTCAAAGACTTGCCGAGCCTGCCGCTGGACCGAGGCCTTCTCCACGGACTTGGATTGTTTGAGACGCTGCTCGCTCTCGACGGCAAGCCGGTTTTCCCAGATCGCCATCTCGCGCGACTTGCCGCTACCTGCGCGCGACTCGGGTGGGAGTTTGATTTTCCTGATTTCAGGAAAACCACCGTGGAGTTGTTAGCTCGAAATCAACTGGCAAAAAATCGTGCCCGTGTCCGCCTCGCGATCACCGCAGGCAGTGGGCCTCTTGCCGATCTCCGGTTAGGGGATGATCGGGTCATCTGGATGACCGCCCATTCAATCGAAGAACCGCCTGAGAGTCTCGCCGTATGCATTTCCCCATGGCGGAGAAATGCGCATTCGCCCTTGGCTGGACTCAAGTGTGCCTCCTATGCCGAGAATCTAATCGCCCTCGATCACGCTCGCAAACATGGCTTTGGCGAAACCCTTTTTTTCAACACCTCAGGCCACCTCTGTGAGGCTGCCATGGCGAATGTGTTTTTCGTGAAAAACGGCGATCTCTTCACGCCGCCGCTGCATTCCGGTTGTCTGCCTGGAATCACCCGCGAGGTGGTCATCGAATTGGCGGCCGAGCGCGGGATTCCTTGCGTGCAGCGCGATCTCACAGCGCCTGAGCTTCAGGCGGCGGAGGAATGCTTCCTGACGTCCTCGACTCGTGGCATTGTGGCAGTTTCCCGCTTGGATCAACGGAAGATCCCGCATGGCCCTGTTGCCAAGTTGCTCGCCCAAGGTTGGCACGAGCGCGCATGGAACTCATGAACGTCAGTTTTTCTGAGATTTTTACTTTATTCGTGGCACGGTCCTGAAGCAGGATCAGCGCAACCTTTAATCCCATCCCACCATGTCACGACCTGTCACTTTATTCACCGGCCAATGGGCCGATCTTTCGCTCGAACAACTCGCGCCGCTTGCCTATGAAATGGGCTACGACGGCCTTGAACTCGCCTGCTGGGGCAACCACTTCGATGTGGATGCCGCAGCTTCCAGCAAGACCTATGTCAAAGAAAAATGGGAGCTGCTTGCCGATCACGGCCTGACCTGCTTCGCCGTTTCCAACCACCTCGTCGGCCAAGCGGTGTGCGACCTCATCGATGAACGGCACAAGGCGATCCTTGCTCCCGATGTGTGGGGCAACGGCGATCCTGAAGGTGTTCGGAAACGGGCGGCTAAAAAAATGATCACCACCGGCAAGGCCGCGCGTGCCTTTTTCAACGCCAAGCCGAACCGCAAGGGCAAGGATGAATTTCCCGCCGTGGTCAATGGGTTCACCGGTTCTTCGATCTGGCACTCGCTTTATGCATTTCCTCCCACCTCGCAGGAATACTACGAAAAGGGCTTCAAGGACTTCGCCAAACGCTGGCTGCCGATTCTGGATGCTTATGATAAGTTAGACGTAAATTTCGCCCTCGAAGTCCACCCCACGGAAATCGCCTTCGACATCGCTTCCGCGCAGCGCGCACTCGCAGCCGTTGGCAATCACAAGCGCTTTGGCTTCAACTACGATCCATCCCACCTCGGCTATCAGGGGGTGGATTATGTGAAATTCATCCGCGATCTTGGAAGCCGGATCTATCACGTCCACATGAAAGACGTTTGGTGGAATCATGGTGACGGATCCGTCGGCGTGTTCGGCGGCCACACCAATTTCGGTGATGCCCGGCGTTTTTGGGATTTCCGTTCACTGGGCCACGGTGATATCGAGTTCGAGGACATCATCGTCGCACTCAATGACGTCGGCTACCAAGGCCCGCTCTCGGTTGAGTGGGAGGACATTCGCATGGACCGCGTCCATGGCGGTGAAGAAGCCGCCGCGTTTGTGCGCGCGGTGGATTTCCCGACAAGCAAGATCGCCTTCGACGCGGCCTTCGATAAGTCGAATCAATAACAGCTCTGTGTCGCGGGCATGGACTCACATCCGTGCCCGCATTTTTCCGGAGGCGTTGTTAGACCGAGAACAGCGAGGTGATCGACTGGCCGCCGTGAATCCGGCGGATGGCCTCAGCCAACAAAGGCGCGATGCCTACCACCTGCACCTTAGGCCCTGCCGCCTGCGGAACGGAATCGGTGGTGATGACTTCTTCAATCATCGAGTCCCGGATGCGGGTATGCCCGAGCTCGGCCAAAATGGCATGGGAAACACCTGCATAAATCCGCCTTGCGCCGCTCTTGTGAAGAATTTCCGCAGCTGCGGTAAGGGTGCCTGCGGTTTCCGTCATGTCGTCCACGAGCAAGACATCGCGGCCTTCCACATCGCCGATGACGTTCATGGCCTCCACGCGGGTGGCGCTGACGCGATGTTTTGCCACGATTGCGAGTTCAGCACCAAGGGCGTCCGAATACGCGCGGGCCATTTTCACGCCCCCGACATCAGGCGAGACCACGGTCAGGTTGGAGGTATCCGGGTGGCGTTCGCGGAGGTAGCTGATGAGCACGGATTTCGCATAGAGGTGATCCACAGGAATATCGAAAAACCCTTGAATCTGCGGGGCATGGAGATCCATGGTGAGCACCCGGTTCACGCCGGCGGAAGTGAGGAGATTGGCCACGAGCTTGGCGGTGATCGGCACGCGCGGTTGGTCTTTCCGATCCTGGCGAGCGTATCCGAAAAAGGGCATCACCGCCGTGATTCGCTCGGCACTGGCCCGGCGCGCGGCGTCCACCAGGATGAGCAGTTCCATGATGTTGTGGTTCGTCGGCGGGCAGCTCGGTTGAACAATGAAAACATCAGCTCCGCGGACGTTTTCGTTGATTTTGACCTCGGTTTCCCCGTCGGGAAAGGCGGAAACATGAACGTCGGCAAGAGGTTGGCCGAGATTTTCTGCGATGCGTTCGGCAAGGGCGCGGTGAGCGGTTCCACTGATAATTTTCATGGGCAAAAAGTGCGATCAACAAGAAGGCGGGCGGATTGTTGACAGCGGAGAGAGACTCGGCAATACTTTGCTCGGAAATCGTCCGAACCTTTTTTCTGCATGTCATCCAGCCCACTCCAATCCGCCATCAATCATCGGCAGCCCGCCACTTCTGACTGGGTGGTGTATTTGAAATGGATTTCTCTGGCATTGTCGGTGGGGATCTTGGTTTGGTTCTATCAATTCGAAGCTCGCTATGGCACCGGACGCAGCCAAAGTGCGTTCAAATGGATTGTGAGCGCTTGGAATCCTGAGACCGACTACGAGCACGGCTTGATGTTTCCACCGTTGATTGCGGGACTCATTATTTATCGATTCAAGGATTTGAAGGCGGCGGTAGGGCAGGGGAGTGCGTGGGGGCTGCTAGCGATCTTAATCGGTGCCCTCTTTTACGCAGCGGGCTACCGGACACTGCAACCTCGGATCGCCATGGGTGCTTTGCCGTTTCTCATTTGGGGCGCGGCTTATTATTTATGGGGCTTTCGAGTCGCGAAAATTTTGCTGTTTCCATTGTTCTTTTTTTGGCTGGCGATTCCACTTCCGAGTTTTCAACAAGCGACGACCCATCTTCAAATCCTCGCAACTTCAATGGCACACAACGGAGCTTCGCTTTTTGGTGTCGAGACGATCGTCAAGGGGACAGAGATTGCCTCAGCGCAAGGGAAATGGGAACCTTTGGAAATCGCGGGCGGATGCAGCGGGATTCGTTCTCTGATGGCTCTGTTGATGATTTCCGCCGCATGGGCGTATGTCGCGAAGATTGCGCTGTGGAAGAAAGTCTTATTGTTTCTCGCCGCGTTCCCATTGGCGATTCTTGGGAATTCCTTGCGGGTGATTTCGATCTTCATCATTGCCGAGTATGGCAATGCGACATGGGCAAGCACCACTTGGCATGATTGGTCGGGCTTGCTGTTGTTCTATCCATTTTCATTGCTCTTGCTGTTGGCGATTCACTCACTTTTGGAAGGTGGCCTGCCTTGGAAAAAAAATCAGCAACGGAAAGTCACCCGCAGCGTGGTCACGCAGAAAACAGCCCTCGAACTGCCATGAAATATCGCTTCTGGTTATTACCCGTCATTTTGTTTGGCGCTTTGAGTGCGATTTACTTCCTTCCTAAAGCGGGCGATGTCGCTGCATCAGCGGTGAACATGGAATTGTCTGGATCCCTTTCAAATTGGATTCTTCGAAACATCCCAGCCAGTGAGGTGGAGATCAAAGTGTTGGGAGCGGATACCCAGTTCTCCAAGGCCGTATGTCAAAGCCCGCGACCGGGAGAGTTCACGATCGACGGTTTACGGATTCTCGACGAATTGCACCTTTCCGTAGTGTTGTCTGGGTATGACCTGAATAGCTCGATTCATCGCCCGGAACGGTGCATGCCGGCACAGGGCCACAACATCATTTCTTCCAACGACGTGACGGTGAAAGTTGCCAATGGTCGTGAATTTAAAGCGAAGCGGCTTGTATCCGTGCAGCGCGTGGCCACGCAGCGATCTGAGCGGGATACCGTCGAGTTGAACTGTCTCACCTACTACTTTTTTGTAGGGTATGATCAAGTGACGAATGACCATTTGGATCGAACATTCATCGATATGAAAGACCGGTTGTTGCGAGGAATGGACCAGCGTTGGGCCTATGTTTCGGCGTCCATGTGGTATGGCAAGTTGCCATGGATTGAAGCGGGAGTCTCTGAGGTGGAGGCCGACGGCAAACTCCGGGAATTTGTTGCCGGGTTCTCGGAAAAACAAATCGACTGGGACCGGATTGTGCCGTGATATAGCCTATTTTGGCGGCGTGGGAATGATCTTGGCACCCATCAGAAATTTAATGGTTTTGTCGAGATAGGCGAGGTATTCCGCGCGCTGTGCGCCGGTCACTCCAGCAGGTAGATTCCCTGAAGTCGTTGCGCGCTTCCTGGCCTCCAAAAATAATGCCAAAGCGTCGGAAGGTCTTCGCTCAGTCCATGCTTTGACTGCCATCTTACCTAGCAATACGCCCGCCCGGTAGTGTGCGATGTGCCCCCCAAGAATCGTACAGGTAAAATTGTATGTATTCAAAGCCCCTGCTTCGTCATGGATGGCTTCCTGCGCGGCACCAAGGCTTTCATGAATTCCGGCTCTTAACTCAGTACCAAGCCAAGGCACGGATTCGACGGACTTTTCGATATGGATTGAAGCCAACTCCAGAGTTTCGACAGATTTCGTCGGTTCTCCCGCACGGAATTCACGAAGTCCCTTCTTGTATAGATGATTGGCAAAATGATGGTGGCCATAAAACAAAGTCTCCATTCCCCCTTGGAGTTGTATCGTACGTTCGAAGGCATCTTCCGCCTCGGGATCACGATCCAAGAAACTTAACATCAGTGCTTGATTGATGAGGATGGATGGATCGTAAGGATTGAGAACTCGTGCCCTCGTCAAGTCATCAACCGCTTTTTGAGTTTCAGTCGATTGTGCCCAGTCTGGTCCATGTGATTTACCGATCTCGGCGTAGATCAAGGCACGGTCTTGGTAAAAGGTGGATTGTGGCCAGATCCGAATCGCGGCTGATAGTCCGTCGATTCTCGCCTCCGCCGAAGTTTGTGGAGTTTTACTAAACATGGATGGCCACACTGCCAGAGCTACTTTGGTGCCTTTCACGCCAAACGGAAAAAGCACCACCAAACAACTGATGCCGATCCCTGCAATGAGGAGCTTTGAGACGAGTTTGCTGGTATCAGCAACTGGCTCAGTCGCACGACTCCGGGTTGCAAACCCAAGGCAGACTCCGAGCAAAATCACCTGGGGGACGAGATGAAACACGAAGCTGAAATTCGATTGCGCGACCATGCCGGCAAGTGCGGCGAGGCCTCCAAGTCTCCAAGCGTTTGCGGGGTCCTTGGCATTTGTCTGGGTGAGACTCAGCCGAATGATTCCGACGATGATGACCGCTAGCAAGAATATGACCAGCAGCCCTGCACCGATGAGCCCATAGTCGGTGGCTGCTTGAAGAATCTCATTGTGCACCAGGTCTGGTCTCAACTGGCCTTTCCCGTGATCCGCCGAATCCCAGAACCGATAAGACTCCCAGCTATAACTCCTGCTGCCGCCTCCGCCCCAA
>Ga0163144_10021278_pt1 | contig 12898 bp, 8 predicted proteins | sample OliLak19BULKMAT1_FD_123175 | JGI IMG/M metagenome (GOLD analysis project Ga0163144, IMG submission 123175) | Freshwater microbial mat bacterial communities from Lake Vanda, McMurdo Dry Valleys, Antarctica - Oligotrophic Lake LV.19.BULKMAT1 | ecosystem: Environmental > Aquatic > Freshwater > Lake...
GAACGGGCAATCGCCTTCACACCCACAGTTGCTCGACTGGTTAGCCACCGAATTAGTCGAAAACCAGTGGCGCATGAAGCCACTGCATCGGATGATCGTCTTGTCCGCAACCTATCGACAAAGCACGGCTATTGGTGATGAAACCGAGTCGCTGGCGAGTGATCCGATGAACCGGTACTTGTGGCGCATGAACTCTCGACGGATGGCTGCGGAAGTGGTTCGCGACTCGATTCTTGCAACCGCCGGAGTCCTCGACTTGACGGTCGGCGGACCGGAGATCCCCGAGTCTCAGGGCCAAACAACTTTTCGCCGAAGCTTATACTTCCGCAACACGCCGAATGAGAAAATGTTGTTTCTGGAAACATTCGATGGTGCGAATCCGAATGAATGCTACCGGCGGCAGGAGAGCGTCGTGCCGCATCAATCCTTAGCGATGATGAATAGCGGATTGGCGATCGATCAGGCGCGCCGACTTGCCGGAAAATTGAGTCAGTCGATCGATGCAAGTGATGATGAATCTGCGAGAGCCGAGTTTATCGTCGCGGCTTGGGAATCGATAATCAATCGGAAACCGACTGTGCAAGAGATAAAGGTTTGCCAAGAGTTTTTGGAACAGAACATAGCGGGAATCGAAGGTTCACCGCTGGAGACTTTTCCGGAAAGTGGCCAAACGGCGACTCAGCCAGCGTCCGAATTGCCTTACCAACGGGCGAGAGAAAACTTGGTACACGTGCTTTACAGCCATAATGACTTTGTGACCATTCGATAACATAGGTTTGATGCAATGAGTGATTTTCCATGTGGCCGCGTCCAACGACGGTCCTTCTTGGCTGATATGGGAATGGGGTTTACTGGCCTTGCGCTGGGGGCGATGCTCCACCGCGATGGTATCGTCTCGGCGTCGGACTTGCCGCGATTGCCTGGCAACCTATCGCAGATCGCCCCGAAAGCGAAAAGCGTTATTTGGTACTTCATGCTTGGCGGGACAAGTCATGTGGAAAGTTTTGATCCCAAACCGGCATTGAATGAACACGCGGGGAAAACCGTCGATGAATCGCCTTATCGATCAGCCGTTTTTGATTCACCGTTCTATCGCAAGAACGTCCGCGACTTTGCTGGTACCCCTCGCGATATGATGCCTAAGATTTACCCGCTTCAGGTCGGGTATAAGAAGCGTGGTGAGAGCGGAATGGAGGTCAGCGACTGGTGGCCGGAAGTGGGCGATTGCATTGATGATCTGGCGGTGGTTCGATCGATGTGGACGACAGATAACGATCATGCTGCCCAATTGCAGTTTCATACCGGCCGTCACATTTTTGATGGATTCCATCCGTCGATCGGATCGTGGGTTCATTATGCACTCGGGTCGCTGAACGATAACTTGCCACAGTTTGTGGTGATGGGTGGCGGCCCAGGAGATTGCTGCGGCGGCGTGGGGGCTCACGGCGCCAGCTACCTCGGCCCCGAACATGCTGGTGTTGCGATGTCGCTGGATCCCAATAATCCGCTCGCGTTTGGTTCCCCGGGAACGAGCGTGACTTTGGCCGAGCGGCAACAACAGTTGGAGTTGCTGGGCAAATTGAATCAGTTGGCTGGTGTTGAGTATCCCGATGACGCAGTCATGCGAGCGCGAGTTAAAAGTTATGAACTGGCGGCGAGAATGCAAATGTCGGTGCCCGAAGTGGTTCGACTGAGCGATGAAACCGCCGAGACCGAACGACTGTATGGACTAGATGACCCGGCCACTCAGGCGGCTGGACGTTATAGTTTGACAGCGCGTCGATTGGTGCAACGTGGTGTTCGATTTGTACAGATTTATGATGACGGTTGGGATGCGCATAGCGAATTGAAAAAGAATCATTCGACACGATGCAAAGCGGTCGACCGGCCGATCGCAGGATTGATCAAAGATTTGAAACGCCAAGGCATGTTAGACGAAACACTGGTGGTTTGGGCGACCGAGTTTGGGCGTACTCCGGGTGCGGAGAAAAGCGATGGTCGCGATCATCATCCCTATGGCTTCTCGGTCTGGATGGCCGGCGGAGGCCTCAAGGGCGGTGTTGTACACGGCGCGACGGATGAACTCGGGTTTCACGCGGTCGAAAATCGTCATTATGTAACCGACATCCATGCGACAGTGCTGCATCAACTGGGCATTGATCCGAGAACGCTGGAAGTTCCTGGCCGTAAACGTTTAGAGATCGATTTCGGCAAGCCGATCGATGAGATCATTGCGTAAGCAGTCGCCCCATCGCTCCGTCTTCGCGTGGTTTTAGCGTCATGTGCCAGTGGTTTGGCATCCAACAGTAGATGAGGAGGTCGACCGGAAACTTCTATAGTCCTTCATCGAAAACCCGTTCGATTGCTTCAAAGTCGCCTGCTTTGTGAAAACCCGTGTCTCGATGGTTACCTCGGTTCAAAGCATGATAAAGCTATCTATCAACATCTTACTAAAACCAACCTTTGCGACGAAAGTACCACAGCATTCCCAGCAAGGCGGCTAACATCAAACCTAGAGAATAGAAATAGCCGTAACGCCAATGCAGCTCGGGAAGGTTCCAGGGCGAGCCCTCGAAATTCATGCCATACACGCCTGCAATAAAAGTCAGTGGCATGAAGATCGTTGAAATGACTGTCAGCACTTTCATGATCTCGTTCATGCGGTGACTGTTCAATGACATCTGGTACTCACGGAGATCAGCCGTCAGTTCACGATACGTATCCACTAAATCCAATAACTGGATCACGTGATCAAAGCAGTCTCGCAAGAACACGCGGGTCTCGATGCTGATCAGTGGCAAGTCGTCACGAATCAGCTCGTTGATCATGTCGCGATGCGGTCGAATCGAACGCCGAAGACCCAACAACTGATGACGCACTTCATGGAGCCCATGATAGCGAGCTTGACTGTCGCTGCTTTCCAATTGCTCGTCGTAGCTGTCGAGCTGTTCACCAATCCCGTCGACGGTTGGGAAATAGCTATCGACGACGGCATCCAGAAGAGCATACGCTAGATAGTCGACTCCCAAGTTGCGCAGGTTTCCGCGACCCGCTCGAATGCGTTCGCGGACCGGGTTCCAGCAATCTCCGGCGCGCTCCTGGAACGTGACCAACACACCGGCTTTCAGAAAAAAACTGACCTGTTCCGTTACATGTCCTTCGCCGGGATTGCACATCCTGGCAACGATAAACAAATGGTCTACGAAAGCGTCCACTTTCGATCGCTGATGCACATTAACCGCATCTTCCAGCGCTAGGGGATGCAATTGCAGCAGCTCGCCTAACTGCAAAATCATTGCAGCGGTCCCCAAGCCCGAGACGTCTATCCAAATCATGGGCCACTTGTTAAGGATCGCCCGCAAGTCGTTGACCGAAGTAATCGCTTGCTCATGAATCGCATTGGGGCTATAGCACAGCACGCGAATTTTTGTCGCTTGAGCATTCGGATCTACGGTCACCGTTCCCGGGGCCGATCCAATCTTTCCGCGACGCCGCAATTTCATTTTCGTGTGATGTCGAACTCCGTTTTTCGCTGCCACCATTTCATCCTGTACTTGCAATGGACTTGGTTAATAAAGAGTCACTCAGCCAGCGGCAACCATCGCGCGCTTCCGAACGATATGCTCGAGATGGCCTTCCAAATGGTGAATATACTTCTCGACCATCTCACCCAAGGTGACGCGTCCGATCTCATTATGAATGCCCCAGCGATCGAAGCTCGCCTCGGGCAACGCGCGCAGGATCGTCGCTGTCAAACAACGATTTTGATCAAACAATTTGCAGGCCGCCATGGTGTCCACTTGCTCGACACCGGGCAGTCTGGCAAATGCGCTTTCGTCGTAACCGATCAGCAGCGGCTTATCCATGGCTGCGATCCGTTTCATGCGATCCGTGCCGATCAAGTCGCTTTCCATCATATGGATCGCAATTTGATGCAGCGACCAGGTACCCGCGACCGGTATCGCGAACAATTGCTCGCACGTCAGCCCTTGATAAGCCTCAATCAGTTGTTGTCCACCACTGGCGTAAGTGTCAATCCGACTGCGGTCCATTAGCGAATCCTTTTTCATCGCGCCGACGCATCACGGCGTTAAACTTGAAAAACAAAAACGACGCGCACGAGCTTCGCTCGAATCGCGTCGTTGCATTATTTTAGCAAGCCTAAGTCGATCTGGGTAAGTGACTAATCCTGCTGGCAGCCAATCAGTTTTTTAGCTAACCGCCCGCAGCGTACCGCAGCAAACTTCAGTTCATCAGTCCATGGGTGCTGGCCAACATTGCGCGGGATTAGGCCGAACCGGCGCATGCCATTATTCCAGCGATGAAGCGACTGGCGGCGCTGTGAACTGTCGGTTTGGAACGTGATGCTGAACGAGATCGAAACATCCGAACCGTTTTTGACCCAATGCGGTGCTGCGACGGGAAAATGCAAACCGTCGCCCGGATTCAAGTCGTACCAAGCGCCACGATTCTCGAACTCGGGCTGATAAGGCATGTTGCGATGCGCACCGGTGAAGAACTTTTCCAGTTGCTCTTCGGTCATCACAAATCGATCTTCGGCATCAAACAACTGCACTCGCTTGTCGCCACGAATCTGCAGCAAAAAGTTGTTTTCCGGATCAATATGAAAAGGGGTCACCGATCCCGCCGAGGAGATGAAAACAAATGCTTGCCGCACTCGCATGCCCGGCGCAACTTGATCGACCAGCGGCCGCATCTCGTCCAAGCAATCGTACAACACGTCGCGATACTCCGGATCTTGCTCGACGTTCTTTAGCACCATCCAGGAACTGCAATGCTCGATCCTTGCGATCGTCTCTGCAATCGACAAACCATTGCGAGGCGTAATGTTTGGATCTTGACTGACCGGCAATTCGCCCGAGTTGTATTCGACACTTTTCTCTGGCAAGAACTGCGATAACTCGATCAACCGACCAAGACTAAACAAGCGATGGTTGGCCAAGTGATGCCCGATCCTAAACGGAGCGCGATTGAATCGAGCCGCGAAAGTAGGCTGGTCAAGATCAGATAAAAAATGCTCATATCCAGTTTGCGGCTCGAGTGTCAGATGTGTCATATCAGAGAACTCCCCAGGCATATCAAAGTGTTGTCAATCGTACATTCAGTCAATGCAAAGTCTTACTTGGTTAGCCACTCATCGAATTCTTTCAGCGACCTAGCCATCGCGACGCCAAGTTCATCACTGAATCGCGAGCATGCTTCACGAGTGGCAGCGCCTCCACCGCCGTGCGGCTCCCTATCCGACCTGTCGCAATCGAGATTGATTGAAGCATGCGTCTTTCGGGCCAGAGCGTATTGATCATCGGATGATCGGGGACCGCGCACGAATCCATCCACTGAACTCGCTCCGTTTCATGCAGCTTGGTGACATTAATTTTTTCGAGAATTGCACCTGGTGAGAATTTCGCCCACTCCGGATGAAAGCAGATCTTGAACGCGAATCCGCCGTTGTGAGTCAAAAAGTTTGCCTTCATCGCGATCGGAACTCCATCTAATCGCATTGTCAAACCCATCAAGCGGTTCTCGCTAGCCAGCTCCGTCATCGCTTCTTTTAGGAACAGCGAGTGAGCTTCTGTCTTGGCCATTGCGGTTCCCCCCAAGCCCTTCCAACCCATCGCTTCCAATGCCAAAAATTGATCAGCGAATTGTTCTGCGTCATCGCCAACATGAAACTCCTCGATCAGCAACTTGCCCGACTCCTCCAGCCGACGTTCCAGTCGATTGAGTTCGTGGCGGCGCTTGCGCGGCCATTCATCAAAAAACGTTTCGTCGTTCGACTTACGCACAAACAAGGCTCTTCGAAAAATATCCTTCTGCTGCCAAGCCAATCCAGCGGCTCGCAGAAAATCGACGAGAGCATGCTGAAACGGACCTTCTGCTGACACAAACGGCAAGTTTAAGATCGCTACACCACCCGCATCCTGTGCCAAAAAGTCTATGAACTTGTACAACGTTTCGCTCGCCATATCACTGCGAATAAGTGGCGTTGTTAAAAAGCAGTGCACATGCTGCCACACTCTGGCGGAGCGCAGTGGCAAACCCAATGTTGTCTTGCTAATTTCCAACGGCAGCATACCGCACAAAACTTTGGGCGCACCCGGTTGAGCTCGCTCAGAAGCTTGCACCACCGCAACCCGGACCTTCCCCTCTCGCAAGTGTTTCCACGCCGGGATGAACAATTGTGGTTCGTAGAAAACGTTCGGACACAAACAACATTCTGCCAGTCGTTTCCAGGCTGGGATCAATCCGAGCAATTCGTCGAGGTCATCGATCCAGCGGCATTCAAGTTGGATCGCTGGCAGATCGTGCCAGTTTTTGTTGGGTAATTTGGGAGGAGCACACGCAAACTGATCTGTGGTAAAAGTACCAGCAAGTTGACTCGCTTTGATTGAGTTGCCATCCATTGAGTTTTTCATATTGATTGTGATCTTAAGATTTTGAAACGCCGGATCCACTCAAGTCGCTGTAACAGCTCCGCAGCCAGCTTAAATTTCGCTGCACCGCTTCAATCGCTTGGGCTTTGAATGTCGGTGATGCCAAGATGATGCGCTGCAGCGATTGAGGCTGTGCGCCCCAAAATGCTTTATAAGGCTCGTCGCCGCGTAAAAAGTCGTATGCCTTGTAGCCTTCCGAAATCGCGTACGAAAGACTGCCGGTAACGATTGCATGCCCAGGCTCCAGCGACATGTAATTCGGATCGACTCCCGATTGATACATGAAGACCGTTTCACTGCCCAGCAGCAATAACTGCACGCCAATAACCTGCTCTGACTTCTCGCATACCGTGAAGCAAGCGGTGCGCTCGGCCAGCATCCCGGAAATCGCATCTCGCAAAAAGATCTCAAATCGCGGGTCAGCGAAGCAGCCCTTATCGCCGACGCTCTCGCGTCTGGCTTGATGGAGTAGTATGAGTTGATTCATACCAAACTCCAAACTTGCTACGTCCGTAAGTTGCCGGACGCACAGCTCGTTCGAGTTTATTCTCGCGATACATTTCTTGGCCTTGCGATGTACTCCGTGCCCGCGCTGGCGTTCATGCAACTCCGCCCAACTGCTTGGCAGTTCAAGCGACCACGAGTTCGCCATCGGTTGAGTTCGCAGCGAAAAACCAGCGTCCTTCGCGAACTGTGCTAACGACAGGTGCCAACCATCATTAGCCGAGATACCTTCTAACTGAATTGATTCGATGCCGCGAAGCTCACCTGAATAAACGGACTGGCACAGGTGCTGGTGAATTGCTTTGTAAACTTCCGCAGCGCAATCGGCTTGTACGATCGGTCCCAGATAATCGCTGCATACGGAACCGCTGCCCAGGAAGCGAAGCTGTTTTCCGAGCCGCGTGTCGTGCAGATAGCAAGGAACGATGCCAACTAGCTGCTGGTCGCGGACAACCATTAAAATATGTAGTTGATGGCTGGCGCCAAAGGCGCGCCACCATGCGCCCAACCACTCCAGGCTCATCATAGGATTGGATTGGGTAAGCAGATTCCAAGCGGTTCGCCAATTGGACCACTCGGCTTCGGTGCTAATAACAAACGTTTGCATCGAGGAAACTGTATCGGGGTTGTGGGTTGTGGGTTGTACTGTACCCTGAAAACCTATCTCACAACCTCCCCGAAAGACGAACTGCCAAAGGGGAAAAGATCAATCCGAAATGCGTTCGTCAAAAAACAACCGGCTGGAGCGGCTGTGCCAATTATTCGGCGCAGCCGCGGTCGTTGTTTCAGCGGTTAACCTACTTCCCCATTTCCTTTAGCAACTCAGCACATTCCTTCTCGCAAGCTCGACATGCTTTGGCGCAAGCCGCCATGTGCTTGTCGCTTTCGAATTTCTCACAAGCGGTCGCGCACTGCTTGCAACATTTTTCGCAGCATTCAAGCATATGCCGCGAAAGCACGCTTTCTCGCGCGCACAGTGTAGCGCAAGCTTTACAGCACTCTGCGCAGTCCACGCACAATTGAGCCGTCTTTTCATGCTCCTTCTGTGCTTCCCCGGTCAGCGACAAACAATGCTTGAAACACGCATCGCACTCTAATTGACAACTCGAGCAGATCTTCGCACATTCCATCATACGGACGCCAAAATCGCCAGCGGGTTTATCCTGCTTGTCTTGATTTGCAAACGAAGCCGCCGCCGCAATTAATCCGATCAGCAAGGTGGAAACATAGCGAGTCATGGAATAGCCCTTACGGTGTAGAGGTGAACGTCTGCGAATAGATTCGCAGTTGAGAAACGAATCACCCGTACACTAAGCACATTGCATTCCACCACCAAGCACATCGCATTCCACCGAGGCAAGCTCAGGTAGAACCGCCTTGCAGCGCTGCTGATTGACGAACTTTCGTTACGTCTCAGCGATTGTGTCCAAGACGATGTGTTTCAATACACTGAGCGATCATCTAGCAACTCGGAGCTTTACGACTCAGCGTGCTTGCTTACTTCGCAGACTCAATCACAGATACTTCTTGACCCACCTGCAATCCGGCAGCACGCGCCAAGACCACTTTGTCTGTAGGATTTAGGCCCGAAATAATTTCGACATCGTCGCCGCTGCGCAAGCCCAACTGTAACGGGCGGCGTTCGATCTTTCCCCCAACCACGACATAGCAAAACACCGAGTTGCCTTCGCGAATGATAGCGGCCAGGGGCAAGGTCAACACGTCATCTCTTTGATCAAGCAGAATCGAAGCTGAAGCGTACATCCCAGAACGAAGCACTGCATCGGAGTTCGCAACGTCGATTTCGGTACGTAGCGAGTGGTTCGCTTCGTCATAGGCCCACCCCGTGCGACTGATCTTGCCGCTGAATTCCCGACCGCTCAACGACTGAACTTTCAAAATCACCGCATCGCCGTTTTCGCCAGCAGTCACTAACGGCGCATCCATTTCCGGCACGTCGACGACCACTCGCAACTTGTCGGTCCGATCAACTACCAACAGCGGCTTTTCGGTACCGCCGGTCACATATTGCCCTTTGTCGACAGCGCGTTGCGTGATGACTCCATCAAACGGAGCTCGCACTTCGGTATAACTCAATATCGTTTGCGATTTCGCGAGGTCGGCTTCCGTCACGCGGGTTTTAGCGAGCGCCGCGACCAGATCGGCTTCCGCTTTAGCCACGTTCGCCGCCGCTTCGTTCACTGCAGCTTTGGCCGCCAAAACCAAGGCTGTCGCTTCGCGCCGGCCCGCATCCGCTGATCGCAATTGATTGTTCGTTTCTTCGAACAGTTTCGCGGTGACCGACCCGCGGTTAGACAGCTCTTTAATGCGATTCGTTTCCGCCGCCCAGCGTTCGTAATCCCCTTCGCTACGACCAACGCCCGCTTCGGCAACTGCGACGCCAACCTTCTTCGACTCAGCGACCGCTTTTGTCGCTTGAAGTTGCGATTCAGCTTGGCTTACCTCGGCGGTCGCTTGCGCCACCAGCGCTTCCCTTTGCCGGACGTCATCCTTCAGCTCTGGCATTTCGAGCCGCAGTAGTGGTTGGTTCGCTTTCACTGCGTCACCAATGTCGACTAGCACCTCGCCCACGTAGCCCGATAATTTCGAAGCGAGCGGCGATCGTTCGTAAGGCTGGATACGAGCTGGCTGAGTTGTGAAGAGCTTCAGCGACTTGCGCGGCGGAGTGCCAGTCGAAACGCGATCCAAGTTCTTGCTCGACGCCGCACTAGCAGGTGACGCAGTTTGTGCAGTCACCATTTCGCACGTGCTCAGGCTTAAAGGCCATGCGATTGCCCAAGCGGCGAACGATGGCATGCGAAACGTACTCTTCCAATTTATTTTCATATCAAACCTCTTACAAGCATCTCGCGACTGCGGATGCAATCGAACGTCATAGAAACTTTCGCACGAAGTATTGCACGAACTATCGCTCACTTCGTTGTACTACCGGGATACGTAATGAAGACTAGCCTCATCTGCTGGGTCCAACGATGCAGATTGCGTGCTCGCTTTGGTCTGAAGCACCACGAACAACCCCGGCAACACAACTAGCGTGACTGCGGTCGCGCCCAGCAACCCGCCAATCACGGCGCGACCGAGCGGCGCATACTGCTGCCCCGCTTCTCCAAACGCCAGCGCCATCGGCACCATCCCAGCGATCATCGCCAAACTCGTCATTAAAATCGCTCGCAATCGATTCCCTGCACCATGAATGGCTGCTTCGCGGGCGGCATCTCCCGCTCGTCGACTCTGCTCAGCCACGGTTACCAAGAGAATCGCATTGGCCATTGCAACACCAACCGCCATGATCGAACCGATATAAGATTGGATATTCAAAGTCGTATCTGTCAGCCACAGCATCACGACCACACCACAGATGGCGCCAGGCACAGAAGCGACGGCTGTGATCGCGAGTCGGATGGATTGAAAGTTTGCGGTCAGCAACAAGAACACGGCGAGGACTGCCAAGCCTAAGCCGATCGTTAGTCCAGATTGCATTTCGCGCAGCGGTGGGATTTGACCACGCGTTTCGACTTGGACACCCGTTGGCATCTCTCCCGCGCGCTTAATCGCTGCTTCCACTTCTTTTCCGACGCTGCCTAAATCCGGCGAAGTCACATTGGCGGTCAACGTAATTTGTCGTCGCATGTTGTAACGATCAAACTGCCCCGGCATCGTACCCGGTTCCAGCGTCGCAACATCCCTTATCAAGACTTGCCCATACTCAGTGCGTCGCAGCGGAATGCTACCGAGCGCATCGGTCGAACCAATCGTATCAACACCGTACGGACTACGCATCACAGGTCGCGGAATCTCTACTTGAACTTGATACGCGATACCACTTTTTGGATCCGCCCAATAATTCGCTGCCACAAAGCGACTCGACGAGGTCGCCGTCACCAGTGCTCTGGCCACATCCAACGGAACAACACCAGCCATCCCTGCTTTCTCACGATCCACGTTAACTTGCACGGTTGGATAGTCGAGCGACTGACCAACTTGCAAATCGCGTAAACTCTCAATCTTCGCCAACTCGGTTCGCAGCTTCTCAGCAAACGCTCTGTTATCCGCGAAACTCGGACCGCTAACGGCCACCTCAACCGGAGTCGGCGCACCGAAACTCATCACTTCGTTGACGATATCCGACGGCTCAAACGAAAACCGTACATCCGTCATCGCTTCCGTCAACTTTGTCCGCAAGCGGTTCTTCAGTTCTTCATCGCCGATTGCGAATGTGGAAGCTAACTTCACATTCAAGATCACTTCCTCCGGCCCGCGTGACCATTGATAGACCGCGTTGACTGGAAAGTTCGAATGAATCATGCCAACATAACCAAGTGTCAACTCGATGTTCTCCCGACCGAGTTCCTCTTCGATCAAGCCGAGCGCCTGCTGAGCATATTTTTCAGTCCGCTGAATGTGCGTGCCATCTGGAGCTCGCATCCGCAATCGAAATTGCCCTGCATCAACTACTGGAAAAATACTTCGGCCAAGCTGTCCGCCGACAAAAACAGCGATCAGCAAGCAGGCCGCCGCATAACCCAGCAAGACGAACCACCTGGCACTTACTAAAACTTGCAGCATCGATTCATATCTCTGCCGCAGCGTATCGAAGAAGGTCGGTACATGCCGTTGCTCAGTGTGTTGTTTAAGCAACCAGACTGCCATCACCGGCACAAAAGTGCTCGACAGTAAGTAAGACGCGATCATTGCAAACCCGACCGCTAATGAAAGCGGAACGAATAGCGCACGAGCTGCTCCTTCCATGAAGAACGAAGAAACAAACACCGCTAGGATACATAGCATCGCTAAAAATCTAGGCAGCACAGTCAGCGAGGCACCGGCCAACACCGCTTCGGCCACAGATTTGCCGCTTCGCAGTTGCGAATGAATGTTTTCGATCTCCACCGTGGCTTCGTCGACCAGGATTCCGATCGCAAGTGCCAAACCGCCGAGGGTCATAATGTTGATCGTTTGTCCCGTGATCCACAGAGCCAACACTGCTCCTAACAGCGCCAAAGGAATGTTCAATACGACAATGATCGCGCTTCGCCAATCGCGCAAGAACAGCAGCACCATCAAGCCAATTAAGGCTGAACCAAGAAGCCCCTCTGTCACCACACCACTGACAGCGCGAATCACATAAGGTGACTGATCAAACTCGAACGCAACATCGATCCCCTCACCTTCTTTCCCCAACGCGTCTTTCATCTTCGGTAAAGCTCGCTTGATGTTGTTAATTACGCTGAGGGTCGAAGCATCCGATCGCTTAGTTGCCAATATATAAACCGCTCGCCGTCCGTTGACTAGCGCATATCCGGCTGGTGCATCTGCTGCGTCTTGAACGTCCCCGATGTCGCGAATGTAAACCGGATGATCGCCCGTTCGAATCGGAATCGTGAGCAACTGCTTGTAATCGCGCACCACCGAGTTGACTGGAATGATCGGGTACTTATCACCCATCGGTACATTGCCGGAAGGACTGATCGTGTTCCCTTTGACAATCGCATTGATCACTTCGTCAGGCGACATGCCGTAGGACTGCAGCCGCTGCGGATCGACCGTCACCACAATGCTTCGCGCACTTCCTCCGAATGGCGGCGGCGCTGAAACTCCGGGGAGACTTGAGAACATCGGCCGAACGCGAAACAGCGCCAGATCCTGAATCTCCGAAATAGAACGTGTGTCGCTGGAGAGTACCAAGTACCCGACGGGAACACTCCCAGTATCAAAACGCATCACGAACGGCGATACCGTTCCAGGTGGCATGAAAGCCTGAGAACGATTCACATAGTTGATCGTCTCAGCCATCGCTTGCGCCATGTCGGTGCCGGGATGGAAGTGAAGTTTCATCAACGCCGTTCCCTGCACATTGCGAGACTCGACGTGATGAATACCACTGATATACAAAAAGTGATACTCGTAATAATTGGTCA
>Ga0163144_10021279_pt1 | contig 12898 bp, 11 predicted proteins | sample OliLak19BULKMAT1_FD_123175 | JGI IMG/M metagenome (GOLD analysis project Ga0163144, IMG submission 123175) | Freshwater microbial mat bacterial communities from Lake Vanda, McMurdo Dry Valleys, Antarctica - Oligotrophic Lake LV.19.BULKMAT1 | ecosystem: Environmental > Aquatic > Freshwater >...
GGGAATGGTTGGGAATCAGAAGGTTTTCGCCTGCTCGATTTCTGACAGAATGAACAGAATGGACAAAATGATTCAAAATCAGCCCGACCCATTCTGTATATTCTGTCCATTCTGTCTAAAAAAGAATTTCCCGATGCTACCAACATGAGCCAGCACCCCACCTGAGTAGTTACTAGTGGCCAATCTACTGAAGCCGCGAACTTTCAACTTTCACCCTTCACCTTTCAACTGCATGGACGCGGCTAAGCGAGGGCGCGGCGTCTCCGTCAGAGCTCCTTGATGCTGATATTGCGGAACTGCACGAGGCTGGAGGCGGGATTGTATTTGCCGTCCTTGTAACCGCCATGGTGCTGCAGGGCGAGCGCGCCCTTGGCCGGGATGTCGGGCAACTGCGCGTTTTCGATCACGGTCTTGCCGTTGAGCACGACGGTGAGGCGGTCGCCTTTCATCGTAATCTCAAACGTATTCCATTCGCCGACGGGTTTGTCGGCCTTGAGCTTCGGCGTCACACCGGCTCGCACGGCCATCGGCATTTTTTGATCCATGCGATAGCCGTAGACCTCGCCGGAACCGATGGGCCAGCACCAGATATTGAGCTGCGCCTTGCTCGTGCCGCGGAGGTAGATGCCGGAATCGGCATTGGGCGTGGGTGTGATGATGTCCTTGCCGTCGGGGCCTTTCTTGTGCGTGCCGTCGGGGAGCACGGTGGGGACCGGGTAGAGGCCGGTCGTTTCCTTGATCCGCCAGTCGATCTTCAGGACGAAATTCTGGTATTCCTTTTCCGACCACAGGTTCTTGTCGCCGGCGGCCTCGCTGCGCGCGTCGTAGTCGATGACGCCGTTGAGCGCTTTCCAGTGGCCGTTGTCTCCCGCCGGGACCTTCCAGCCGGCGAGGTCACGACCGTTGAAAAGGGAGACAAAACCGGCAGGCGCCGGGGCGGCGCGCAGTCCGGCGACGACGAATACCAATGCGAGGGCAGATCGATGGATGAGGTTCATGAGGGGGAAAAGGGGCTGGAGGCCACGCGGTGCACCGACGGGGTTGGGCGGCATGCTCGCGCTTCGCGCGACCCGCGACAATCTCCATGTTGGCGAAACGTCCGCTCGAAAACGGATTCGGTAGGCCCGAAACGGCCCATTTGACCCGCTGAATTTCCGTAGACGGCTATCGGGGCCCTCCCGCTTTCCAACCTCCGGTGGAGCCGCTACTATGTCGTAGCGTGAAATCCCCCGGCAGATTTCTGGTCATTGACGATCACGCCGACAGCCGTTTTCTCCTCATGAAAACGCTGCTGCGGAAGTTCCCCTCTGCCTTGCTGCAGGAATGTCACGATGCCGGCACTGCGATCGCCACGGCCCAGTCCGACAAGCTCACGGCCATCGTGGCGCATCGGACGTATGAATACGATGGCGTGACGCTGATAGCGTTGCTGCGCCAAGCCAACCCGACGGTGCCGATTGTGATGGTCTCCGGGATCGATCGCGCGCCGCAGGCCCTCGCGGCGGGAGCGAACGCCTTTCTGAATTACGACGAGTGGCTGCGGATTGGCTCGGTGGTGAGCGAGATGCTGAAACCAGAGGACGCGCCGGACGCCTCGGCCACGGAACCGATGCACCGCCCCACGGAAACGTCGGCGGCCGGCTGAACGCTAGCGAAGGGCGTCAGCGAGTGGGGGGCGCCCGGTCGACTCGCGGGCGCTCGTCGCTACGCAAAACCGGCGGCACTTTGTCGGAAACCGCTTTAGCGGCCGGCCGGACCGACGTGCCGATAGTCTGAATACACGACGGTCATCTCGCCATCGAGCGACTTCACCAGAAACGCCCGGCCGCGGATGCGCGTCTCCACTTTCTGCGGCAGTGCCGGGCGATCGGCGGCGGGCAGGCTGTAGGTCATCAGCGTCCGCAACGACGCGATCTTAACGCCGAAGGTCGGGGCGAATTCGCTGACACTGCCGAGTTCCACCGATTCAATCGTCTGCGTCGCCTTGTGCAGGACGAGCGTGGCGCGGAGAAAGGGCGCGGTGTGGTCGCGGGATTCGCCGGGCCGAAGTTTCGAGCGAAACGTCGTCCGCTCCGCGTCGTCGGAAATCTTCTCGAGCGTCGGCAGATTCAGTTGCTCGACGAGCTTGGGCGCCGTGCCGGTGCGCGAGCGGCGCGAGCGCGCGTCGGCGTATTCGTGCAGCTCCGTCTCCGTTGGTGGCCGGCCGTCCTTCTGCAGGAGCTTCCAGCGGTCGAATTCGGGTCGGGCGGCGTCGTAGCGCTCGACGGTGGACTTGCCCTCGGCGCTGGTCGTCTGCGTGTAGGACCAGCCGCGCGGGGGATCGCCGCGGAAGGTCTTCAGCGCGGCCTCGAGTTCCGCCGGAACGGCGGAGAGGGCTGAAGAGGCGAGGAGGAGAAACAGGGCGAACCAACGCATCGGGCGCACAATCGGTGATGCGGAGGCGAGATCAATCCGCATCGTAGACCTCGATGAGAGCAATGCCGGTCGTGCCATCGGCGCTTGTGATTATCGCAGTGTAAGCGCCGGGCCCGAGTGTGATGAGAAGCGCGGCATCGCGGCTGGCGGCGGGCAGGGCAAAGGCGCCGACGCGTTGCGCGGTCACGGAGACGGTCGCGCTGGCGCGACTGACTTCCCAGTCGTCGTTCGTCGCGATGGCGGTGTTGCCGCGATAGACGGTGAGCACGGGGTCGGCGAGCGCACCGGTGACGCCGAACGCGGAGAGTGCCGGACCGATCGCGCGAATGAGCACGCGACGCGCCTGCGTGCCGGAGAGCACGAGGCCGGCAATGAGCGCATGATCGCCAACACCGACCTCGCCGCGCGTAGAGAGGTTGACGAGGCGGGGCCGATCGGGGGCGCCGGGCGCGTCATCAGCGTCGTAGGCCTCGATGAGCGCGACGCCCGCGCTGTTGCCCGGCCCGCCCGCAATGGCGCTGTAGGCTTGCGCGCCGAGCGCAAGATGAAGTGCAGCGTCGAGACTGTTGCTGGCAAAGGGGAACGCGCCCAGACGGGCAAACAATGCCGCCGTGGCGCCGGATTGTGACCAGTTGTCATTGTTGCGCTCGAGATCGGACGCGGGCGCGCTCAGCGTGAGGTGCGGGTCAGTGAGCGTGCCTGGCACGCCCAGCGAGGCGAGGGCGGGCCCGGCGGCGCGGATGAGGATTGATTTGTTGCCGTCGAGGACAAAGCCAACGATCATCTGGCTCGCGCCGGGACCGCTGCGGCCGCGGGTGGCGAGATTGACGAGTCGGGCGTCGGTTTGAGCTGCCGCCACATCACGGGCGTTTGAGCCAAACCTACCGGACGAGGGCTCACCGACCCGCGGCATGAATTGCAGGATCGAGTAATTTCCGGTTACTCTGAACGTGCGCCACGTCAAACCAGGTGGGGCGCTGCCGGGCGGAGCAAAGCCGGCTCCGTTTTCTATTCGCAGCGGAGTGACCACAGGGAGGGGTTCAGGTGCTGTCGGAGACACGGTGAGGGTGACCAACGGCAGGATATCGACGGGCGCTGGCAGTTCCTTCCGGGTGAGAAACGCCAAATCCAAAATGCTACCAGTCGCTCTCGTTTGGACCACCGATGCGCCGAAGTCCGGTAGCCTCGGGTTGGTGGCGGCGGCAAATTCGAAGTAGTTCGCCGCGCCGTCCTGGTCGAAATCCGCCTGCTCCGCGGAGAGCATGTGGTCTTTGAGCTCACTTATTTTGAAGTGCGCGACCTGCCACGCCTCGAAGTTCGCCGTCGGGTGCGGTGCGAACCGCACGATGAACGGATCCGAATCGCCCGTGCGCGTATCGCACCAGATCGCGACGCAAGGCTGATCGGCCGCGAACGGCGGGGCGATGCCCATGTAGTCTCCGAGCATGAACCCGCGGGAGGTCGGCGGGGCCAGTCGGATGTCGCTGCTCATCTCGGTCAGCCGGATGTTCGGCTGCCAGGTCGCGCCGCCGTCGAAGGAGAGCGCGGCGTAGTGATCGACGAAGTTGCGCCCGTCGGCGGCATTCCGCTTGTCCATGAACACCACCGAGACGGTCCGGCCGTCGGGCGACGCGGCGATGGCGGGATTCATCACGCTGACCCCCGCGGGTTGATCGCTCGCGATCGACGGTGCCGACCACGTGACGCTCCGGTCGGTGGATCTCCGCACGAGCACCCGCGGCGAGCCGGCGATCACCTCGGTGTAAGTGAGAAACAAATCGCCGGTCTGGCGGGCGACCGCGACCGACGGGAGAAAGACGCCATCGCGCAAATTCGGGTCGTCCCAGCCTTCGACGGCGGCGACGACGGTGCTGGCGGAGCCGGGAAACGTGCGCCCGCCATCGAGCGAGCGTTTGCACTGGATCGTGAAACGCGCGAGGTTGTTCGCGTCGATAAAGCGGATGAAGACGACGACAAGCGAGCCGTCGGGCAGGAAGACCGGCTGCGTGCCTTGGTTGCTGTTGATCTGCGGGTTCATGTCCACCGGAGTGCTCCAGGTCGAGCCGCGGTCGTCGCTGAAGGAGGCGACGATCGGCGTGTTGATCAGAGTGCCGGCGGTGTCATAGATGAAATTCGTCCACGTCGAAACCAGGCGCCCGTAATTGGGGGCGGACGGATGGTCGTTCACCGCCAGCCAGTTCTTGTCGGGGGAGATCTGGTCGGTCGTTGATTGGAACACCGGGATCGGGTCGGACCACGTTTCCCCGCCATCGCTCGACCGGCTGACCACGACGGCGGCCCGGCTGAAGGCGCCCGCGGTCGAGGCCAGCGTCTGCAAATAGAGTTCGCCCTGCGGGCCGGCGCCCGCCACGGGGTCCGTGGCGCGGAGGAATCTTCCGCCGCTCGCCGTGGTGAGATTGGGAATGAGCGCGCGCGTCCACGTGAGCCCGCCATCGCGCGAAACCGCATACCCGCAGGCGATCGCGGCCGCATCCGGGAAGCGGCCGTCCTGGAACGTCGCGAGCAGCAGATCGGGATTCGCGGCACTGCGCACGATGTGCGGCTCGGCCTGGCCCCGCTGGTTGGCGGGCAGCGCGGCGGGATCGTCGCCGAGCCGGAGGTTCACGCCGACCCGCGCGTCCAACACCGCCGGCGGCCTGCCTTTCGACAGGTCGGCATAGGCGCCGGCCGCCAGCGCTGCGCCGGGCGCCACGAAGAGGAACGTGGAGACCAGGATTTGTCTCATGTGAACGGGGAGGCAACGCGAGCGATGCGCCGCACACAAGCCCGCGCGCGCGGCCTAATAAAACCCGGGGCCCGCGCGTATCCACTTTGAACCCTCGACCTTGGAGCCCTCACCATGGAACGCCAATTCGGACTGCCCATCGCCTTTGCCGCCGCGGCGCACGCGGCGTTGTTGTTTGCCTTCGATCGGCCGCCCACGAGGGTGACCGCGACGGCCCCGAAAACCATCGTTCGCGAATTCGTCATCGAGCGGGTCGCGGACGAACCGCCCCCTCTCACCGCGCCGGACACCGGGCAGCGCGAGATGGCGCCACCGCCACCGCCGGTGCCGAACCCGCGTTCGGTCGAGCCGCCGCCCATCGATCCCGGCACCCAGCCCACCATAAACCCGCCCCCGATTCCGCCGGCACGTGTGGGCGACACGCTCGCGATCGACCCCAGCCCGTTGTTTCCCGCGGGACCGCGCGGCGACACCTGGGGGCCGGGCGATGTGATTTCGCGTCAGTTGCTCGACCATGCGCCGCGCACTCGTTTCCAACCCGCGCCGATCTATCCGTTCGAAAGCAAACGCGACGGCATCAAGGGCGAGGTGCACGTCGAGTTTATCGTCGATGAATCCGGTTTGGTGCGCGATCCGCGCGTGATCACGTCGTCGCATCGGATGTTCGACGAGCCGACGCTGCGCGCCGTGGCCAAGTGGAGATTCGAGCCGGGCCGGCGCCACGGCCGGGTGGTCGCCTTCAAGATGGCGGTCCCGGTCGTGTTCAGTTTGAACGACTGAACCCGCTCACTCGATGGCGACAATCCGCTGGATCGCGGGCACCCCGCGACCGGCGGCTTGGATCGTATCGCCGACGCGGCGGCCGATCAACTGGCGGCCCAGCGGGGATTGCGGTGTGAGCACCAGGAACTCGCGGCCGTCGACACTCAACTCGAGTCCACCCGCGCGCGGGCCGATGACGTAGCACGCGCGACGGGCGTTCCCGCCGGGCGCGGCTGCCCCGACTTCGACCACGGCGCCAAGCGCGATGACGTCATCCGGCTTGAAGGCCGGCAGCGGCAGCGTCCCGTAAAGTTCGATACTGGCGCCGATCTCGGCGGCGAGCTTGGCCTGGCCCTCGGCGAGATACGCGGCCTCCTGGCTGTGCGTGTCCCACTTGTTCTCCGCCCGGCTCTCCTCGCTGATCGCTTCGTCGCGGGCCGAGACCGCCGCGCTGGTCTGCCGCGCCAGCTCCGCGCGGAGTTGATGCAAAATGGCTTCGCGTAGAGCGGACTTGTTCACGGTGGGAAAAACTCCGGTAAAACCCGGTGCGCCTGTTTTTGTCTGGCACCGCGGATACCGGGAGCGCATGTTCACGCGCTACTCGCCGGGCTTGTCAACGGCATCACGCATGGCGCGAAAAATCAGCTTCATCAACTACAAGGGCGGCGTCGGCAAAACCTCCCTCATCGTCAACACAGCCGCCGCACTCGCCAAGATGGGCAAGCGCGTCCTCCTGTTCGATTTCGACACGCAGTCGAACGCCAGCATCTGGCTGCTCAAGCTCGATCGCTGGAACAAGATCAACGCGACGGGCGAGGGCGCGATCTACTCGATCTTCGATCCCGGCAAGGGCCAGGTGAAGGAGATGATCATCAAGGACGTGGTCGAGGGGAAATCCGGTGAGAAACTCCTGCCCGGCCTCGATCTCGTGCCCACGACTTTCAATCTCGTCGACCTCGAGAATGAGTATAACGGCGACCCGAAACGGCCGCCGTATCTGGTCTTCTACGAGCAGCTCGCCACCATTGAGGCGAACTACGATTTCATCCTGTTCGACTGCCCGCCGAACATTCTCCGCGCCTCGCAATGCGGCGTCTTTTCGTCGAACGAGATCTACGTGCCCGCCAATCCCGACGCCCTGAGCCTCATCGGCTTCACGCTGCTCGTGGAGAAGCTCCAGAAGTTTCACCAGCTCTCCGCGAGCTTCCGGAAGGCCAACATGGGCGCGCCGGCGCAGGTGCACGGCATCATCTTCAACTCGATCAAGAGCGGCGTGGACATCGAAGTCCCCAAAATGCGGATGCAGCTTCGGCTGAACCAATTCAAGACGGCCAAGCGCGCCGCGCCCATCGCCAAGATTTTCGACACGCAGATCCGCGATGCGATGGTGGTGCGCCGGGCCGTCGCGCTCGGGCTGCCGGTCGCGCTCGTCAGCGCCGAAGCGACCGATGCCGGTCCGGCCGGCGACAATGTGATCACCGATTACCGCAAGCTCGCGGGCGAAATCGTGCAGCACGTGCAAGGCTGAGAGAGACCAGAGACCAGAGACTAAAGACCAGAGACCAGAGACCAGAGACCAGAGACCAAAGACCGGAGACCGAAGACTCCAGACATGCCGCATCACGCGCCGGATTGCAGTTTCAGGTCTCTCGTCTCGGATCGCTGGTCTTCGGTCTTTTTTTTCACCCCCTCATGAAATCCACCGCCAAAGACTGGGATGAAGTGCGCAGCGCCTTCGCCACGTCGATCATGGTCGACACCTCCCTCAACAGCCTGGCGCAAAACCTCGACGGCCCCGAGTGGCCGATCAAGGGGAAGGACGAGACCCCGGCCAAATACATCGACCTTTCGTTCGAAGAGGTCGTCGAGCTCCTCCAGCTCAAGGGCCAGCAGCCGGAGCGGATCGATCAGTTGGTCGGCCTGCTCAAGGAGACACTCGCGTTCGACAGTCCGTTCGGCGACATGGTCGAGCAGACACAGGCGGCCTCCGAGCGCGACAATCCGCTGCTCAAGAATCTGGCGAAGCTGGGCATCTCGGAAAATTTTCCGATCAATCTGACGGCGCTCGATGCGGGCACGCTCGAGTTCTGCAAGCTGGAGGGTTTGACGACCCTCGGCGAATTCGCCGTGCGCGCGCAGGCCATGTCGCAAAACGTGATCGTGGGCGGCGATTTCAAGAAGTTGCTCAACGCGCTGTCGCACGTCGACGAGACCGTGCTGGCCGAAGTGCTGCCGTTCCGCCGCGGTCACAAGGGCCTGCATCTGGTCGAGGCGATGGCGCAGGCCGCGCGCCGCCCCGATGGCGCTGCCCGGGCCGAAATCGCGACCAGTTGGTTCCGCGACGAGCTCTCCGCGATCGAGAAAGACCTGGCGGCCGGCGGTTCGCTCCCGCGTTATTTCGTGGCGCTGGGAAATCCCGAGCTGGAAAAGCGCGCGGCGGACCTGCTCCGGCCGCATTTGCGCGTGCCGGCGGCGGTGGCGGCACCGGTCGTCGAAAAGAAAAAAGGCGGATTGTTCGGCTGGTTCAAGAAATAGGGCGGCGGGCGGCGCGCGCGATTGCGCATGGGTGATTGCTCTCGCTTATTGGCCGATCTCGAACTCCGTGCGAGGTGGTTGGCGATGGCCCGATGAGAAATATCCAATAACCGATAAGACATAGTCCCATGCCCGATCCCGGTCCGATCAAATTTCCTCCCGGCAAGCCGAACGCGCCTGCGACGCTGTCGCTCCGCCGCCGTCCGGCGGTGACGCGGTCGCCGTTTGAAGTGTCCGAGGCATCCGCGGCCGCGCGCGAGTCGATCAAGGCGATCGTGTCGGCGACGCGCGCGCCCTTTGGCGGCGGCACGGTGGCCGTGGAAGCGTCCCAAGTCGTCGAGCTCGAGAAGACGCTGCGCCAGCTCGAACTCACGCTGGCCGAGCGCGAACGCGTGCTCACCGACAACGAAACACGGCTCGCCGATCGCGAGCGCGACCTCGCGGAGATGGAAGCGTTGCTCCTGGCGCGCGAAAAACTGCTCGCAGCCTCGCGCCGGCCGGTGCCGGCGCAGGCGGTGATCTCCCCCGAGGAAAAGGCGGCGCTGGAACAGTTGCGCGCAGAATTGGAGCGGCAGGAAACGAGCGTGAAGGAAGCGAAGCAAGCGATTCGGGACCGGGAGCAGTTCCTCGACGAATCCGAGACGAAACTTTTCGAGAAGGTGCAGGCCCAGCAGGAAAAGGAGATCGAGCAGGACCAGAAAAGCGAGGACCTGCGCGGCTGGGAGCGCCGGTTGAAGGAGCGCGAGGCGGCGCTCGATCCGCAATCCGCCGCCGCCCTCAAGGTCGAGGACGAGCAGGCGAAGAAGCGCGACGAGTTCAACGAGTGAGGAGGTGAGCAAGCCCCGGGGAAAGGGCACGTTTCCCGTAACCCGCCGGGCCTTGGGAGAAGGCGGAAGCCCCGAGGCGCGTTATGGACAACGCGTCCGGCCCAAAACCGAGCCGCTCAGCTCGCCGCCTGCGCGATCGCCTGCACCGTCTCGGGCGCGACGACGCGATCGATGTCGAGCAACGTCTTCACGGCGCCCTTTACCTTGGCCATGCCGAGGAGATAGGAGGTGTCGATCCGGGCCCCGAACTCGGGCGTCGGCTCGATTTCGCCCGCCTGCAGCGTCACGACCTCTTCCACGCTGTCGACGATCAGGCCCATCTGCACGGACTGGTCGCTCGGGAGTTTCACCTGCACGACGACAATACATGTGCGTTCGGCGAATTCGGCCTTCACGCCGAACTTCACGCGCAAGTCGACCACGGGAATCACGCGACCGCGCAGATTGATGACGCCTTTGACGTAGGCCGGCATCTGCGGGACCGGCGTGATCTTCTGCATGCGGATAATTTCGCGCACCTTGAGCACGCCGATGCCGTAGGCTTCATTTTCCAACACGACGGTCAGGTATTTTCCGGCGAGCGAAGACGTGACAGCGGCGGGAGCGGTGGCGGTGGACATGGCGGTGGAGCGGTGGTGCCTATTTCGGCACGATTCGAACGCGATTGAGCGGATTTCGTCATAATCGCCGGGCCGTGCGGAAACCGGAGGCCGAATGCGATAAACTTTTAACGAATCGCGCCGATGCAGGCTGTTGACCGCTGGATCGCGGTCGTCGCATGCCTATTTCCCCCGCCCAGTTTGCCGCCATCGAGGACGCCCTCAATCGGATCGCCGTCGAATCGATTCTGGCCCAGCCAGGCCGCGACGAAGGGCTCGTGCCTTCCTACAGCCTGCTCGGCGATCTCCATGATCTGTGCGCGGGCGAGATGACTCTGCGCGGCCCTGTTGCCGCGATGCGCGCACTGCTCGAAGCGCGCCTCGACGCCGCGCAGCCGTTCGACGAGAGCTTGCTCGGACAACTGCGTGGCCTGGTGGAATGGCTTCCCGCGGCGATGCAGCGCGTGAAGTCAGGCGAACCCGCCGGCGCCGCGGACGCCATTCCGCTGCCCCTCACGCCGGCAGCGCGGACAATGGATGAGGAAAGCGACGCCTGTCCCCGCGATGTGCTGATGGCTCTCAACCTCGACGAGAACCGCGAGCTGCTCACGGAATTTTACGCCGAGACCGTCGATCATCTGCAGCAAATCGAGGCTGCTCTCCTTGCGCTCGATCAGCAGCCGGACAACCCGGAGGCGCTCAACTCCATCTTCCGCTCGTTCCACACGATCAAGGGCAACGCCGGCTTTCTCTGCCTCGTGCCGATGCAGTCGCTGGCGCACGAAGTCGAGTCGCTCCTCGATCTGGCGCGCAACAACCAATTGCGGCTCACCGCGCCCATCATCACGGAGATCCTGCGCAGCCGCGATGCGTTGCAGGCGCTGACCCAGCAGGTCGCCGCGGCGCTGGAAAAAGGCCGGTTGCCGGATCAGGTCATTCCGGTCGGACATTTGATCCAGGCGGTGAAACGACTCACAGCCCAGAGCGATGCGCCGCCCGTCCGCGCGGCGCTGACGGCTGCCGAGCCGACGATGGAATTCTCCGAGCCGGCCCCGATCCCCGATGAACCGGCAATCGCACCGGTCGTGCCGCTCGCCGCGGCGCCCGCCGCGATCGCGCCGAGGAAAGTGGCGGCCGCGACCGCGGGCGGGAAATCCGCCGGTTCCGCCACCGTGCGGGTCAATACGGAGAAACTCGACTCGCTGATGGATGTCGTGGGCGAGCTCGTCATCGTGCAGAGCCAGTTGGTCGAGAGCTCCCGCCAGAACGGCGGCACCAGCTCCACGCTGCAGCGCAACGTGGCCCAGCTCGCGCGGATCACCAAGGAGCTGCAATCGACGGCCATGGCGCTGCGGATGATTCCGATCAAGCCGACCTTTCAGAAAATGGAGCGGCTCGCCCGCGATCTGGCGCGCGATTTCGGGAAGAAAGTCGCGTTCATCACCAGTGGTGACGAGACGGAGCTGGACCGCACGGTCGTCGAGGAAATCGGCGATCCGCTCGTGCATATGGTCCGCAACGCGCTCGACCATGGGCTCGAGTCCTCCGCGGCCAGGCTCGCCGCGGGCAAGCCCGAGACGGGCGAACTGCATCTGCGGGCGTTTCACCAGGGGAGCAACATCGTGATCGAGCTGCACGACGACGGCCGCGGCATCGATCCGGAGCGGATCTATGCCAAGGCGGTGGAGAAGGGCGTCGTGCCGGCGGGCACGCCGCTTTCGCGCGAGGAGATTCTGGCGCTGATCTTCGCCCCGGGCTTTTCCACCGCGGAGAAAGTCACGGCGGTCTCGGGTCGCGGCGTCGGCATGGACGTCGTGAAGCGCAACATCGAGAAACTGCGCGGCAAAATCGAAATTTCCTCCGAAGTCGGCCGCGGTTCCATTTTCAAAATCAAGCTGCCGCTCACCATGGCGATCATCGACGGCCTCGTCGTGCGCGTGGGCCAGGATCGTTTCATCCTGCCGAGCACTTCGGTGCAGATGGCATTGCGCCCGGCGCGCGAGGCGATCTCGACCGTGCAGGGCCGCGGCGAGGTGCTGGATCTGCGCGGCCGGTTTGTGCCGATTCACCGGCTGCACCGGCGGTTCGGGATCGCCGGCGACGCGGCGAATCCGTGGGACGGCATCGTGGTGATCGTCGAAACTTCCGGCAGGATCTCGGCGCTGCTCGTCGACGAGATGGTGAGCAAGCAGGAGGTCGTGATCAAAAACCTCGGCGCGTTCATGCAGAACCTCCCCGGCGTGGCCGGGGGCGCCATCCTCGGCGACGGCACCATCGCGTTGATCCTCGATCCCGCCTCGCTGCTCAACGCCGCCTGAATTTTCCCGTGGCCACGATCACTCCCCCCACCATCGAGCAGGTCTGCGAACGCGCCCTCCGGCTCCCGTGCTCGCCGGCGATCCTCCCGCGTTTGATCAACGTCCTGATGGATACCGCCAGCAACGCGGAGGACATCGCCGAAATCATCAAGATCGACCCGGCGCTCGCCGCCGCGACCTTGCGCCTGGCCAACTCCGCCTATTTCGCCGGCGGCACGCCGGCGGAGACCGTCTCCGATGCGGTGATACGGCTGGGGCAGCGCGAGCTCTACCGGCTGGCCGCGCTCGCGCTGGTGAGCCGCTGGGAGTCGAGCTCCGCGCGCGGCGAGCCCGGCGATTTCTGCCGGCACGCGCTGTGCACGGCGCTGGCCGCGGAGGTGCTGGCGGAGACGAGCGAGCGCGTCGATCCGCAGACGGCCTACACCGCCGGCCTCGTTTGCGATCTCGGCAAGCTGGCGCTGGCGCACGCCTGCGCCCCGTTCTTCCCCGCGATCCGCACGCATTGCGCGAGTCGCGGCGGCACGTGGTCGCAGGCCGAGCAGGAGGTGCTCGGCTTCACCCATGCCGATGTCGGTGCGCGCCTGCTGCAGGGCTGGAGCTTTCCCGAGGTGCTGGCGACGGCGACGGAGTTTTGCGAACGGCCGGCCGATGCGCCGCCCTCCGCGCTCCCGCTGCTGGCGCATCTGCACGCGGGCA
>Ga0163144_10021280_pt1 | contig 12897 bp, 9 predicted proteins | sample OliLak19BULKMAT1_FD_123175 | JGI IMG/M metagenome (GOLD analysis project Ga0163144, IMG submission 123175) | Freshwater microbial mat bacterial communities from Lake Vanda, McMurdo Dry Valleys, Antarctica - Oligotrophic Lake LV.19.BULKMAT1 | ecosystem: Environmental > Aquatic > Freshwater > Lake...
AGCAGGGTCAGAAAGGGCAGCAGGGTCAGAAGGGGCAGGAGGGCGAGCAAGGGCAACAGAGCCAGCAACAGCAGCAGGCGGCTGAGCAGGCCACGGTGCAGAATGGCGTGCAGCAGGCGGCGCAGCGCTTACAGGAAGCCGCCCGACGCTCGCAGCACGTGAGCCAGGGCTCGCAGCGCGCGATGCAGGAAGCGGTGCAGCGGGCGCAGGAAGCCACGCAGCAGACGCAGAAGGGCGCGGGGCAGCCTGGCGGCCAGCAACAGCAGAACGGCGACGCGTCGGCGGCCGCGATGCGCGATGCCGCCGAAGCGATGGAGCGCGCGGCGTCGAGCCTCGTGCGTGATCGCGAGCGGGCGAGCCGCGCCCGCTCGGCCAGCGGGTTGCCGGAAATGATGGAGGAGATGCAGCAGCTGGCGCGCCAGCAGCAGCAGGTGAATGGACAGGCTCAGGGCATGTCGATGATGCCTGGCGGCGAGAGCGGCTCGCAGGCACAGCAGATGGCGCAGGCCATTGCGCGAAAGCAGCGACAGATTGCGCAGCGGCTGGACGACGTCGGTGGTGGTGATGCAAGTGGGCGCGCCGACGCGCTGGCAAAGGAAGCGAAGCGACTGGCCGACGCGATGGAGCGCGCAGCCGGCGACCCGGAGACCGCCGCGCGTCGGGAGCAATTCCTGCAGCGATTGCTCGATGCCGGGCGCACCTTGCGGCGTGAGGATGAGGAGAAGGAGGGGCCGCGTGAGTCCAGGCCCGGTATCGGGACGGCCGCTTTCGCGCCGCCGGCGATTCCTGCCACCGGCGCACCGGCCTCGCGGGTGGCCCCGCCAACGTGGGATGAGCTGCGCGGCCTGCGCGAAGACGAGCGCCGCGCGGTGCTGCAATACTTCGAACGCCTGAACAAGACGGGAGCAAAACCGTGATGCTTGCCCGATCGTGGGTGTTGTCCGCAAGTCTGGCGCTTGCGGTCACGGTGCCGCTCAGCGCGCAGGAGTCAGGGACGAGCACAACGGACTCGCTGGTGGTGCGCGCGCTGGATCTCGAGGACAGCAAGCCGCGCGATGCGGCGGTGCTGTATCGCCGGGCGTTTTCCGGCACCGGGATGATGCCGGCGCTGCTCGGTCTGGAGCGGGTGTATACGAATCTCGGCATGATCGATTCGCTCTTGCCGCTGGTGCGGAGTGCAATCCGGGCTGACCCCCGAAGTGGTGTGGTGCGGTCGGTGCAGTTGCGCACGTTGTCAGTACTGCAGCGGGACGACGAGCTGACTGCTGCCGTCCGTGACTGGGTCCGCGCCGTTCCGGGCGAGGCGGCGCCGTTCAAGGAGTATGCGCGGTTGTTGCTGGAGTCAGGCCGATCCGCTGCCGCCGATTCGGTCCTCACCGTGGCCTCGCGGATGGTGCGTGACCCGCGCGACTTCAGCGCGGAACTGGCGCAGGTTGCGGCGGCGCAACGCATGTGGAACGAGGCGTCGCGGCGCTGGCGCGAAACGCTGACGCAGACGCCGCAGTTGTATCAGGCCGCGATTTTCGCGCTCTCACTGGCGACTGGCGTGGCGCGGGATTCCGTGCGCACCAATCTGACTGCCGAGCCAGTCTGGCTGCCGGCGCGTCGTGTGCTGGCGTCGCTGGAGCTGATCTGGTCGCAGCCACGGCAAGCCTGGCTGGCGTTTACAGGGGTGAAGGCGGATGCGGAGGCGGTGGCGGCGTGGAAGGAGTTCGCAGACGAGGCGGACGCGCGCGGCATGCCGGTGGCCTCTCGCGAGGCGTGGGCGGCGATCTACCGCAAAACCGGCGAGGCGGCGAGCGCACTGCGGGCCGCCGACGCGGCGCTGGCGAGCGGCGACGCAGCGACGGCATTGCAACTGGCCTCGGCGGCCCAGGGGGTGCTCTCGGCGCCGCTTGGGCTGCGCGATGCGGTGCCGGTGCGTCTGCGCTCGCTGGCGGCGATGGGGCGTGCCGCGGACGCGCTGGCGCTGGTCGATTCGGTACGTCCGAAGGTGGTTCCGGCGCAGTTGCAACTGCTCGAGCGCGACCTGATGTGGGCCTGGCTGCGTGTCGGCGACGCGGCGCGTGCTCGGCCGCTCGTGGTACGACTCGACGAGGACGAGGCCACCGCACTGCTGGCGATCTACGATGGGGATCTGGACAAGGCGCGCCTGGCGTTGCGCAACGCGGACGCGTCGAACACGCTCCTCCTGTCGCCGCGGGCACTCCTGTCACGCACGACCCTGCCGACGTCGAAGGAGATTGGTGCCGCATTCACGGCGCTGGCGCGGCGCGATACCGCGACGGCGCTGACACAGCTGCTGAACACCGCAACCGAGATCGGCGATGCGGCACCACTGGTGCTGGCGATGGCGGCGCGCCTCTTGACGGCGAGTGGCGATGATGCGCGCGCGGTGCCGCTCTGGACGCGGATCGTGAGTGATTTCAGTACCAGTCCCGAGGCTGCGGAGGGGGATCTGGAATGGGCGCGTGCCGCGCTTCGTGCACGCGATGGTGGCACGGCCATTGCCCGGTTGGAACATCTGTTGCTCACCTATCCCAGCAGTGCGCTCGCACCGCAGGCGCGTCGCGAACTCGAGAGTGCTCGTCGCATGGCGGAGACATCCTGATTCGCCGCTGGCTTCGAGTGACGCTGCTCGCCATGAGCGCCGCGTCGCCACTGGCGGCACAGCATCTGCTGGTGCCGATGGACGACGCGCAGCGCAATCATCTGAAGGCCTACGGCCTGACGTACAGCGCGCTCCAGCGCACGGAGAAAGCCGAGTGGCTGCTGAACTATCGGGGTGGCGCTTTCCTGTTGCTCGACACGCCGGCGACCCGTCGCCGGGCCGGGATCGACGGGGTGTCGCTGACATCGCTGGATGTCGGCGCCCTGGCCGCGATCCGGACCGAGATGGCGGGCGGAAACTTCGATGCGGTGCCGCTGGAGCGGGCACCGAAGGTTGCCATCTATTCGCCACCCAGCGCCAATCCGTGGGATGATGCGGTGACGATTGCCCTCGACTACGCGGGGATTCCGTATACGAAGGTGTGGGACCCGGAGGTGATCGCCGGCGACCTGGCGAAGTATGAGTGGCTGCACCTCCACCATGAGGACTTCACCGGTCAGTACAACAAGTTCTACATCTCCTATCGCGGCAGCCCCTGGTTCATCAATCAGGTGAACCGCACGGTGGCGCAGGCGCGGCAGCTTGGCTTCAACAACGTGCCGGCGCTGAAGAAGGCGGTCGCGGAGAAGATGCGGGCCTACGTCGAGAATGGCGGATTCCTGTTTGCGATGTGTGGTGCGACGGAGACACTCGAGCTGGCGATCGCCGGCGCCAACGTCGATATCTCCAGTGGCTTTGCGGATGGCACGCCGATGGATGCCGATGCCGACCAGAAGATGGACTGGTCGCGCGCCTTCGCGGTGCAGAATGCGCACCTCGAACCAAGTCCGCTGATCAACAGCATGAGCGACATCGATGGGCATCAGGTCAACGTGCCGGGCCGGCGTCGAGCGCTGGGGACGTTCAGCCTGTTTGCGTTTTCCGCGAAACTGGATCCGGTGCCGACCATGCTGACGCAGAATCATCGCAGTGTGCTGCAGGACTATTACGGCGTGACCACCAGCTTCACCAAGTCGACGCTCAAGCCGGGGACGCGGGTGTTGGCGTATGAGGACGGCATGCCACTCGCGAAGTACATTCACGGCAGCTATGGCAAGGGCGCCTGGACCTTCCTTGGCGGCCATGATCCCGAGGATCCGCAGCATGAGGTGGGCGCGGCGCCGACGGACCTGTCGCTGTATCCGTCCTCGCCGGGCTACCGCCTGATCCTGAACAACGTGCTGTTCCCGGCCGCACAAAAGAAGCCGCGCAAGACGTGATGACACCCGAGGCAGCGGCAGCGGCGGCGCCGACAGTGATCGATCCGTTCGCGCTCCTGCCGCATCGATTTCCGTTCCTGCTGCTGGATACCATCACGGTGCGGGAGCCGGGTCGGCGCGTCACGGGCACCAAGGCGGTCACCGGCAGTGAGTCCTCGCTGATCGGCGCGGGCGCCAGTGATCGCGTGCATGCCATGCCGCATCTGCTGATCGTGGAAGCGCTGGCGCAGCTGTCGGCGGCGATCCTGGTGGCGCTGCTCGACGGCAAATCTGGCGCCATCGGCTATTTCATCGGGATCGACCGGGTGCGGTTCCGCTCCGATGCGATGCCAGGCGATATCCTGGATCTGAGTGTCGAGCTGCGTCAGTTTCGTCGTGGCATCTGCCGCAGTCGCGGCGTGGCGCGCGTCGGCGCGCAGCGGATCGTTCAGGCCGACCTGACGACCATCCTGCGGTCCTAGGGTCGTGTCGCGCCCGGTGGATTGGCGGGTGCGTAGATTGCAGCATGACGCGCCGCGCCAAGGCTGCCAGGTCTGCTGATACCCCACCCGACTTTCGCATTGCGACGGCCGCAGCCGCGGCCATGCGGGTGGCGATCCGCCTGGCCGGCGGACGCGAAGTCTGTTTCGTCTGCGCGGTGGATGCGACCGGCACGCTGACATCGGCCCGTGCCGTTGCGCGCGGGACGGCCGCGCAGGTGCTGGCATTGCCCGGTGTAGCGCAGCGTGGTGAGATGCTCGTCCACAACCATCCGTCGGGGTGGCTCGAGCCGAGTGAGGCGGATCTGAACATCGCGGCGCGACTGCATGACGATGGCATCGGCTTCGGCATCACGGACAACGATGTCACCGATCTGTACGTCGTGACGGAAGTGCCGCGCATCGTTGAGAAGACGGTCATTCCGGCGTCCTCGATCGAGCGGGACTTCGGCCCGGATGGGCCGCTCGCCCGTGGGTTCGGCTCGTATGAATCGCGCGACGGGCAACGTGACATGGCGACGACCATCGCGCGGACCTACGCCGAGGGCGGCGTGGCACTGCTCGAAGCCGGAACCGGCGTCGGCAAGTCGATGGCCTATCTGGTGCCCGCGCTGCGCTGGGCGGCGGCCAATCAGGAACGGACGGTCGTCAGCACCAATACGATCACGTTGCAGGAGCAGCTGGTCGGTAAGGACCTGCCGCTGCTGGCCGACCTCCTCAGTGACCAGCCGGTACGGTTCGCATTGCTGAAAGGGTGGCGCAACTACCTCTGTCTGGCGCGACTGGCGCAGGCCGACGCTGCCAGTGCGTCGTTGTTCGAGGCGCCGCAGCGCGAAGAGCTGCGACTGCTGGGCGAATGGGCGAAGGCCACCAGCGACGGTTCACTGAGCGATCTGCCAACTCCACCGCGGCCTGATGTGTGGGATGAAGTCGCGGCGGAGGGCGATCTCTGCACGCGACTGAAATGCAGTCACTTCGATGCCTGCTTCGTGTTCAAGGCTCGCCGTCTTGCGGCATTGGCGGACGTGGTGGTCGTGAACCATTCACTGCTGCTGGCCGACATTGCCGTGCGCCGCGCATCACAGAACTGGGCGGAAGCCGCCGTGCTTCCGGCGTACGCGCATCTGGTCGTCGACGAAGGCCATCACCTCGAGGATGCGGCGGCGAATCATCTCGGGAGCAGTGTCTCGAACCGTGCGGTCTCCAAGCTGCTCAATCGCCTGGAGCGTCGCGGGGGGCGCGAAGCCAAGGGCCTGTTGCCCACGCTCGAGACGCGGCTGATGGCGCGCGGTGACCTGCTGAGCGTGGCGAGCCTCGACCTGTTGCGGGCGCGGCTCCGGCCGGCGGTCGAGAACGCACGCGGCGACGCAGCACAGTTGTTCGATCGGATCGCCGTCTGGCTGCAGGAGAGCAAGGTGGCGACACTCCGGCTCACTCCCGACCTGCACACGGAAGCGGTCTGGCGGGATGGGTTGCAGGCCGCGCTCCGGAATCTGGTGACGGCCCTCGAGTCGATCGGTGAGAACCTGCGGCTGATCCGCGAGCGTCTCGAAACCGAGGACGAACGCGATGAAGCGCTTCTCGGGCTGCTGCAGGAACTGCGTGGCGTCGGTTCTCGTACCTCGTCACAGGTGGATGCGTTGCGTGCAACGCTCGATCCGCCGGACGACGCCAAGGGCTTCGTACGCTGGGCAGAGCTGCGTGGTCGCACCGATGGCGCGAGCGCACGCGGAAACACCACGCCGACCGTTTTGCTCTACAGTGTTCCGCTCGATCTGGCGCCCATCCTCCGCGATGACCTGTTCGGCCGCTTGAGCAGTACGGTGGTGACGAGTGCGACGCTGACGCCGAATGCCAACTTCAGTTTTCTTCTCGGCCGGCTCGGGCTGGATGACGCCGAGACGCAGGTGGAAACCGCGCAGTTTCCGTCGCCGTTCGATTATGGCGCGAACGCGATGCTGGTGGTGCCGAGCGATACGCCGGCGCCCAATCTCGATCCGGTGGGGCATCAGCGCGCGGTGGTGGGGCATGTGCTCGATGTCGCCGAGGCGAGCGACGGCGGATTGTTCGTGTTGTGCACCAGCCACCGCGATGTGCGCGCCCTGTCAGGGTTGCTGCGCGACGCCGCGGTCGCCCATGGATGGCCGCTGCTGGTGCACGGCGAAGATGGTCGGGATACGCTGCTCAAGCGCTTCCGACAGTCGGGGCGCGCGATTCTGGTCGGCACCGCGACCTTCTGGGAAGGGGTCGATGTCCCAGGCCATGCGCTGCGCGGTCTGGTGATCAACAAGCTGCCGTTTCGCGTGCCGACGGAGCCGATGGTTTCGGCGCAGTGTGACGCGATCGAGGCGCGCGGCGTGGACCCGTTCATGGAGTACATGCTGCCCCATGCCACCTTGCGTCTGAAGCAGGGCGTCGGGCGACTGATCCGCACGGCGACCGACCGCGGGGTGATCGTCCTCGACGATGTTCGCGTGGTGACCAAGCGATATGGGCGCGACCTGCTCGACGCCCTGCCGCCGGCGCAGCGGGTGCTTCGGCCGTGGGCCGAGGCGGAACGTCGTATCATTGACTTCTACGCCGCCCGCGCGGCGGAAACGCTGTCGACTCCCTGATCCCACATTTCATGAGCGCTCGTCCAGGCAAGATCGTCTGCGTTGGTCGCAATTACCGGGAGCATGCCAAGGAGCTGGGCAACGCGGTGCCGGCCGAGCCGCTCCTCTTCCTCAAACCGTCGAGTGCCATCATTCGATCTGGCGAGGCGATCGTCTCACCGAAGATGTCCCGGCAGGTGGAACATGAGGGGGAAATCGGGGTCGTCATCGGGGCCCCCATCCGGCGCGCCAGCGAGGCTGCGGCCCTGGCGGCGATTCGGGGCATCGTGGCGCTGAATGACGTCACCGCGCGGGATATCCAGAAGTCTGACCCGCAGTGGACGAGGGGAAAGGGGTTCGACACGTTCTGCCCGATTGGGCCGGAGTGGGCCGGAATTCCCGATTTCGACCGTCTCGAGGTGGTCACGAGGGTCAACGGTGTCGTTCGTCAGCGGGGCACGGGTGCCGAGATGGTGTTTTCCGTGCCGGCGTTGCTGGCCTACATTTCTCAGGTCATGACCCTCGAGGCCGGGGACGTGGTGGCGACCGGCACGCCGGCCGGGGTCGGCCCGCTGCTGCCGGGCGACACGGTGGAAGTCGAAGTGGTCGGGTACAGCACTGTCTCCAATCCTGTCGTCGCCGAATCCTGATGCCTCCGCGTTCCCATCGCTTCGACTCGCTGCCCGACTACCCGCTGGCGCTGATTCCGATCAAGAAGCGCGCGCTGATAGCCCGCGGCGTGGATGTCATCGATCTCGGCGCGGGCGACGCGGATCTGGCGCCACCGGCCGCGGCGGTCGATGCGCTGGCGGCGGCATCGAGAATTCCGGCCATGAACCGTTACGGGTTCGGGCTGGGGAATCCGGCGTATCGCGATGCGGTGAGTGGCTGGATGGAGAGGCGCTTCGGCGTGCGCTTCGATCCGACGACGGAAATCGTTCCATTGCTCGGCAGCAAGGAAGGGTTGTCGCATCTGGCGCTCGGCTACGTCAACGCGGGTGACGTCACGATCGTCCCGGAGCCGGGATACAACGCGTACAAGGGTGGCACGTTGCTCAGCAGCGGCGTGCCGTACTACTACGCGCTGCGCCCGCAGAACGAGTTCCTGGTCGATCTCGATGAGGTGCCGGATGAGGTGTTGCACCGTGCGCGCATCCTGTATCTGAACTATCCAAACAATCCGACGGCCGCGATCGCCCCCCGCGACTATCTCGAGCGGGTGGTCCGGCGCTGTCGGGAGCTGGACATTCTGCTGGTGTACGACAACGCGTACTCGGAGATGGGCTTCGACGGGTATGTACCGCCGAGCATTTTCGAGATCGACGGTGCGAGGGACGTTGCCATCGAGTTTCACTCGTTGTCGAAGACGTACAACATGACCGGCTGGCGCTGCGCCTGGGCCTGTGCGAAGCCCGAGATCATCACCACGCTGTCGAAGGTCAAGAGCTACGTCGACACGGGCGCGTTCATGGCGGTGCAGCAGGCCGGTGTCGCCGCGATCGAGAGTTGGGCCGACTTCGTGCCGCAGAATGTTGCGGTGTTTCAGGCGCGCCGGGATGCCGCCGTGCAGGCCTTCCGCGACGCCGGCTTCAGCTGCGATGTGCCGAAGGCGGCGATGTATCTCTGGATTCCGCTTCCCGATGGCATTCCATCGCAGCTTTTTGCTGATCGCCTGCTGGATGACGAAGGGGTGGTGGTGATGCCCGGCACCGGGTTCGGCGCGGGTGGCGAGGGCTTCTTCCGCATCAGCTTCATCGCCTCACCGGACCGGCTGCGCGAAGCGGCAGTGCGCGCGGGTCGTGTGCTTGCGTCGTTTGGAGCGGCAGTCTGATGATGTTCAAGCCTCGCGAGCCGGAGCCACGATCGAAAGGCGCGATTGCGATCTCTGTTGCACTGCATCTGATGGTCGGTGTGGCGCTGCTTCGCGTTGTGCTTGGCTCGAGCGGCATCGCGGTCTGGCTGATCGGACAGGCTGCGGGGCAGCGCGAGAAGATCGAGCTGGTGGCCGTCACGCCGCCCGGAGGATATGCCTCAGGCGGCGGTGCACCGGTGAATGGTGCCGTGGTGCCGACGCGGACACGGCCGCCGAGCGTATTGGTGGCGCCCGCGGTTGTCCCGATGACGCGTCCCGACGCTGGCGGCGGTCTGGGGGGCGCGGGCGGCGGGACCGGATCCGGCTACGGCACCGGCCGCGGGTCGGGCATCGCACGCGGGATCGTGCCGGCGTACGATCCGCGGCTCTATCCGGGTCCGGCAGAACCGGCCAGGGTCATGCTCACGCCGAAGGAACGCCTCGACAGCGTGATCGCGGAGCGGTTCGCGGAGTACGCCGACAGTGTGGCCAGCGCGCCACGCAGCGGCGTCACGGAAGACGGCCGCGCCGATCTGACGTTCACTCGCGGCGGAAAGAAGTACGGCTGGTCGCAGCGCGGCATTGTCCTCGGCAACATCACGCTGCCGGCACCGTTGCTGGCGCTGCTGCCCCTCAACCGGATTGGCAGCAATCCGACGTCGATCATTCGTCAGGAAAATCCCTGGCTGATGCGCCAGCAGATCCAGGCTGGCGCGCAGGTGGCGCTGAATGCGGAAACGTTCAATGATCGCGTGAAGCGAATTCGTGAGCGTCGCGACCGCGAGCGGAAGGAAGCGCGTGACGGGCAGGAGCCACCGGTCGCGCCAGTTCCGATTCAGCCGCAGGATCGCTGACGCATCACGCTCCAGCGCGCGGAGCGGTCGTCACGCCGCCGCTTCCGAATTCGGATCGATCGCGTCGTCGGCGTGGAGGGTGGCGCGAAAGACCGCGCAGACGAAGCCGATGATCACCTGATCGTCGCCCGGCGGCACGCTGATCGGATCGAAGTTGTCGTCAGCGGCGATCAGCGACATGGTGTTGCCGCGCTGTCGGACGGCCCGTACGACCGCCCCGTGGCCCGCTCGGACTGCGACCAGATCACCATCGAGCGCGGCGAAATCCGGACTGACCAGCACGGTGTCGTCGCGATGGATGCTCAGCGCCGCCATGCCGTCATCCGAGACACGGAGGAAAAAGGCGGAGTCCGACGGCGCAAGACGTCGATCGATGACGAGCGCATCGCTGCGATGCTCGGCCGTGATCGCGGCACCGAAGGCGGACACGCGGGAGTAATAGGGGAGGGAGCGGCTGCCGCCGCTCTGGTGCGTGCCAAGAATTCGGAGTCCCCGCGATCGCGCCTGGTTGCGCTGGATGTATCCCTTGCGGGCCAGACTGCCGAGGACATCCGACACGGTCTTCGTCGACGTGATGTCGAACTGGCGACCGATTTCCCGGATGCTGGGCTGGTAGCTGTTCGCCGCCAGAAACTCGATCAGATATTGGTAGACCTTCTCTTCCGTCGGCGTCAGTGCGTTGCTCATGGGGCTCCCTGCGATGTGACGCAGGGAGCCCCGAAGTGGGCCCGCCTACGGCGCTGTCGCCAGCATGTCCAGCGTGCGCGCGAGACGCTCGAGGCTCCGGTCCCTGCCGATCAGCGTGAGGACATCGAAGATGCCCGGGCTGACCGAGAGTCCCGTGACCGCAACCCGCAGCGGGGTGAAGATCTTCCCCGCCGTCAGGCCACGCGATTCCGCGAGTGTTCGCAGGGCCGGCTCGAGCGCCTCCGCAGTCCATGCCGGCGCGTTTACGAGTGCGTCCCGTGTCGCGGAGAGAATGTCGGCACTGGCGACGCGATCCTTCAGCAATGCTTTCGCGACCGCCTCATCGTCGTAGACGAGCTCGTCGATGAGATATGGTCGTGCCTGCTTCACAATTTCTTCGACCGTGCGGGATCGCACGCGGAGTTGATCGACGAGGTGGGCCGTCCAGGCGGGATCCGCGTTGAGGCGTTCCGGGGTCGCGACGTCGTGACGGAGGAGGGCGTCGATCACGCGCGGCACCACTTCGTCGAGCGGGCGTCGCGACAGGTGCTGTCCGTTCATCCACTCGAGTTTCTGCGTGTCGAAGATGGCGGCCTTTCGGTGCAGGCGATCGAGGGTGAAATGTCGGAGCATCTCGTCCGGCATCATGACCTCCAGATCACCACCAGGGCTCCAGCCAAGGAGCGCGAGGAAGTTTGCCATCGCCGTCGGCAGAATTCCCTTGTACTCCCAATCGCCAACGGCTGCCGCATCGCGACGCTTGCTGAGCTTCTTGCCATCCGTGCCGTGGATCATCGGCACGTGGGCGAACTGCGGCAGTGGTGCGCCGAGCGCCTGATAGAGCAGGATCTGCTTTGGTGTATTCGAAATGTGATCGTCGCCGCGCATCACGATCGTAATGGCCATCGCGATGTCGTCGGAGACGACGGCGAGGTTGTAGATCGGTGTGCCGTCGGAGCGGAGGACGATGAAGTCCTCGATCTCCTTGTTCTCGAAGGCGATGCGCCCATGGACGATGTCGTCCCAGGCGGTCGTGCCCTCCGGCACGCGGAATCGGATGGTGTACGGTTCGCCGTCGGCGCGCTTTTGCCGGATTTCGTCAGGGGACCAGCTGGCGAGGCGCCGATCGAATCGAAATGGCTCCTTTCGGGAATCAGCGTCGGCGCGGAGTCGCTCCAGTTCGGCGACGGTGGTGAAATCGAGGTAGGCGGAACCGTTCGCGACCAGTCGTTCGGCGTCGGCCTTATGGCGGGCGACGTTGGCGCCCTGGAAGACCACGTCCTCGTCCCAGTCCAGCCCCAGCCACTCGAGCCCGTGGAAGATCGCGGCGGTACTCTCGTCGGTGCTGCGGGCCTTGTCGGTGTCCTCGATCCGGAGGAGGAACTTCCCCCCGGTCTTTCGAGCCCAGAGCCAATTGAACAGTGCCGTTCGGGCGCCCCCGACATGGAGGTATCCGGTCGGAGAGGGGGCAAATCGAAGGCGTGGGGCGGGCGGGGTCATGCGGGGCGGGGCCTCTGGTGCGGATAAGAAAACGGGCCCACCGGTACGTGGTGGGCCCGTCACACGGAGAGAGAGGGATTCGAACCCTCGGTACCAGTTTCCCAGTACGCCGGTTTAGCAAACCGGTGCCTTCAGCCTCTCGGCCATCCCTCCAACAGCAGCAGAAGCTACCCGGTCGCGACGGGTGGCACAACGTCCAGTCTGTCGCTCGTCGAAGGGGCCGTGGCGACCACGGTACAGGCTCAGTGAGATAAGTTTGCCTCTCGCTCGTCATACAGTGGGAGCCGGTCGTTCGCTCTCACTCATGGACTGGCCATTTCGGTCGGGCGTGCCCCTCGGGAGGGCGCGGCTGGCTCGCGTCTGACTGCGGTGACGCCGTCCTCCGCATCTGGGCGTTAGCCTTCCGGTGCAGGTTTCACACCACGAGCTCGTATTGAACCGATGAATCAGCAAGAGCCTGAACTGACCGGCGCCGAGATCGCGGTCATCGCCATGGCAGGACGGTTTCCCGGCGCCGCGACGCTGGAGGAATATTGGGACAATGTCCGCGATGGTCGGGAATCGGTGCATTTCTTCTCCGACGAGGAGTTGCTGGCAGCGGGGGAAGACCCGTCCTTGCTGGCCGACCCGTCGTACGTCCGCGCCTGGCCGCAGCTCGCGGGCATCGAGAACTTCGATGCCGGCTTCTTCGGCATGAGTCCGCGTGACGCGTCGGTGATGGACCCGCAGCATCGGTTCTTCCTCGAAGTCGCATGGGAAGCGATGGAGCGCGCCGGGTACTCCGGCAAGTCCGCCCCGCTGGCCACGGGCGTGTTTGCGGCCACCGGCATGAATCACTACATGCTGTACCATGTGGTACCGAACAAGGAGGTCATGCGCACCGTTGGCGAGTGGCTGGCACGCCACAACGGCAACGACATGAACTTCCTCGCGACGCGTGCGGCCTATCAGATGAATCTGAAAGGACCGGCGATGAACGTGCAGACGGCCTGTTCGTCTTCCCTGACCGCCATCCACATTGCGTGTCAGAGCCTGCTGAATCGTGAGACGGATCTGGCACT
>Ga0163144_10021284_pt1 | contig 12897 bp, 12 predicted proteins | sample OliLak19BULKMAT1_FD_123175 | JGI IMG/M metagenome (GOLD analysis project Ga0163144, IMG submission 123175) | Freshwater microbial mat bacterial communities from Lake Vanda, McMurdo Dry Valleys, Antarctica - Oligotrophic Lake LV.19.BULKMAT1 | ecosystem: Environmental > Aquatic > Freshwater >...
GGAAGGTCGCGCGCACCAGCAGGTCAGCAGCGGGCAGCCTCACCGCGCCGTTCTCAATCTTGGAGAACAGGTCCGGCGCTTCGTAGGTCTCGCGCAGCCAATCATTCCCGCCGCTCAGGAGTTGCACGCTGGTCAGCGTGATGTTTGCCAGTTCCGGCACGTCGCCGCACGCCAGACACGCGCGGCCCAGCGTGACCAGCGGAGCGAGTGTGAACTTCGCGCCGCCGGGAAAGAATTCCGGGTCGTCAAAGAGATGCCCGCCGAACGCGCGGCGCAGCATCTCGACCTCCTTGGGATTGCATCCATGAATCCGTAACTCGCCCCGCTCGCAGTTGTAAGCGAGCACATCATACTCGCCCGGGCGCTGGATGACCGTCTCCCAACCGTTCGCGCAAGTCACTTCCTGTCGCCGGCTTGACAGTCCGTGCTTTACCAGGAACCAAAACTCACCCGGACGCCGATACATCCACACCCGCGCGTTCCGTCCGCGTTTGGCTTTGAAATTCCACTCTGCCAGTTCCGCCTCCAATGCTGTAATCGCGACATCCGAAGGCTCACGAAACTCCGGCACCGACTGCCGGTCTGTCGTGAAATGCACGAACGACCGGGGCCGGTCGAGTTGATGTTGGTTGTGCAGTTCCTCCAGCAAATCCGGGTCAACCAGCCACACTTGCACCGCCACGTCTGTCGGGTCGGGGTCGTCGCCTACGTTTAACTCCACGCGCTCCAGGCGTGCGCCGTCCAGCAACGCCTGCATGGCGTCGTCGTTGGACATCTCGTGAATCAACGAGGCCGAGTGCATCAACCGGCGCGGCATCGCCGCATCCGGTTCCATGAAGATGGCGGCGAGCCGTTCGTAATCCACCGCCCAATCTGCTGCGGCGTCCGGTGGCGCGAATCCGCGTCCAGCGAGATACTCGCGCCAGGGCCACAGCCACGCGTGTAGGTATTGCAGTTGAATCCGGCGGAATGTCCCCGGATGAGTAAACAGGTTCAGGTTGTTCATACGTTTCTTCAGTCACTTCACCACCGCGACACCCCACGCGTTACCATCGAACAGCGCCGGGACGCATCGCATCCCGGCGCTGCCGGCGAATCGTTCACACGATTCGCATCCAGAACGCTTGCTCCGGGCCGGGAACAACGAGTTGTCCCGTGGCCTCGCACACGATGAAGGCGACATCGAGTCGCCGCCACCCGCGTCCTGGACAGGCTGCACGCATGATAATCATGGCGGTCCTTTCAGGTTCGAGACTCTCCTTGCTTTCGACCAGGCGACGGGTATTTTCCCCGGCGGACTCAATCTAGTCGGTCGGGCGGAAGTCTCTTTCGTCCGACTACGGTTCTACCGTGAAGCGTTACACGCGCTTCACGGTTTCCCGTTTCAGCCCCTCACGAGGCCAAAATCACAATGCGTAGTGGGCTTTCGCGTTAACGACCACCATACGCGGTGCAAAGCACCTATTCAAAGACCTGAAATAGATTCTTGCACGTCTCCGCTATTTGTCAAAAAAAAGTTGCTTTGTGCATGGATTGTGAATAATATAGTGACAGATGAACACAACACAACACAACCTCCCCGCCCGCTTGACCGAAGTCCGGTCGCTGGCGAACCTCAGCCAGGCTGAGTTGGCGAAGAAAGTGGGTGTTTCTTCTTCGCTCATCTCGCATTGGGAAAAAGGAACGCGCGTGCCCTCGCCGGCACAGCTATTGGAACTCGCCCGCAATCTCGGCGTCGCCCTCGACTACCTCTTGAGTTCGGTCGTCCGCCCTCAGTTTCGCTTCCGGGCCAAGGCGTCGCCCCACCCCGAACAGTCTCCGGCCATCGAGCGAACGCTGCTCGATGCCTCGCAGGAAGTTCACTTCGTTGACACCGCGCTGCGCCTCGCCGGCAAGACGCCGACTCCGTTCAGCCTGTTGGCGCAGTTCACCACCTTCGATGAACTGCCCAACATCACTTCGCATCTGCGCGATACCCTCAAGCTCAACCGCCGCGTCACGCTCGGCGAACTCAAGCAGGCGCTCTCCGAGTGGAACGTCTTCGTTTTCGAGTGGGACATGCCGTGGCACCTGTCGGGTTTGTCCTTCCGTGGGCCGTTCACCGTCATCTTCATCAATCACGCGCATCCGCGCACGCGCCGGCTGTTCACGCTCACGCACGAGTTCGCCCACGTCCTCTTTCACTTGGGCCGCGACATACCCGCCGAGAAAAAGGGCCAGGACGACTCCGACGCCGGCCCGAACGACACCGTTGTTTCCATCGCCTCGCACCGCGACCCGCTCGAAAAACAGGCCAACGCCTTCGCCGGAGAATTCCTCATGCCCACGGCGGAACTCCTGCGGTTGGTGGATGACTACGGCTCCCGCATCCGGGAACCCGCCCACTTGGAGGCGGAAGCCCGATCCTTCAACGTCTCGCGCGACGCGCTCTTTTATCGCCTCACCAAACTCGGCGTCTGCGACTGGACCGAAAAATCCCGCTACTTCCCCGGCGGTTTCGAGACGCCGCCGCTGCCGGAGCATCGCGTCGCGAGCGCCGACGATTTGGAAGCCCAGGTGGATCCCACCTTCCGGCAAATCGCCATCTCCCTCCTTCAGGCGGACAAAATCACCACCGGCAAGCTGGCACAGTGGTTCTTCGCCCAGCGCCATGTTGTGGACAACTACCTCGCCAAACTCGCTGCCGACACCGACATGACCTTCCTCAGCGACAACAACCATGACGAGGAAAAGCTCCCGGCCAAATAGATGGACCCTTACATCTTCGACACCTCCGCAGTCCTCAACTTTGGTCAGCGCGGTCATCTTCAACCGCTGCTCACCAGGTTCGGCCGCATTTACCAGTTGCTCATCACGCCCGATGTCGTCGGCGAGTTGACCGACCCCCACCACAAGCCGTTCAACGACGCCTTCGTGCCCGCGCACTTCACCATCCAGTCACCGAAGACGACTGCGTTCGACCTCGAAACCCTCACGCGCTTTGCCGTCATGTTCGGGCCGGGCGAAATCAGCGTCATGGCGCTCGCGAAGGAACTTCACGCCACCGCCGTCCTCGACGAACGCGCCGCCCGCGCGGAAGCCGTCAAACTCGGCCTCAAAATCACCGGCACCATCGGTCTGCTGAACGACGCGAGGCAACGAAGCTGGCTCACCGACGACGCCTGCCTCGAAAAGACCCGGCTGCTTCAAAGCAACGGCTTCCGCATCCCCAAACCCGGCGCCAACCAGACCTTCGCCGAATACCTGACGGCCATTGAGTAGCGCCGTCGATCAAAGCCCGTTCCCTCAACTGCAACGCTGACCGGCGAAGGAAATCCTGATTCGCTCGATACAGCGCGCCTGCTTCTTCCGAATCAGGTCGTGTTCCAAAATCCGCAGCACGCGCCAACCGCGTTGTCGCAAGGTGCGCGTCACCACACGGTCGCGTAGCCTGTTGGCGGCGAATTTTCTTTTCCAAAACTCCCGGTTGTTCGCTGGCATGTTCAAGTGCTTTGGGCAGGCGTGCCAGAAACACCCGTCCACAAAAATGACCACCCGTTCACGGCGAAACATGAAGTCAGGTCGCCCGAACAATTTTTGCTGGCGACGCCAGCCGGTGATCCGCGCCTCGCGCAACAGCTTCACCAGAGCAAGTTCCGTTTCCTTGTTGCCGTGTCCACGGATGCGCGACATGACTTCGGATCGTTTCGCCTTGGTGAAAACGTCCGGCATGAGTCAGTGCCGGGACGCGGCGGAGAAAATCTCCACGAGGCCGCGAATCTTTTTCAGCCCCATCTTCGGCATCGCGCGCAACTTGTCCCAATTCTTCTCCGCATAAAAACAAACCGGATCGCCCCGCCGAGACGCCATCCACACCTTGCCTGTGAGTGCTCCGAGTTCACCCATCGTGCGCGAGTCGTCGATGAATTCGTGGCGCACGCGCTCCCACTCTGCCGCTAGTGATTCATCCTCGGTTTTTGCCGCGACGAACGCCGTGTCTGAAAGTTCATCGCGCCATCCCTTCGGCTCCGAGATTTTCTTTTTCTGAAATTCAATCCAGCACGATTCCTTGAGTGTCGCCATCTGCTGATTGCCAGGCTGTCCCGTGATATGCTCGTAGGCGGCATTGCATACAAATTTGAACGCCTCAGACAGTGCCGGGGAAATTCGTTGCTCATTCCAAATCCAGTCGAGATTGATGCGGCACTTTGATTCCCCAGCGAGCCATGCCATAGCGTAAGCGACGCTGTTCGCGCGGTAACCGTCCAGTTCCAACGTGTCAAAAATCTTCTCCGCCGTGCGCCAGAGAATCGCCTTGGCGACCGCGTGTTTGAAATAGTTCTGGTCAACGACCGGCTCGCCATCTTCCTCCATGCGTTCGGCGAGTTTGTTGAAATTTTTCTCCGCGCCAAGGCAGACCAGATGCGGAAGTCCCTGCCAGCCATGTTCAAACTTGGCGAGGTCTGTCTTGGTGAATTTCTGCGGCGTCGGATTTTCCGTCTCCCACCGTTTCCGCTGTGGCGAGTTCGCCTTTCCCTGCCGTGCCTTGTCATCCGCGTAGGAGCCGCGCGCCCGCTCGTAATACCAGTGTGTGCCGCGTTCCAAGCCGCTCGCGGCGGGTGCCCAAACGGTGCGCGAGAGTTGTTCCAGCATGTGATGAAACGGCCCGTTGGCGGCGAAGTCCGCACCGTTCACCTTGTTCTGGCTGTTCGCGTAGCGGGAAATAAGCGGAACGATTTCCGGCATCTTCGCTGGATCTTTCAACACGGTGAGCTTCATCTGCACCACCACGCTGTCAACTGGGACACGCTCTTTCTTGACCGCGTGATAGATGGAAGCGGTCGTCTGCCCGCCGTTTACAATCTGAAAATCCTTTACCCATTCCAGCTTGCTACCGCTCACGCGAACTTTCGCCGCCGTGCAACACAGTCCGTTGTTGTAGGCGAGGAACCGATGCGGTTCCTCCCGGAGCGTCTTTTGCAGGCCGCGATTGACCTTGCCCTTGGCTTGGAGAAAAGCGCGCACGTTGCGTTCGAGGAGACGCTGGCCGTGTTCCCCGTAGATGCGCGCCAGCAGCGGCGCGGGCAGGAATGCGAGGAACGTCTGATACTCACCCGTCGGGTCGGCCATCTTGAGGCAGGGAATCGCGCCATCGTAGTCGTTCACGAAATCCAACTCGATGACCTCGCGGTAGCCGACCCGCAGGCGACTCAGCTTGTCCAAATCCCACACGACGTAACGCACTTCAACGCCAGGGAATTGTTCCTCGTCTAGTTCGAGCGACCTCACCACGCCATCCGTGATGAAGAAAAGCCGGATGGTCGTGAGCGAATCCTTCGCCTCAAAAATCTGCTGCATGACGCGGAACGCGGGACACGATTCCTCACCTTTCGTGTGGAAGCCATCAAGAGCGCGGCGCAGGAAGCCGCGCACCAGTTGGAAATGACGCCGCGTGTCCGGCAGTCCGACATCTTCCACGCCACCAGTTCCATGATACAGCGTGACAAACAAATCCGCCGTCGCTCCGTCCCCTGACAGTGACCATGCGCTGATTTTTGCGGCAGGCATCCGACCAACGCTCTTGAATTCGCGTGCGACAGGTTCCACCCCGTCCGCCTCGTTGTGTTCCGCAAGCAGCCCGACCACGTATTCGGTAAAGGCTTCTTCTCGCAAAGGGTGGTTGTTCTCATTCGCACCGCCTGTGCCGCCACCCGTCGGCGGAAAGCCGGGCGGGCCGCCAATCCCATCAATGCCGGCTTTGGCGAGCACTTCCTGGTGCAAGTCGATGGCGAATTGTTCGAGGCGGGGATTCGACATGGGTTCAGAGGGGTAGCGCACGCGGCTCGCGTGCCGGTTCGGGCGACTCGCCCGAATGTTGGTTTGTCGCTGACGGGAATTTGGTTCGTTGCCCACGGCGTCCCTGCGTGGTAGCCTTTCGCGCATGAAAGCAATGGCCTATTGCGTGTATCGGGAAGATGAATTTTTCGTCACCCAATGCCTCAACGTGGACGTCTCCAGCTTCGGTTCCACCCGCGAGGAAGCCGTCGCCAATTTGAAGGAAGCCGTCGAGCTTTACTTCGAGGGCGAAACATCTCCGCCGTTCACCGCTGTCTCGGATGTCAGCATCGGCCAGGAGATGGTGGATGCCTAAGCGGCTCGGTTCCTCGGAAGTCATTCGCGTGCTCCAGCAGCACGGTTTCCACTTCGCCACCCAGAAGGGCAGCCATGCCAAGTACAAGAACGCCACGGGGCGCATCGCCATCGTGCCCCATCCGAAGAAGGAACTGCCCATTGGCACCACGCGGTCCATCATCCGGCAGGCCGGGCTGACGCCGCAGGATTTTGGGTTTTGACCTCCCTCTCCTTGGGGCTGCGGACGCAGTCTCGGGGAACAAAGAAAGCACATCTGGCCGGGGTGAGGGCGAGCGTCTTCCAGATTCACGGACGTCCTTTCCTTTTCCTCGCAGCACCGGCAACCGCTTTCACCATCCCGGACACCGGCGCGGCAAATGGCTCGCAGGCCGCAAGGCTCACCGCGAAATTCACATCACCGACTCCCGCCGGCAAGTCCACTTCCACCAGACGCGGGAAACCGCGCCGCACCTGATAAGTGCGCTCGCCGCGCACCGTCCACCGCCGACCGTCGTAACGGCTCGTGTGCGCATCCAGCCAGCCCCGGTCCAGCAGGCGGTCATTGAACGCGGCGAGCGCGATGAGGTCGGCGGAAAGTTCCGTCCGAACGTCGGCGATGAGAGCGGCCAGACTTTGCCCCGGCGCGCTCGCGCCCGTCGGCACTTCGCGTTCATCCACCACGACGACATGCAGGAAGAGTGCGCCCACGCCGGTATCGTCGAGTTGCCGTTCGCTCGTGATGCGAACACTCTGCGGCTGCTTTGCGGCCGTCGTCTTCACTTCCACCGCGCCGCCGGAGAATTGAAAATCCTGATGCGCCGCCGCGCTCGCCTTCCATCCGGCGACGGTCGCCGCCGCGCCCAATGGCGGCAGCAGATGCGTGCGGAGCATACGGAGTTCGCCCCACAATCCGCGTTGCGCCTCGATGCTCAACAAATCGCGGGCCGCCGTCAGGAATTGCTGCCAGCGCCGCAGCCGGCCCAGCAATTCCGCCGCCGCCTGCTTCGCGCCGCTCGCGGCGGCAACGCGCGGCGCGACATCTTCCGCCAAGGCCGTGAACACATCGGCGCAAGCCGCGTCACGCAACCGCACGCCCAAATGCGGCTGCGAACCAAGCGCCACGGAAATCAGTTCCAACCCCCGGCAACTACGAAGTCCCCATCGGCCTTCCGCTCCAGACGCTGCTCCACGATTGGGCCGGCGGCCCGCCCACAGGACGCACCATCCAGGCCGTGACGATGGCCGGCCTCAGCGGTGGCTTCCTCGCCGGCGACGCGCTTGACTGCACGCTCGACGAGCCAAGCATCCGCAGCCAAGGCTCCTTCCTCGGCGCGGGCGGCATCATCGTGTTCGATGACAGCCGCGACATGGTTCGCGCCGCGCACGACGCGATGGAATTCTTCGCGCACGAGAGTTGCGGCAAGTGTTTCCCCTGCCGCATCGGCACGCAGCGCCTGACCGAGCGCCTCACCGGCGAAGCCGGCCCGTCTGAGCTTGCCGCGTGGACCGAGGAAGTCCGCGACATCGGCGCGGTGATGCGCGCGACCAGCGCCTGCGGCCTCGGCATGGCCGCGCCGTTCGTGACGGATAGTTTGTTGAAGTTCTTCCCGGAACAGGTGGCGAAACACCTCGGCACCCCCTCTCCGCATTGACTCCCTCTCCGTCTTGATGCCCTTCTCCGCATCGGATGGGGAGACTTGAACCGCTTGGGAAGCGGTGAAAAGGAGTTCGGCATGGCCGAAAGCCCGCAGGGCCGAGCGAGCGGGCGCGAGCGAGTCAACGTGGACGCAGGCCGGATGAGGTGTCGGGATTTTTCAGCCACAGATGGACACGGACGAACACGGATATAATTCAACGCAAAGGCGCAAAGCCGCGAAGGCTGACACGAATTTCGCCAATCGTCGCGAATTCAAAGCCCTGTAAGGGCGTGACGAATTCGACTCAACAACCGCGCCTCGTTCCGCGCTCCCTCTCCGCCTCGACCGGGGAGAGGGCCGGGGTGAGGTGTCGAATTCAATTTGATCTTCGCCAGTTCATGCTCCCAAATGCGCAACACGCGCCAGCCGGCCTTGCGCAGTGTGCGCGTCACGAGCCGGTCGCGCGCTTTGTTCGCTGCAAATTTTCTTCACCAAAACGCCGCGTTGTTTCGTGGCTTCGTCGCGTGCTTCGGGCAGCCGTGCCAGAAACAGCCGTCCACGAACAGTGCGAGTCGCGCCTCCCGGAACACGAAATCTGGACGGACACGGAAAGCTCATCCCTCTCCGCGCTGGGGAGAGGGCTGGGGTGAGGTGCTCCGTCTCTCAGATCTCAACTCCCCGGCTCTCAACTGCTGCTGCCTCCTCCACTCGGTGCTGCGATGCCGCCGGAGCAATTTCGCCAGCGCCAGTTCCGTGTCCTTGTTTCCGCGCGAGTGGATGCGCGACATCACTTCGCTGCGCTTGGCTTTGGTGAAGATGTCAGGCATTCGAGCGGAAAATCACGCTGTATTTCGAAAGCGGTCAAATTCCTTGGGGAGCAAATTCAGAACTTCGTCGGCTGTCATCCCGTAGAGATACCAAGTCAGGTCGAGTTGATTCAGCAGACTCGCAAGCCTCCGTGGACCGCCTTTGATTTTTGAACTGTGGCCCCGCTTGAAAGCTCCGGCAGCAGGGTCGAAGTAGAGACGGGTTGCGGCTTCGGCCACGGCCCGGTTGGTGACCAGTTCTTTTCGCGACGCCAGTTGCTCCACAATGTCACCCGGCTTCCACAACACTTGCTTCAAAAACGCCAGTGCCCGCTCCGGTTGGTCACGATGAGCTCGCACCACGAGGAAGGGGCCGAGCAAGAGATGGCGGTAGAACCGCTGGTGATTATCCAGTAGCGGCAGCAGGCGTGCCTCGTCTTGCGGGTCGCGTGTGCCGTGTCCGTCAGCCGGACAGACTTCGTCGAAGAAGGCGAGCGTGAGCCAAGTCCACAACCCCCGGTCGCGTTCCGGCAGATTGATGCCGGCGGTGTCTATCAACTCATTCAAATACCTTCCAGCTTCCAACCGGTTCGCAAATGAACGAGATGCGACTTCAACATCCTCCGAGATGAGTTCCGTGAGCGCGGGGTCTTCCAACAACTGAAGCGGCGGCGGGAGCGTCGGCTCCAGTGTCAGTCGGGCACGGTAGTTGGCGAAAGCGGCGATGCCATCGGGATTGAATCGGTGAAGTTTCATCGGCTGCCCTCCTCGTCATGGGTCAAGTCCCACACGTTGCTGCGTAGCTGGTTGCGGCGTGCGAATGCGGCGACGGCGTCATCAATCCACACCTCACAGTCTGGCTGCAAGTCCGGCGCAGGTGGCGGCCACGGCACGCCGAGGTTTCGCGCGAACCGCATCCAGTCGGTAGTCCATCCACCCTCCTCGTCATCCTCTGTCCACTTGTCTTGAACGAGTGCCCGCGTCAGCAATCGGCGCAGGACTTCAGGATAAACCAGCGAAATGAAATGCGGCGAACGTGCCATCACCCTCCAACTTGGCTTCGCGTCGATGTTGACCAGTAAACTCGGTGGGTCACTCTCGAAATTCAGCTTCCAAAGCTGTTGGTCGAGTGCTTCTGGCACCGGCTCCAGCAGCGGCCGTCGTCGGTCTGTCGGCTCGCCCACCTTGATGAAGTTAATGCCATCCGCTTCGCCAAGAAGTTTGTGATGTTCCTGGCCTTGGGGCTGGACCACCCGCACGCGAAACAAGATTCCATCAGACACGTCGAACTCGGCCAGCTTTCGGTCTGCTGGCACCCGCAGGGCGGAAACGGTGCCCCATGGAAACTGCATCCAAAGATTCTGCCGGTGAGCTTCCAGCCAGATTTCGGCGGTGCGCGGAAACTGATACGCCGCCAGTCGCACCTCGGCATCAAACACCAGTGACGCGCGTTCCTCGCGTATCGTGATGCTCACGTCGCGGCGCTCAATCTTCTTCCGGCCTGTGTAGTTAAACGTCCGCTTCATTGTCGCCTCTCAGTTCAATGGCCCGCACGACCAGGTCGCGCCGTTTGTCAAAACCGCAGACGCCGAACACGAAGTCTGGTTTGCGGATTTCAATGTCGATGGTGTTGCCGTCCTCGCGCGAGACAATCACGCCGTTTGCCTTCGGTTCCTGGCGCAAGGGTTGGCGCGTGAACACAAAGTCGTCTGGTGCCCAGCGGCTGATGCCATCTCCCCGGCGGACTGCGTAACCAGCCTCGATGCGAACTCGCAGCGGAAAAACTGTGAGCGGGATTTTGCCTGGACTTAACACGAAGCCTCCGTCAACACGGCGAACATCGAATCTCTTCGGCTGCGATGGCGGTGGGGGTGGGGGTGGCGGCGATGGTGGCAGTCCCGGCGGTGGCTTGAGACCGGGTCCTGGCGTCGAAACCTCGTCGTTCGGAAGAAAGAACAAATCCAGCAGAAGGGTTGGGTCGCCCTTCTTTTCCGCCGCGTGCAACCGCTGCAAGATTTCAAACACGCTTCGCGAAACAAACTTGATGGTCTCCGGCCCATAGACGTATCGCTTGTCGAACTTGGGCGAGTCCTTCTGCCATTGCGTGTGATTCACGCCCTCAGCGTCTCCGAGCAAACCGGCCAGTGGCGGGTCTTCCACCACTACCAAAGAGCGGTTGCCCGACATGAGCGGACAACGGACATCGGTGATGACAATGCCGTCTCGCAGGAAAATCGGTTTGTGTCCTGTGTCACGGCAAGGCGCGATGAACACGGTGAAGAACGAAATCTTTTCCTCCCGCGCTTCCTCCTTGGGCCGCACCCTCACCGGGATGCGGACGCCAACGCGCTGGTTCGTCTCCAGCCGGGTGCGAATCTCCACAAGCTTTCCTTCGGGCAGGAGCGAATCAATCGTCGCCCGCCAATCCGGGCGGGAGGCCGCCTCCTTCGGCAACACGACAATCTCATCCGGCTTCGCCACCGAAGCCCACGCGGCGAACTCAACCACGGCGGCCTCGGTTGGCGGCAGGAGCGCGCGATTCGCTGGCAGGCTTTCGGCGTCAATACGCCAGGCACCGGCTGGTCCTTCCAGTTCCACCACGAGTTCGCCGGAGAGAATTGGCCAGAAGAAACTTCGGACAATGCCGCGTCGCAAGTCGTCCATCGTCAGACGCTCATCAATCACCGGCACGATGACTGAGAGGCCGGGGGTATTCTCGCGTTTCAAACCGAAGGTTTGGGCGAACCGGGTGATGAAGGCATCGTCAGTCACCGGCATCACTTGGTCATCGGGTGAATTACGACAACCGAACCAGGCATCCGGCTGATAATCCAAACTTTCAATCGAATGGCTGCGAACCACGGCGGAACCCATCAGCACCCTGGCTGGCGTATCTGCCCGCACGGTCAAGCCGAGCATCGCGTGCAGGCGGCTCGCGGTCGGGAATACTTGTTTGCCAATGCCCCAGCGACCGAGATTCTCACCCGTTTTCGCTGAACGACCTTCCGCGCGAAAGAAACTGAAGAAGGCATTCTGGTCCGCCTGCTCCAAGCGCCATTCGTTTACGTCTCCGGTCAATCCCTTGGTTCCAAAGTCCTCGAAAACCAGATAGCCACAGGTTGAACTGAAGAGGTTTTCAAAGCGGATGGTTCCGACACCGCGCTCGAAATGGAGCTTTGCCGGCTCGAACATCGTGTTGAGGTAGGTGCGTGCTTCGGTCGAAGCATTTGGCACGAAACAAATCCTAACGCGCACTTCGCGTTCACCAGCTTCCCCGCGACGGGCAGCGTCGAGAGAATTTTGGATTCCCTCCCGCACAAGTGCCTCGCTCAGATTTTCGAGGCTTTCCGCTGTGAAGAACGCATCGTTTACCGAGTCACGCACCCGGTCGCACGGTCGGCGTTGATTGAAGTGCCATTGAGGATTCATGATGCGGATTCCTTGGTTCCGTGGTTCAACGTCAGTTCATCGAAAAACCATCATGCCGGACGGTATCAAGGCCAGCCGTTTCCTTGCGGATTGCCGCGCGTCCACTCCTGACTTCATCTTCTAATTCGGGATTGCGATGGCAAATCCCTGCCATCTGGGCATCCGTGCAGTAGAACTCGCCTTCGTTCATCCTACCGCTTCGGTAACGCCGCCACGCTTCCTTCGCCACCGGAGCGAGCACGACGGGCCAGCCGCTTTGCTCGTAATACGGCTTTATCAGGCGCGGTTCGACACGGCTGACTTGCGGGTAATCCTGAGCGTCATGCGCGACGCGGCTGCCATGTTCCAGCGCGCTATCCGGGTGCAGGCCGGCGTAAAGGAACGCGATGGAAAACCAGGCCCTCTTTAAATCATCGTCTGGCACGACACGGAGCGCACGCCTGTCGAGGTCAAGCAGTGGCACAAGCCAATGCACCGCTTGTTTTTCGTCCTTCGGCAATGGTGACAAGTCAAACTTGACGGTCTTGGAATTTTTCATGGCTTTCTCGATGTAGGACTTCACGGCGATTCCAACTGCTTCGCTTACCAGCGGCGGCACGGCGTTGCCGATGACACGAAATTGATGGGTGCGTGCAATGGGAAACTCAAACCAGTCCGGGAAACTCTGAATCCGCGCCGCCTCGCGGGGCGTCAGCGAACGGTTTTGCGTGGGGTGAATGAACATCAACCCGTCCTTGCTCAGATGAGCGACGATGGTGGAGCAAGGCTCCATGCGGTGCTGGCGCGTATAGCGGTCTTTGAACGTGCTCTTGTCGTAGGGGAACTCGAACTCAACGCCGCGTCGGATGGCCTCAGCGGAGTTCTCACCTTCCTTGAGCAGCAGGAAGTCGCGCAGGTCGCGCTCACTGTGCGGA